>TARA_B110001452_G_scaffold88423_2_pt1 | contig 19399 bp, 16 predicted proteins | sample TARA_B110001452 | Tara Oceans TARA_B110001452 (sample SAMEA4396971) | marine metagenome | biome: Polar Biome; feature: [DCM] deep chlorophyll maximum layer (ENVO:01000326); material: water (ENVO:00002006), including particulate matter (ENVO:01000060) such as... | depth 25 m
AGGCGAGCGGTCACGCATGGTGGTGAGGAATTGGAACGCGGTGAGGAAGGCGTCAATACCTACTTTTTTCCCTGCTAGTTCAGACAATCTGATGGTTTCAGCCGGTGCTAAATCCTTCAAATTACAGCCCATGTAAAGAAGCAGCGGGTCACCCTATGTAGGGGTTGGCCTGCGAGAGCATCAAGAAGTCAAAGCCACAGGCAGGGCCATGGGCGAACACTTGGCGTGTCTTCGGGGATGGCATCCTGCCCTCGCTTCTGCGGAATTGGGTGCGCTCCTACCCAGAGCAAGCCGACGCCCAACAGCATCACAACGATGGATCTTCGTCGACGGCACAACACCGCCTCAACGCAATGAAGCACTCCGCATCGCGAGTGGGCTTCAGTGCTTTCTCGAAGACGGATTTATTCATCCGTGGAATGATGATGAGCCTGCATTTCTTTCTACGGTGGAGGCGTATCTCATCCAGCACCCAGTCAGTGGTTCTGTAGCCGTTAAACCCTGGCGTCAGGAAGGAAAAATCTCTGGCCTAAGTACCAGTGCTCTCGCTGGGAAAATTGGAAGCATCATGGTTCGGGCAGAATACGACATTGACCTTGAGACTCCCGATTATACGCTCGCCCTCATTGCAGACGGCACCTCTTCCTCAATCGCATGCGGTTGGATGGAAGGCGGTGGGAACGCATCCTTTGGAAGTGGAGAACGTCGAGCTGCTGAGCGTCCTTTTTTCAAACCGGTAAGCCTTGACCCTCGCCTTGCACGGCTTGCAGTGAATCTTGCTGCAGGACCGCTAGGAACAGGTCCCATTGTTGACCCTATGACCGGCACTGGGGGATTTGTTATCGAAGCATCGTTAAGTGGCCGGGACGGCATAGGAATTGATATTCATTCAGAGATGGTTGAAGGAGCAAGAAGGAACCTTGCCTGGGCACATGGAAAAGATGAGCACCCCACTTGTTCTATTGAAAGAGGAGATGCTACGAGGCTCGGTGACGCTCTGCCCGAGGACTGGCGCGGAAGCGTTTCTGGATTTGTTCTTGACCCGCCTTACGGTAGAAACTCCCAAGGAAGTATGGAATCTCAATCCTTGCTAAAAGCAACGCTGGAGAGTTCGTATGATGTGGCTTCAGACGGTGCTGGTTTTGTTCTCATTCTACCGATTAAACCAATGGGTGAGCGCCCAAACCTTCCGGTAGCATTAGATGAAGAGGTTGAATTGCTAAGCGGGTCTTGGCCTGAACTTCTTCTCTTGCTAGAATCGTGTGGATGGACCCCGAAATCCGCGCATGTTGAGCACGTTCACAAGAGCCTCAGTCGTCTGATCCTTCTTGCAAGATACGTTCCTCAAGATTGAGGAGTGTGAACGCCATATCGTCGGGGGGGCTTGGGAATTGTTCCCTATGTGGGCATCCCTTGTCCAGGATGGCTTCGTCACGTTCATCGAGGACATAAGGATAGGTTCTGCATCCTTTAGGGCGAATTTCATAAACCGAACACAAGCCTTCGGCATTCATGTCTGCTGAATCGGTTAACAGAAACACACATGCACGAGTTGAAGATTGATTCAGAAGGGTTAGCGCCCCGTTAATGTCTACCGCAAAATCTGGTACTTGCATTCCAGTTCTGCGAGCAAGACGAGCAGCTTCGGCCTTGGTAATTGGCATCGTTGTCTCCCGACAACACGCAGAACATCCCGTTGGGATACACGGTAATTTGCGCGCCATGCTCTTTCCAAGGTACCCGCCTTATTGAAGAGGGGTGGGCATCTCGGGGAGACAAGGGCGATTGGGGTAGCTTGGATATCCTGACGGGCTTCGAACCCGTCGACGCGGGTTCGAATCCTGCATCGCCCACCATGCAACAGGCCTTTCGCACAAATTTCTCCAAGCATGATGAAGGAGGCTTTTGGGGCCCTTGTTTTTTCAAAGGGCAGATAATTTCAAACCTTAACTGAATAAAAATCGGTCGTTTTGAATAAAGAAATGATGGGACCCCCGGGCGAACCCAACGACCGTTGATGTACTTCCTCAACCTAGTACAATATGAGAATACAATGCGAGGAAAAGGCTCACAAAAAAAGGCTCGACTGGAACGATTAAAGAACGAAATCATCGATTACGTTAGTGCAACACCCGGCGCATCTGCGGCGGATATTGTCAGCTTCCTGTCAAACGATCGGAAAATGCGAAATCATGGCTTGACAACCAGAAAGGTTGGATTGTTTATTCCACGTCATCTCTCCGAACTGATTGAATTTCATCTGGATTCCTCAACAGGAAAGCGAATCTATCACCTCGCCGCCTGTTGAAGCACCACATTCATGCCGAGGGGCTTCGTGCCCCAACACATGAACTGGCCATCCTCAACACAACCGGATGTATTGTTTCCATCCTTCAAGGGTACTGAGGACGGAGCAGTCCCTCAGTTTCCAACTGATGAACCAGCTTGGCGGATTCTTGACCCGGCTCATTCAATGGGAATTAAATCCCAAATGAACCAACTTTCTGGAACCATCGATTGTGAGAATCCTGGATTCTTTACGGCTGGTGAAGGGATCATCATCGATGCTACCGCAACGGTTGAGGCTGGTGCTTACATCATCGGCCCGTGCTATATTGGACCTCATGCAGTGGTCCGTAGTGGGGCTTACGTTCGTGAGTTTTCATGGATATGCTCTGGCGCAGTTGTCGGCCATTCAACCGAGACAAAGCATTCCGTTCTTCTGCCTGGAGCAAAAGCACCGCACTTCAACTATGTAGGTGATTCAATTCTTGGGGCTGACGTCAATCTTGGCGCTGGGACAAAACTGAGCAATTTACGAAACGACGGGAAGGAAGTCCATGTCCGTATTGACGGAAAGAGAATTGGTAGCGGCTTGAGGAAATTTGGTGCCATCTTGGGAGAGGGGTGTGCTCTCGGATGCAACAGTGTCACCAACCCAGGTGTCGTTTTGGGCTGTAACAATGTGGTATGGCCTAACGTAACCGTTACCGGAATCCACGGCTCTGACGTTGAACATCGCTGAGGTGGTTCGTATGACATTTTCTTATTTTGGAACCGATGGAATTCGGGGAGAAACCTCGCTTGAACATCTGGATGAAGAAGATGCAATTTTGGCTCTTACCGAGCATAGAACGCTCCATCCTTCTCTGATGCGAGTCTTGGGCGAAGCATTGAGTCACGTTCAATCTCTATTCCCCGGGAACGGGCAAACTGTAGTTGTCGGATGGGACGATAGACCTCACAACGAAGCTATCGTTGAGGCGCTTACGCTTGGCCTCCAACTCAGCGGAAGTGAAGTGATTCACATTGGATTATGTGCTACTCCAACACTTCACGCTGCAGTTTTACACAACAACGCGAGAATGGGGTGCATGATCACCGCAAGTCACAATCCTGTTTCAGATTCTGGAATCAAGGTCTTCGACGCTCATGGTTTCAAGACGACTCCGCTGCAGGAACAGGAGATCAGTCGGACCTTGTTTGCACTCGCAAGTGAGGAGCGGGAGGTCAACTTGGATGAACAAAAACGACTCAGTGAACCCGCACTTAGGATGGCTGATAATTGGGCTGAAACCTTCCACCAAACATGGCTTGAACGACGCTGGGATGATTTTGAAGGTGTCTTTGGGGGGTGTAGCGCTTCGGTTCAAAACGGAAGAATCGCTTCACCCTTCCATCTTGATTGCGCTCATGGCGCCGGAGCTTCATGGCTCGCAAACTTTCTCACAATGCGTGGTATTGAAACTCGGGAAGTAAGTGATAATGCAATTGCCCTCAATGCAAATTGTGGTGCCGGTGATTTCTCTCCAACTCAAACATGGACTGTTGAAGAAGCGGCTTCATCTCCACATGCGCTCCTTTCGAGTCTGAACTCAGCCGAGGCTGGAACTCTTGTTGGAGCTGCTTTGGATGGCGATGGTGACCGGTGTTTACTAATTGAGGCAACCGATGAGGGTTACAAAGTGATTGACGGAGATGCCATGGCTGCAATGCTCATCGAAGCGGGGCAAGAACAAGGAGCGTGGCGTTTTGCAGCGAGTATCGAATCCGACGTTGCATTAACAGGATTCGTTTCACAATTCCATCCCAAGACTGTATGCCTTGAAACGGCTGTTGGAGACCGTTGGCTTTCGGTTGGATTACGCCACCCTGACGGATTGATTCATAGCGATTCCATGCCATTACGGCTCGGAGTTGAAGATTCAGGGCATCTGGTCATGCCAGCATCTCATTCGAATCATGATGGCGAGTGGAGTCTCGTCGGCGATGGCGCTGCTTCACTGTGTGCCTTTTTGCTGGCTCAAGATGAGTCCAATCCCCGTTCATTTAATCGCGGATGGAAGCGAAGAACATCGGTTAAAGAGAGCCACAGAGAACGCTGGCAGCGAGGGAATACATTGCAAGCAACCGTTTCCGAGAAGATCCTAACGGCGCTCAAGCACAATGGAATCAAGGCCGGAACCAGAACAATTGAGGGAGAAGAAAATCTTCTTCTTGTTCACGGTGAAGGTTTGGAAGGTACGCTTTCATTTGGAATACGTAACAGCGGGACTCAAGCGAAGACCAGTCTTTCTTTGCGTCTTTCACCAGAACTGAGTTCTGAGAAGTTTCTTCCCTTGCTAGAAGACATTGAGGGCCTGTTGTCTAAGGCTCTCCAGTGACGCTCAATCGTTTGCAAGTGCTTCTTGACGTCCTTGGGTCAATGCTGTTACTGCGAAGAGCAGTATTGCCGAAGAAGCCAACATTGCGAGAAGGTATTCAACTTGAGCACCTGCAACAAACGAGACCGCAGCAAAGAGCCATGCAATGCCCAAATCAACTGCGCCGATTACACGCCATGACTTACGAAGAGTGAAAATTCCAGAAATCCACGCTGTCACGGATGCTGCTAGACCTGCAAACACCATCAAAGGAAGCGATTGGCCAAGCAAGGCTGCTGGATAAAGCATGATGTGGACACCCCATAATGCACTTGAGAGCCAGGAGCCATGCTCTTTGACGACAATGTAAGCGGTCCAAATCATGCATCCAATCCCAACAATAGAGGCTGAAAAGGCTGGGGCGAGTGTGATTCCAGACGGGGTAAGGGCCCATGGGTTCAACGATTGGAGTGCAAACGGAAGAGCTGCAATTACGGCCAGCATTACAGCAGGCTGTGCCCAGGCGATGCTTCGCCGAGCCGCAAAGAGAACAACAACGAGACTGGCGGGGCCAAAGGAAAGGAGAACACAGCAACCGAGCCATGCACTGCGACCCAAGGCGCCCCGATGGTCGTCAAGGTCTCTTCGGAGGCGCTCACCTTCGACCCAGTCAAACAGCAGAACCAGAGCAAGAACAACAAGTTCAATTCCGACCAAAGGCAAAACCCACTGCATGGTATCTCCATCTAAGGGATTGAAGGAAAAAGGAACAGGAACTTGCCCGCCAACTACGAGCGCAAGGATTCGGTCAACAGCAAAGAGAGCAACTACTGCTTCAAGTGCACTTGGTAATCGGAGTCCTAGGTCGTTGCGCCCAATCAACCCCATGCCGCCAAGAACGCCAAGTGCACCCATGAGAACAAAGAGATGGAGCGCATCTTCTCCATCAAGGACGCCGGTCGTCATACGTCCAGCAAGATGAACGACTACCAAGCCTGTCATGCAAAACGCAATTGGAGACTCTACCCCAGCAATGTCTGGGAGTCGTAACCCGATAGAATTCGCACGCAAGCGAGAGAGGCCGACCATGAGAACCGAAAGAACAGCGCTGAACATTAGGGCTTGCAGCCCACCGCCTGTTGCAAAAGAAACCCAAGCAGCACCTAGGAATGCCACGCCGAGGAACATGAGAATGATGATCGGGCGGTAATGAATATCCCCCACTATGAGGTCGTCTGCCGCGCCCGTATCAGTTCGTTTGGACCGCTTTCGTTGGGCTTCTGCAAGACGTAACATCTCTGCATCAAGGTGCTTGAGCTGAACTGAGGTGGTCGTATCTGCAGCCCCATCATCAGCAACTAAATGTCGGAGGCGTTCTCGTTTTGCATCAAATTCTTCACGGCGTTGTTCTTGGGCTGCAAGTGCTTTCAATCCTGACCTCACTTCTCCTTGAAGAGCCAAGTAAGCGCCGGTGACAACGAAGAGAATCAATGCTGCAAGTTGGATTTCTACTTGGTCCATCCCTTGACCTGCTAAGGCCATGCCAATCAACAATCCAAGCGCACCTACAGTAGGGGTGAGAAGCGATTCGATTTTCATAATCCGATTCATGTAGATGACCAAAGATATCCCTCCAAGAACTGTTAGCATGCGAAGATTATCGACTTCATTCAGCCATCCGTCTTGACCGGTCAGAACAGCTTGCCGCTGAGGCTCAAGTCCAATGATGAGGAACAAGGCGGTAATGATGCCAAGGTGTAGGGTGAGCAATCGTCCAGGGAGGGCCTCTAATTGTTCCAACTCTTCCTTTGTCCTGCCTTCTCTTTGACGTCGCTCTGCTGCGAGGAGAAGAAGGCTGCTTGCAAGAACGAGAATCAGAGCCCAAATCGCTTCTTGACCGAATTTCCACGAAAGGGCAATGGCCGCAACGCACCACACGGTAAACAGGGTTCGTGGTTTTCCTCTGTGAACGTCTTGGAGCACGAGGAATGCATGGGACAAGATCAGCAGTGACATGCCTCCAAAGAGTCCAATCCCAGTAAGGCTCTGTGGACGGGCCATTGAAACGAAGGTCAGCACGGCGAGTACGAAACTAATGTTCCAGAGGTTCAATGCTTTGGAATCTCGAAGTCGGGCACTGATTTCAGAGAAGCCACCAAGACGCCCTGCAAGATTGAGATTTGAACTGCCAAGAGATATGTTCACGCCTACCTGTTGGACCACCAACAGAGCCATCCAAATCGCAACATCTTGTTCTGCAAGAACGATAGGGAGCAGGTCCGAACTAACAAGGCGTGATTCGAAGTCTGTGGCAAAGACGAGCAACCAAAGGTAAGGCGTCAGAACGGCGACTCCTGCAATGCTTGGAGAGCGGCGAAGCAGTGCAAGCCCCGCGAGTCCCAACCATACAATTCCTTGTGTAGCAAGAAGGATTCTCGAATTCGTTCCACCGCCCTCCGCAGGAATCAGTAAGGTGAGGAGGATAACAACCGCAATGCCTCCAACCCAGAGCACATGGTCGGAAACACTGGTCTGATGTTGCAGAAGAACCATGACGGTTAATGCAGCCATTAACGAAGCAAAAATAGAGTATGCTTCAAGGCCAAACGGCCAATCTATGGATACAGTTCCCGTAACCATCAAGGCCAATCCAGCAAGTAAAAACGGCGTAGGGCCGAGGAGATACGGCATCAATCTCGTCCAAGAAACGCCACGAACCACAAGGTAAGAGGCACTGAACGCTGTGGCGAGGAGCATCAATTGGGCGAGCGCATATCCTGTTTCTGACCGGTGAGCTGCAATGGCCATGAGAGCGCCGATCATTCCAATGGATACGGATACCGCCCAAAGGCCGGGTTTGCCCAACCCAAGTGCGTTGGCTGCGGAACTGAGCCAATTTTCATGGTGAACAAACACTGCTGCCATGGCCGCATTTGCTGCACTAACGACCGCCAAAAGAAGGAAGAGAGTGAGGTCGTTCTCAATAGGGATCAACGTCAAAGATAGTATGGTCCAATCATCTGATAGCGCGTGAACACCCACCCAAAGGTAGGAGATCGATATGCCAAGGCTGGCCAAATTTCCCGAAGACCGCAACAATGCCAGCACGTGCATGAGCGCCATAGCCAGAAGAATGAAGATTGCAACTCCTGCCCCCCCATAGACGGCTCCTGCGGAACTCCCTACTGCGAAGAGGACCAAGGCAGATTGCGCTGCGATAGCGTCCTCATCGTGACGGAAGGCAACTGCAACGTTGAGACCTACTAGGGCCAACATCACAATGCCGAGAGTTTCGCTACTTCCTATTGGACTGGAATCAAACCAACCCCAGCTCCAAGCGTCAAGTGCTAATCCGTAAAGCAACTTCATTGAGATAATGACCCACGTTATTCCCAGAAGATGCATAGATGGACGCGGAATCCAGCGCTCACCCAAGCCGAAACCAAATATCGCCATTGCAAGAAGACCTGCTGCGCTGAGAAGAGGGGGGAAGACAGTTCCTACCAAGGCTCCGATGGCGGTCCAAATGAGGACCATCATCACCATCATGACACGGCTGATCTGCTGTTCGGCGTGTATCGCTATTTGAGTAACAGAGTCTACCGTTTCTTCGTCGTTAACCGGTTCTGAATCAGTGGTGAAGATTTCGTTTAATGTTCCAACTGCAGCATCAACTTCTTTTTCCGCAGACGCCTCACCCTCAGCCGGAAGTTGTTCCGTGTTCTCTGAGTCATCAGAAGCCACCATAAACGCCCCGAGGTTCATGCCACGTGCGCGTCCAAACTCCTTCTTGCGCAAGACTTCATCCTCACCTGCAGGACCCGTTCGGGTTCCGCTTTGGTCGTCCATGAGACTTGGTGAGGCCTCGCCGCCTTGAATATGACCGTTGTTTAATCGGCAAATGGTCCAAACCGTCGTACTTCGCCGTTATGGCGTCATGGTTTTTTGAAACCCGAGTACTGGAAGTTAAGAAGAAATGCTTGGAGAAGAGGAATGAACAGCCAAAAGGGACAAAGAGGGGCGGCAGAAACGGTCGGCATGGGCGGCGTCCACGGCACCCCTTCAGGGGACCTCGGAAAATACGGCATTACACCATCAGGAGAGGTTTATTGGAACCTCGCTGCTGGCGATTTAATCAACCTCGCAGTATCTCGCAGCGAAGGAAACTTGAGCGCTCACGGTGCTTTGGTAACCGAAACAGGGGAGCGTACAGGTCGGTCCCCGAACGACAAATTCATCGTTGACGAAGCAACCGTCACTGACGACATTAACTGGGGCGAGGTTAACGTCTCTACCAATCTCGAAACCTTCGAGCGAATGCGTGCAAAGGTAGTGGACTACCTCTCTGCCCAAGACGCTCTTTTCGTACAAGACCTGTATTGTGGTGCAGACTTCTCAGAAGCTCTACCTATCCGCGTTATCAACCATAACGCATGGCACAACACCTTCGCACGCAACATGTTCATTCGGCCCGATGAAGCCCAAATGGCCGATCATACCCCTGAATTCACCGTCCTCCACGCGCCTCATTTCGAAGCAGATGCAGAACAAGACGGGCTGAACTCGCAGTGTTTCGTTATCGTGAACTACGCTGCTAAGGAAGTCATCATCGGTGGAACACGCTATGCTGGAGAAATCAAGAAGTCCATCTTCTCTGTCATGAACCTCATTCTTCCGAAGAAAGGCATTCTCCCAATGCACTGCTCTGCAAACACAACCGGAGAGAACACAGCGATTTTCTTTGGACTTTCTGGAACTGGAAAAACAACCTTATCTGCAGACCCTAAGCGAGCCCTCATTGGAGACGATGAGCACGGCTGGGGCTCCAATGGTGTGTTCAATTTTGAAGGAGGATGTTATGCAAAACTCATTGACCTTTCCGAAGAAGACGAGCCTGCTATCTTTGGAACGACGCGCCGATTTGGAACGGTCTTGGAGAATGTGGTATTGAACGGAGAAGGCGTCCCAGACTTCCATGACACCTCAAAGACCCAAAATACCCGCGGGTCTTATCCGATTGAATTTATCGAAAACCGAACTGGCGACTCAAAGGGCGGTCACCCTCAAAATGTGATTTTCCTCACGTGTGATGCCTTCGGAGTACTGCCTCCAATCTCACGGCTAACCCCTTCTCAGGCTGCATACCATTTCATCTCGGGCTACACGGCTAAAGTTGCTGGAACGGAGATCGGAGTCAAAGAACCACAAGCTACCTTCTCCGCCTGCTTTGGAGAACCTTTCATGCCCATGCACCCCGGTGTTTATGCTGACCTTTTGTCCGACAAAATGGCAGAACATGGCTCCACGGCTTGGCTCATCAATACCGGCTGGTCCGGTGGCGCTTACGGCGAAGGAAACAGGATGAAAATCAAGTACACACGAGCCATGCTCAACGCTGCGCTTGACGGAGATTTGGACGCTGTTGAGTACATCACTGACGGTCGGTTTGGGTTTGAAGTCCCAACCAGTTGCCCAGGCGTACCTTCTGAAGTTCTCCAGCCACGGACAACGTGGACTGATGGTGATGCTTACGATGCTACTGCAAACAAATTGGCTGAAATGTTCAATGACAACTTCAAGCGGTACGAGGCTGGAGTTTCACCTGCAGTTAATGCGTCAGCACCCGCCCCTCTTGAGTGAAACACCTCGTTAAGCATCGCTTGTTGAGACTTGACTCATTGCTTTGGTCTTGCTTTCGCCTTGGTTACCTGAGGTGAGTCCGTCAAGTAGCATCCGTAGCGAAGATGCATCGTCATGTTCACTCACTCCTAGCGCTGTTTCGGCCTGAAGTAAACGATGGGCTATGGATTCAAGTCTCATTTCGTCGTTTCCAATAAGTGCGAGTTCCATTGCTTCATCAAACAATTCGACGGCTAAATCTGGACGGTCGATCGCGAGTAAAATACTGCCCAACCTATCTAATGCGTCCGCTCCTTCAAGTGGAGATTCGGAAAGGATAGATGCTGCATGTTCAACGCGCTCTTGGGCATCAGCCCCTTGTTCAAGCAGCATAGCAACGATGGCTGAAAGAACAAGTGAAGGTAGGGTGTCAGCGGGATTTGATGTGGGTTGGTTGGTCGCTGCTGCAAGCAGGTCAAACGAACGCTGAAGGTTACCGGCGTAGAGGGCTAAAACTCCTAATCTACGCATTGCTTTGCGCTCTGAGTCCACGTCGTCGACAAGAGTTGCAAGATGGAGTGCACGAACAAGATGGTTACGGGCCTGTTCCATTTCTCCTTCCATCCCTTCCAAAACGCCTAGGGCGGATTCTGTACGAAGTAAACTCCCGGCCATCGCTCTGTGTGCGATTTCTGCTTTGGCCTCATCGAGGGGAGCGAGACCCAAACCGACCTGTTCCATGACATCGGTAAGAAGGGTCTTGGTCGCTCTTAGAGTCGCAGGTATGTTATCTTCAGCAGATGTACGCAGTGAAGAAAGATGTTGGTCCAAACGTTGAACGGGTTGGCAGATTGCTGGGAGGTTTCCAAGGGCTTCAAGTCGCTTAGACTTGATGTCGTAACCGCGAATGGTACGAGTCAAGTCAGCAATCAATCGGCTTTCATCAACCTCAACCTCATCCGATTCATGTTCTTCCGCCATAGTGTGGGCAGATGCGAGCAGTGAATCTACCATCCACGTCAGTTTTTTCTGCACGTCGTATTCGTCTCGTCGGCTAATAGCATACTTCATTTCGGACGCCCTTACCTGTCGAGATAAGCTGCGTAATCGTTCATCTCTCCCCTCCTCAACACCCCCTTCGATGAGTCGTTCAATGAATGTCGATGGGGGGCATGTAGTGAAGGCGAGATCTGCAGTTTCAGCGGTGGTCGTCATTTTGAAATCATCCGAAACGAGAATCACTTCTGCTCCGTCGCTACCCAACTGGTCTGCAAGAACCATCAGCGATAGATCTACGTCTTGGGGAGCCGCTCGTTCACCAATCTTGGTTGCCAGTTTGCGGACATCTTCTTCCTCAACAGGAGTGGAATGTAACAAAGTGTCAAACAACACCAGAAGGTTTGGACGCCCGGATATTTTACGCATGCTAACCGTGGCGACCTCGTCTTTTACGCCCGGCGTAATGAGTAATTTCGCACCGTTTAGGGCAGACTTAAGGTCTTCAACGACCTTCTCTTTTCCTTTTTGCCCCAAGTGGATAAAACAGTTTGAATCAACAACCCATGCTTGGCTCATGGTTACTGCTTCAGCAGTAAGGGCATGGTTCTTACTGCTTCAAAGTGAGATGCTCTCAGGCGTGATGCGGGTGGAAAAACGTTGGATGGTTCCATCTGCTTCGATGAGGAACTTCTCAAAATTCCAGCGAATATCACCTGAATACCCATCTGCGTCAGCGACTTCACTCAGAATGGAATAGAGGCCTGTTTTACCTTCTCCTTTGACATTGACCTTCGCCATGAGTGGGAAGGATACGTCGTACTTTTCAGCCGTAAATTCACAAATTTCAGCGTTGGTTCCGGGCTCTTGTGCCCCGAACTGATTGCAGGGAAAACCGACTACGGTTATGTCATCATTTCCTGCGTGGATGTCTTGGAGTCCTTTGTATTGTGGAGTTGCTCCGCATGCACTCGCAACGTTGACAACAAGCCAGCGGGTTCCGCCAAGTTCTCGTAGAGTTGTATGTGTTCCTTCCATTGTGGTAATATTGATATCAAGTGCTTCGGGCATAATTTACCCTCCAGCGAGGGCATTATGAAGATGTGGTTCATTCCTAGTCCATCCAAAGCCTCTTGAATCGCCGCCTTGTGGTCCAGCCATGCAAGTTCTCATGGAAACCAGTGCAGGAAACATTACGATTGACCTATTTCACGGCAGCGCACCCGATACAGTTGCTAATTTTGTCAAACTCGTTAACATGGGGCATTACGATGGCCTCCACTTTCACCGCGTCATTGAAGACTTCATGATTCAAGGTGGCTGTCCACATTCCAAAGATCCAAACGCCCGAAGTGCTGGAACCGGCGGCCCTGGCTGGAAAATTCCTTGCGAACCCTCCGCCCTCGCCCTCAAGCATGACAAACCAGGAGTGCTCTCAATGGCAAATGCTGGCCGTAACACCGGAGGGTCCCAGTTTTTCTTAACCACCGTCGCTACACCTTGGCTAAATGGAAATCACGCTGTATTTGGTGAAGTTTCTGAAGGCATGGACATTGTCAAAGTAATCGAGGGATGCGTCAAGCTACCCGGTGACCGCCCAGCACAACCTCAGCAAATCATCCGCTGCTCTGTCATTGAATGAATAACCTGCTCTCCAAAAGAACACGCCGCTGATTGAATACAGCCCGTAGGTTCTTGACTCATAAGGAAAGGCCGACCTATGGCGGTTGACGCAAGTGAAGCACTTCGCCGTGCTACATTGGTAAGGAGCGACCCCTCGTTGCGAGGTGTAACCCGTCAAAATGGCTCTGAGGCGGAGGGAGAATACGAGTGGAATTATTTCTCGTCCAATGGCGACCCAATAACAGAAGAAGACATCGTAGTGCGTTGGAATTCTATGGCTCTCCCGCCTGGCTGGGTTGATGTTTGGATTTGCCCAAACCCGAGAGGTCACATTCAAGCCACTGGGAAGGATACAAAGGGTCGACTTCAGTACCGCTACCATCCGGATTGGGTCGAAATAACCGCTGAAATGAAGTACGACGATGTCGTCTATTTCGCATCCCAATTACCCCGCCTTCGAAGGCAAATTGAACGGGATTTAGGAGGAAAAACGATGTCGCTTGAGACCGTTTCTGCGCTCGTGGTTCGACTCATGGACCTCCACAATATTCGCGTCGGTAGTGATGAATATGCTCGCTTGAATGAATCCTATGGACTCACAACGCTGAAATCAATGCACGTTAAGCACATCCGAGGAGATGAGGCGGAGGGTAAACACGATGTTATTTTCACGTTCACTGGGAAATCCAACAAGGACTGGGAAATCAAAATTGAAGATGATTATTTGGTTGACCTCATTTTGCGTACAAATCGTCTCGGAGCAAAGGACGCTGATTTATTCATGTACATTTCAGAAGCCGGAAATGAGGTGGACCTCAAAGCAGAACACATCAACCAATACATTCGGGAAAGTAGTGGTGAAGGATTTACAGCAAAAAATTTCCGTACTTGGGCTGCAACCTCCCGTTGTGCTGAACGACTCGCATTCCTATCAAAGGTGCAAACTCCACAAGCCATGAAGAAATGGCTGAAGGCTATGCCTGATGTTGAATCAATCGGAAATATCTGGAGCGAGGGTGAATGGGAAGTTCCTGAATCAGAAGCGCAACGTAGCAAAGTGATGCTTGCGGTTATTGACACCGTGGCGAGTGATTTAGGCAACACTCGTGCGGTATGTCGCTCGTCGTATATCCATCCATGGTTCATGGAGGCGTGGATGAAAGGTGCTCTTGGAACCGCATGGGAGAATGTTGAGTTGGAACGGAAAATGCAGGGTCTATCTCAAGGAGAAAGTGCAACGCTTCGGCTCTTGAAAACGATTTAATGCGTCACTTATCTTCTTAGGATGGCCGTTCCAGCATTATGGTATGGGCGAGATGCGAATTGAGAAGGACACGATGGGCGAACTCGAAGTGCCTGTTGACCGATACTACGGATGTCAGACGGCTCGTTCACTGTTGAACTTTGATATCGGAGACGACACCATGCCTGTTGGCGTTGTTCGTGCGTTTGGTATTCTCAAGCAGGCAGCAGCAAAAACAAATGTTGCCCTCGAGCAACTTGACCCTCAAGTTGGCGACCTCGTCATTGCAGCTGCTCAAGAAGTCATTGATGGGCATCTCAACGACCACTTCCCACTGCGCGTCTGGCAGACCGGAAGCGGCACACAATCGAACATGAATTCCAATGAGGTCATTGCGAACCGCGCCATTGAAATCGCTGGAGGCGAAATGGGTTCAAAGCATCCTGTCCATCCAAACGATCACGTCAATCGCGGTCAATCTTCGAACGATACATTCCCCACCGCAATGCACATTGCAGGTGCTGAGGGCTTCACTCATCGCTTGTTACCGAGCGTCCGCGCCCTACGCGATGCATTGGACGCTAAAGCCAAGGCTTGGGCAGATATTGTCAAAATCGGCAGAACACATCTGATGGACGCCGTACCCCTCACCCTAGGCCAAGAGGCGTCAGGATGGGTCGCTCAGTTAGATGCCGATTTGCGACGATTGGATTTTGCATTGGATGACCTCTTTGAATTAGCGCTTGGAGGGACCGCTGTTGGAACTGGACTCAACGCTCACCCGCTCTTTGCACAAATGGTTGCTGATGAAATCGCCAACATCACCGGCTTGACCTTTTGTTCAGCAGAGAACAAATTTGCACAACTTGCTGCTCATGACGCCATAGTTGCTGCATCTGGGGCATTGAATACTCTAGCAGTATCGTTAATGAAAATCGCCAACGATGTTCGGTGGCTCGGGTCTGGCCCTCGATGTGGTCTTGGTGAACTTGCACTCCCAGCAAACGAGCCAGGTTCATCCATCATGCCGGGTAAAGTCAATCCAACTCAATCAGAAGCTTTGACGATGGTTTGCTGTCAAGTAATGGGCAACCATACCGCAATAACCATTGGGGGAAGTCAAGGAAACTTTGAGTTGAACGTCTTCAAACCGATGATGATTCACAATTTCTTGCATTCAGTTGACCTACTGACCGATGCTTGCCGTACCTTCCGAACTCGCTGCGTGGAAGGACTGGAGCCGGTTCGAGCCAACATTCAATCCAATCTTGAAAACTCACTCATGCTGGTTACGGCTCTTAACAACCATATTGGATACGATAAATCGGCAAAAATTGCAAAGAACGCTCACGAAAAGGGTACAACTCTTCGTGAGTCTGCATTAGAACTTGGATTTTTGACCAACGATGAATTTGACCAGTGGGTTCGCCCAGAAGACATGACTGGCTCTTCCTGAGCGACAGTCTGCCATCGTTTCTAAGAGAAAATTGTAGGCATCGTTGTATTCTGTTTGAATTCAAAGTGAGTTATCTGCTCGATTTAGAATATTTCGGGATATTTATCGGGCTACTCCTATTTCTTATTGCTAGTTAAACGTTTTATCAGTACATAGCGTATGGCAAGGCCCATTGCTTAAATTGAGAAGCAGAATTATTAACAATATGATGGCTAGAATGAGTGTTAGCAATGGATTCTGGTCGTCAAGATTTGCGATTAACAACAATCGTTGTAACTACCGTGTTCATCATTGTCGTTTTGATGGTTGGTGCTGTTGGAAATAACTCAGTCATTTTGAATGGGTACTCTGCTGTACTATATTGTGCAGTGATTTGTATCGGCATACAATGGATAGTATGGATTCCTGCATCTATCGGAAAAACTGAACGCTTCTATGATTTAACGGGTGGCTTAACGTATCTCACAGTAGTAGCATTCAGCCTTTGGGCAGGATCACAGTCCGAACTTCCAAGTCTGAGAGAATTAATCGTAAGTTTACTCGTTGTCATCTGGTCGTTGCGCCTGTCCGGTTTTCTTTATCTTCGTATTCATCGAACTGGAAAAGATGGACGATTTGACCAACTCAAAACATCGCCTATCCGATTTCTTGTACCATGGACTCTTCAAGGATTGTGGGTTTTTCTGACAATGATAGCAGTTATTGTAATCAATACTCAAGCGGATTCAGCGCCCGATTTAGAGATATGGGATGGTGTAGGATTGTTGATATGGATACTAGGATTTGGTATTGAGGCCGTAGCAGATTACCAAAAAACAGTATTCAATTCAGAATCTAATAATCAGGGTAAATGGATAGAAAGTGGTTTGTGGTCTTACTCTAGACATCCCAACTATTTGGGAGAAATTCTTCTGTGGACTGGAATCGCCTTCTTTGGAATATCTTGCTTTACAGGTCTAGAAAGAGTTGCTTGGGTTTCGCCCATATTCATCTATATCCTCTTAACGAAAATCAGTGGAATTCCAATACTGGATAAACGAGCTTTAGAAAAGTGGGGAGATGATATAGAATATCAAAAATATAGAGATAACACTCCTGCTCTTATTCCTCGATTAGGCAGAAAATAATATTCTAGGACTTGTTTGCGCTGGGAGATTTATTTTTCTTATTTATCCCAAGGTTGAACGCATAAGCTCTCCATGCAAGGAAGTTCCTAGGAGAATACATCGAAATAATTGGCGATGGTAATGATGCGATAGTCCATCCTGTCAATACCTGAGCAATTTGTGCTCAAACGGGTTGTCTCTGAGCTCTTTAGTTGTAACAACTTTAAAGTTTGGAGGTTGGATCTTTTGATGAAAGGAAGTCACCCTCTCAAGGTGTTGCTGTTGGTAATTTCATTTCATATTAATAAGAATTAAGATGCTTACGGACGAGAACGCACCTATTTCAATGAACCATTCAAATTTGGGCTATGCAAGTCGCTACACTGTTCGACCGTATTCTTGGTCATAGAGCAAACGAAGCGCTCCGGACACTTTGCGTTCGAACCGCAATTGCTGGTTTCTTGCTTCACTTGTTGTTGTGCTTGCTTTACCAGCTTTCTCTGATTGATTTCAGTTCACAAACCAGTAAATTGTTTGATTCCTACCTTGATGCGTTGTACACCCCCTTCTCCATTTTCTTGGCTTACGAAGTCTACGAACTGATACGTACCATTCCAGACTCGTTCACCAATTCTATCGGAAAGCAATTTGAAATCATTACGTTGCTGGTTGTCAGAGATATTCTGAAGAGGTTGTCCGATATTGACGCTTCAGTCAGTTCAACCGTCGATGAAAGTATCATGACCCTAGCAGTGGAATGCTTGGCCTTTTTGATTCTCTTTTACACTGCCTTGTTCTTCAGCAGGGCCAAGCGTGAACCGAGTTCAATGACCAACGATAGTGAAGGGTTGGAGAGGTTTATTTCGCAGAAAAAGCAGCTTGCAATCTTACTGCTTGTGTTGTACATCCTAACGGCCATGTACTCTCTTTCAACATGGACCTACAACGTATTTGAGGGAGACGGAACCACGAATCGCACAATTTTCTTCCTCGACTTTTTCACTGTGTTGATCATGGCCGACATCCTGATTTTGTTGGTCTCTTATCATCACATCACCGAGTTCTCGCACTTAGCCCGCAACACTGGGTTCATTCTCTCAACGGTCATTTTGCGCGTTGCAATCGCCAGCCCAGGGATTTCGGGGGCAATTCTGTTCATACTCGCTGGCTGCCTAGGTTCAGCAGTCCTTCATTCAGGAGTTTTATTCACTCAAAAAGAACGACCCTCTATCGAAGAAACTGAGTAATTACTGCATCTCTGATGCTCTTTTTGAATGTTCAAAGCGTTGGCAAGCGGTAGCGAGTGTACTGGGGGACTGAACACCCATTGTACTCCTCCATAATGTCTTGAGGGGTATGAGAGAACCCTTGCGATTTCGTGGAAATGATATGTCGGTTGACTGTATCTGGCTAGGTTCGTTTCTCTTTGTTTCTCTCTTCTTCAACAGCGTCAGCAACCTTACCAGCCGTATGAAGAGCCTTCTTTTTCAAACGCTCGAAGTTAAGATATATCGTTCCACCAACTGTCAAGAAAACGCCCGCAATTATTGTAAAAATACCTCCAATGTAGATTCCAACTCTAGGTTCGTTATCATCAAAGGTTGCGAATCCAGTTTGAACCATCATAATCCCAGCAATGAGTACAAGTATTCCAAATATTATCAATGAGAATGAGATGATTTTTTTCTTCGTTGTGTTTGTCATAATAATTCTCTCTATTCTTCCCAATAGTGCTTACATCAAATACTAATGCCTAAAATCACCCCACGCTATACCCACTGTACATACAGTTCACGCTACGGTACCGTTGTATATGCGGGTAATTACAACGGTTCCCCTTGTGAATAGGTCATTCTTCCCTAATTATGAGTTCTTTTCCAGACAACCAAGTGCCTAGATCGTAGTCTAAATCTTCAAATCCTTCTGCCAAATCTGACAGTGTTTTTTCGCTACTGGAAGGGATTTCTTCGTTTTCTCCCATCAAACGTCCGAAGAACTCTATGCCAAAGATTTCGACAGGTGAAGTGCCATCATGATTCCAATTAAAATCTACCACAATGTTTCCATCCTTTGGACAGTACAATTCAAATCCATATTCAGGATTGTTTTGTTTAAATTGTGAGTATCCGGGCCCATGATCATAATCTTCCATCCTCCCGGTCCTAATTTTACAGGCATCGGGAATAGCGAAAGTTGTATAATAATCGCTTTTATCTACTGCTTTGGTACATCTTTGGAAAAAGCCTACCATCCATTTCGTTTCTTCAATCTGCTCTGAAAGGTGAATCAAATATGTTGGATCATAATCATTCCAATTATTCTCGTCTTCATACCAAGCCATTCGTTTTTCATCGCGAATAAGTTCAACTGCTTTAGTAATTTCATCAAGAAATGGCTGAATTTCCGTCCATTCCGCATCTGACAGGTGGAAACACAAATAAGAGCCTAAGTTTGATTTCTGTCGCAATTCGATATAGGTCTTAATGGCCTCTTCCCTTTTTTTACCCTGTAATTTGCTGTCTTCATAGAATTGCTCATGCACTTCCATAACATTGCCTATCTACCAGAGTATATGACTAATTTGTCTCTAAATAAAATTAGCACTGAGTTTTAGATAATCCTTTTACTATTGAATACAAGGGGTTCTCCATAACACCCATGTGGATATTGCAAACGAATGCATGGGTTCGCAGTGGGCCATATTGAACGCTAG
>TARA_B110001452_G_scaffold266272_1_pt1 | contig 19388 bp, 19 predicted proteins | sample TARA_B110001452 | Tara Oceans TARA_B110001452 (sample SAMEA4396971) | marine metagenome | biome: Polar Biome; feature: [DCM] deep chlorophyll maximum layer (ENVO:01000326); material: water (ENVO:00002006), including particulate matter (ENVO:01000060) such as... | depth 25 m
CTATAACTAGTGAGTGAAGATAGGAGTAGCTATTTTAAGAAGATCATTTGGTGTTATGAATTTCTTGGCAAAGCTCAATAAGTATTCCATCTGTGCCCTTTGGGTGGATAAAGGTCACCAGTTTGTTGTCAGCGCCACTTCGTGCTGGATTATATATCATATCAAATCCTTCTGCTTCCAATCGAATGATTTCTGATTGTATGTCATCCACTTCAAAAGCAATATGATGAATACCTGTCCCATTTTTTTTTACATACTTTCCAATGGTACTTTCAGGGTTTTCAGATGCCAAAAATTCAATTTTTGTTTGTCCCACCTGAAAAAAAGAGGTGTCAACAGACTCCTGATCCACTCCCTCCTCCTTATATGGCCCTTGATTAAATAGCTTGGTATAAAGTGCATTTACTTGCTCAATATTTTTTACTGCGATGCCTATGTGTTCTACTTTTATCATCTTAATCCAAGTATTTATTCTCACAAAGAAACAAGAACTTTTCTCAGTTTTATAATTTTTAATGACAGATTATACACTAGTTTTACATATATGATTAATGTGAGTGACAAAGCCAAAGATCAAATAAGCGTTTTACGGGCCACTGAAGGCTACAGTGAAGCGCATAACTTGCGTGTTTCAGTAAAAGGTGGTGGTTGTTCTGGTCTTATGTATGACATTGCTTTTGACGATACGGTTACAGAACAAGATGATGTTTTTGAAGATCAAGGAGTCAAAGTCATCGTCGATAGAAAAAGTCTTCTATACCTATTAGGTACCACCCTTGAATTTTCTGATGGATTGAATGGTAAAGGTTTTCAATTTGTAAATCCCAATGCAAGCCGCACCTGCGGATGTGGAGAAAGTTTCTCAATCTGAGATCTTAAGATCACTTTACCATTCAGCGCTTTTAATAAGCCCTGACCTCTACTCCCTTCATGAAATTAATAAAGGCCGTATTTACAACGCTATTTCCTCCTTTGGTAGGATAATCACCTGTAAAGTACCAATCTCCAAGATGATCAGGACATGCTTTGTGCAGACCCTCGACCGTTTGAAAAACCACTTCAAGTACGGCTTTCATTTTTTTAGGTTTAACAATCTCTCCAATCTTTTGAGATACTTGATCATAAGAAAAAGGTGCATAGAGTTCCTTCACATAATTGACCTCGTTTACCTTATCTTTGACCGCTAAACATTTTTCTAATACGTCTTCCAATAAATATTCTTTCCCCTCATCAATGAGTAAGGCCAATACCGCCCTAAAGGCTACAAAATCCTTCATTTTACTCATATCAATACCATAACAATCAGGAAATCTAATCTGTGGAGCAGATGAAATGATCACAATTTTTTTAGGATTCAAGTTGTCCAGTAAGGTCAAGATACTTTTCTCGAGCGTGGTACCCCGGACAATACTATCATCAATAATAACCAATGAATCTCTATCCTTTTGGATGACTTCAAAAGTGGTATCATAGATATGGGCTACCAATTCATCCCTGTGTGAAGCATCCGCTATGAAAGTTCTTAACTTGGCATCTTTCAATACTAATTTTTCTATTCTTGGCTTGAATGTCAATAAATCTTCCAATGAGTCCGCAGTGGGCTTATGATCGATGATGATCTCCTTCCGCTTACTTATTAAGTAATCTTCCACTCCTGACATCATGCCCAAAAATGAAATTTCGGCGGTATTGGGTATATAAGAAAAAACAGTATTTTTTAAATCAAAATTGATCGATTTCAAGACTTGAGGAACCATCAGCCTACCTAGTTCTTTGCGCTCCCGATAAATATCTGGGTCTGTTCCCCTAGAAAAATAAATGCGCTCAAAACTACAGGCCTTTTTCTCTTGGGGCTCAAGGAACTGTTTGTGTTCATAATTGCCCTGCTTATCAATGATTAAAGCATGGCCTGGACTGACTTCCTTAATGTCATCATAATTACATTCAAATGCTGTTTTTATGGCTGGCTTTTCTGAAGCCACTACGATCACCTCGTCATCGGCATAATAATAAGCCGGCCGTATTCCTACTGGATCTCTTGCAACGAAAGCAGCTCCGTAACCTACCATACCCGTAATGGCATATCCACCATCAAAATCTTTACAAGATCTATTCAAAACCCTTTGCAAATCTATTTTATCCTCTATCAGCTGCGTGAGATCTGCTTTACTATGTGTTTTTTTGTGTTTTCGAAAAATAAGTTCATTTTCTTCATCAAGAAAATGTCCTATTTTCTCCATAGCCGTCACGGTATCCACTTTTTCCTTGGGGTGCTGACCCAATTCAATTAATTTTTCAAAAAGCTCATCTACATTGGTCATATTAAAATTACCTGCCACAACCAAATTACGACTCCGCCAGTTATTTTGCCTTAGAAAGGGATGACAATTCTCAATATTGTTTTTTCCATGCGTACCATAGCGTAAATGTCCCATCCAGACTTCTCCTGAAAAAGCTACATTTTGTTTGAGCCATGCACCATCCATATATTTTTCTTCCCCCTCCCTCAGCGCTTTTTGATATTTCCTCCCAATTTTTTGAAAAAGTGTTTCGATAGGTTGAGAATCGATGGTTCTATATCGACTAATGTAGCGATAGCCAGGCTTCATATCAATCTTAATGTTAGCAACCCCTACTCCATCCTGACCTCGATTGAGCTGTTTTTGCATGAGCAAGTACATCTTGTTTACCGCATAACTTGGTGTTTTGTACTTATCTATATAATACTGTAGCGGCTTCCTCAATCTAAGAAGGACTATGCCGCATTCGTGTTTGATGGCGTCACTCATGGGTTTATCATTGGTGCAAATCTATCAAAAATATTGGGTTGAATAAACAAAAGAATTAAAGTAAATGCCAACAAAGTTAAAATGAGAAAATGCCTCTTGTTTATTTTTATTTTTTTGCTTTGATCCTCTTTAAAAAAATAAAAATAAGGGACCCTTAAATAGAAATAAAGAGAAGCCGCCGAACTCAAAATACCCACAAAAATAAAAGTCAACCAGTATATCGAGTCCATAGATTCATAATGCTGCCATGCAGTAGAAAAAAGAAATAATTTAGCCATAAATCCGCCTGTCGGTGGAAGTCCCACCAAAGCAACAGCCCAGATCACACTTATCACGCCTAATAATGGGAATTTTATGCCTAAACCAGACACATCACTTAAAGATAAGTTCTCCCCTTTTTTTTCATGAAGCTGGACAAAAAGAAAGGCCAAAATATTCATGACCGCATAAATAATGACGTAATATTTAAATATGGAATAAGTATCCATAACCAAGCACAATGGAAGTATGAATCCTGAATGTGCTACTGCCCCGAAGGACAGCATTCTTTTAACATCTGTTTGCCTTAAAGCAGCCAAAGTACCCCAAACAATAGTCAAAATGGCCAAGATCAAAATAAGCTGCTCTAAAAGGGGATTAAATAATCCATTGGTCCACTTGAAGACATGATAAAGTGCAGCAAAACCCGCAATTTTAGGTACTGTGGAAAAAAATGCGACTGCATCCGTTGGCGCGCCTTCATAAGTCGCCGGTACCCAAATATGAAAGGGGACAATAGAAGTTTTGAAAAATAAACCAGATAAGAAAAAAAACAATCCCGTTGCGCCCAGTAATGAAAATTCTAGGGTATCAAAATAGAGCGAATCATGTGCCCCATACAAAAGTGAAATTCCAAATAACATCACGGCAGAACTTACGCCTCCAAATAATAAATATTTCATCGCGGCTTCACTGCCTTTTTCATTGAAATGGAAGCCGGTCAGCAAATAGCTAGCATATGAAGTCAATTCAATAGCTAAATAAAGTATCAATAAATTATGGGAGCCTACCATGAAAAGAGATCCTATCAGTACACTCATCAACAAAAAATAGAATTCATAGGACTGGTGCGTTTGCCTTTTGAAGCACAATACACCTAGGGTAACCCAAGGCAATAATTGGGTCATTAGATAACTCAAATCATCTCTGATGATCGTTCGTGTGAAAAAAAAACCGGATATCTGCTGTGCAAAAAGAAAAGAACCTAGCAATACAACAGCAACGAATACTTTGATCCAAAATAAGGGCAACCTCAACATGCCCAATATCAACAAGATGATAGAACCCATAATCAAAATTATTTCGGAGGAAATAACTCCAAAATGTTCTTGGATTTCTATAAGTTGCTCATTGATATTCAAAATGCCATTTATGGTTTAATTTTTAAATTTCCTACATGAGCTATGAACAGTTCAAGACTGTGGTTCATCGTATCCAAAATGATTTTTGGATACATGCCTAAAACAACGACCCCCAATATCAATGGTGTGAAAATCATCCATTCTCTTATATTTAAATCTTTCATTTTCGGCTCCCAACTGTGCTCCCGTACCCAATATTTACCCAAAAACATGCGCTGTATCGTCCACAGATAATAAGCAGCCGTAATCAACAAGCCTATTACAGCGACGATTCCTATCCAGTTCGGCAGCATCCCATCAACTGCACTCACGTTAAAAGCTCCCATCAATACCAATAGTTCTCCCACAAAACCCGCTAAACCAGGTAATCCAAGGGAAGCAAAAAATACAATCATTACCACAAAACTATAGCCAGGTAATTTTGTGGCCAATCCACTGAAATTTTCGATCTTCCTATTCTGAGTTCGATCATAGAGCACACCCACAATGAGAAATAACGCCGCTGAAATGAATCCATGCGCAATCATTTGAAACATTCCTCCTGCAGCACCTTCAACCGTAAATGAACCTAAGCCGATCAATACAAATCCCATGTGTGATATGGAGCTGTAGGCGATCATTCGTTTCAGATCATTTTGCGCCATCGCATTCAGTCCCCCATAAATGATAGCTAAAACCCCAAAAATAGCAATATAATAACCAAAATGGTGCGCTGCGTCGGGGAAAATAGAAAAGGCTATTCGATAGAGACCATAGCCGCCTAGCTTCAAAAGCAATGCTGCCAAAATCACAGATATAGGTGTAGCTGCTTCCACATGGGCATCCGGTAACCATGTATGAAAAGGTACGATAGGTAGTTTGATAGCAAACCCTAAAAATAAAGCAAGAAAAGCCACCGCTCTTAAAGGCATACCCATAAAAGTCAACACTGAGTCTTTGGCCAAACTACTGCCTTCTATGAAATAATTGGAATCCATCATGTGCAGCAGATTAAAACTATGAATTATCGTTTCATTGATAGGATCTAGTACCCCAACACTTAGGTAAAGGGCGATCATAGTTACCAAAATAAGTAATGAACCTACTAGGGTATAAATGAAAAATTTAATCGAAGCATAAGATCTTCTTGGCCCACCCCAAAGTCCAATAAGGAAAAACATAGGTAAAAGCACCAACTCAAAAAATAAATAAAATAAGAAAAAATCAAGGGCTAGAAAGCAGCCGACGATACTAGTACTGAGCAATAAATACAACATGAAATAGCTTCTCACCTGTTGCTTTAACTTCCAAGAGGCAAGCACCCCAAGGACTGTGATTAAGGACGAAAGTACGACCAACCAAAGACTCATACCGTCTACTCCTAGGTGGTAATCGATATTGAAGCTTCCAAATGAGCCCAGACTCATTGAAATCCATGAAAACTTTTCAACAAATTGAAACGAAGTCAAAAGATGATCTCCATAGTTGGGATCAAATCCCCATACCAAATGGATCGATAGCAATAACTGAATCAAAGAAAATATCAAAGCCACTATTTTGATCTCTGGGGTCTGCCGCTCATTAAAAAAAAGCAGGGTGAAAGCACCTAAGAAAGGCATCCAAATTATCAAAGAAAGTATATAGCTAATCATTTTATAAAGCAATTTTTAAACAAACCAATATAATTACTAATCCAATGATCGCAGAGACAAAATGAATTTGAACATGCGCTGGATGAAGCTTTGTAAACATTGATCCCAGTATTTGCACCACCCTTTTCATTAAGGAAATCAATCCATCGACTATGAGTCTGTCAAATAAATCTGACACTTTACTCAGCACCACTATAGAAACCGATATTTTATTAAAAAAAGGATTAATCAAAACCGTATCTACCTTGGAAGTCTTGAATGCCAACCAATCGAAAGAAGGCACCAGTATCCCCATATAGAACTTATCTAAATAGAATCCGTTTTGAACAAAAATAGACAACGTTGAGGAATTAAATGATTTCACTTTTCGCATCCCTTGCCTACCATATTTCCAATAGCTGAAACCCAAACCTAAAAACACCAATAGGATTGAAGATCCAACCATTGGCGCCACCCAACTCCCTTCTACCTTGGGTTGGGTCCCCAACCAATATTCTAGAAAACTCAAATCCCCGCCTGAAAGGTGAATACGATAAAAAACACCAATTGAAAGAATTGCTAAAACCAATATGGGTACCATTTCAATCCATGATTTTTGAGGCATTTTAAGCAATTTTTCTCCTCGATAAGAACCCAAAAAGACCAATATCAATTGTTTCCCCATATAATAAGCTGTAATAAAAGATATCCCTAAAGCTGTGATGGGAAGAACGAAAGTCAGCCCATTTTCACTTTGCATTGCCCAAGAAAATGCACCTAACAGAATGCCTTCCTTCGAGATAAATCCTGAGAAAAAAGGCAATCCTACCAAGGCCATCATACAAACCAAATAGGACCAGAATGTGATCGGTAAATAGCTTTTCAATCCACCCATTCTGCGCATATCTTGCATAGGATCTGCAGGATCTTGGTTACTTAAGTAATGCATTACCGATCCCGCACATAAAAAAAGACCTGCCTTAAAAAAAGCATGCGTCCAAAGGTGAAATAAAGCCATATCGTAAGCACCTACTCCCATGCCCATGACCATATAACCTAACTGGGAAATAGTAGAATAAGCCAACACCCCCTTCATATCTGTTTGACAAGCGGCAATCAATGCTCCCAAAAAGGCAGTAATGATTCCCAAAGAAGCAATCCAATCCAATAAATAGGGATCAAATACAATGAATAGGCGAAACAATAAATATACTCCTGCCGCTACCATGGTTGCCGCATGGATCAAGGCCGATACAGGCGTAGGGCCTACCATAGCGCGCGGCAGCCAAGTGAAAAATGGGAACTGAGCCGATTTACCCAAAATGCCAATCAATAAACAAATTCCTATCGCTGTGCTACTGTCATTCTGTGGTAATGGACCCAGGCTGGAAATAAAACAATCGTTTCCAGATCCCAAAAGCATCAATAAACCCATGAATAATATCAAATCTGCGATTCTGTTGGTCATAAAAGTAATCCTTCCAGCAATCGCATTTTTAACATCTTGGAACCAAAAAATAATCAACATATAAGATGAAAAGCCTACCAGTTCCCAAAAAATAAAGAGCAATATTAAGTGGTCCGACATCAGGAGACCTAACATAGAAAAAGTAAAAAATCCCAATTTTAAATAATAACGATCCTTGTAGCCATCTCCTGATAAATAAAATATTGAAAAGAGGTGCACTAAAAAAGAAATCAAACTCACCAGTAAAATAAGGACTGCTGAGGATCTGTCTACAGCAAAACCCATTACAAATCCTGGTAACCATTCAAACTGAAACATCCAAAGCGTTCCTTCAACGAAACTGAGATGGTAACCTGCCAAAATAGTAGTTATTGATAAAAAAATACTAGCGATAATTCCGGATTTCGAAGGAAAAGTATAGGCCATTATGCCACCCAATAAAGGCAACAACAATATAAGGGCCAACAGGTAGTCCTCCATGATCAATGCTTCAATTTTTTTAATGAATTGAGATCCAAGGTTTGGAAATGTCTGAAAATATTAAGCATAATAGCCAAAGCAACTACAGACTCTGCCGCCGCCAATACGACCACAAAAATTCCCATCAATTGCCCTTGAATATTGGGGTCAGATCCCGAAAATACAACGAGATTCACATTGGCTCCATTAAGCATGAGTTCGATACCTATCATAACAAAAATGGCATTTTTCTTTATAATAACAATCAAAATCCCTGTACAAAACAAAAAAGCACCTATCATCAACCCGAAAATAATGGGATCAAGCATGTTGCGATTTTTTACCTAAATATGAAGCGCCTACCAATACCACCAATAGTAGAAAAGCGATAAGTTCAAATGCCAAAATATACTGGGTCAAAAAGCGTATACCAATCTCCCTTATTTGGCCTGTAGTTTGAAGAATCTCTCGAGGTCCGATCGGCGAACTTCCCACTAATGCATAAATGAGCAGAGCTATACCCAATGTGACCAAAAATCCAAAAAAAAGCAAGTGAGATCCTACAATAACTTTACCCTCAGAAGATCTTTTCGTCAGCATAATACCAAAAGCGATTAAAATCAAAATTCCCCCGGCATAAATCAATATTTGAATAACTGCCAGAAAACTTCCGTTATAAATGACATAAAAACCCGCAATACTCAACAAACACAAAGCCAGCAAAAAAGCGGCGTAAATAAGATTTTCTGTGAAAATCAAAGTTAAACCTGATATCAAAATCAGCAACCCAAAGAAATACATCCATACCTCAGTCATCCTTTTTCTTAGGTAATTTAGGTTTAAGCATTTTAGGTTTAAAAACGACTTTATCTCCACTCGATTTCATAGACTGCACCGAAGCAGTGGGCTTTATTTTTTGCTTTTTTTCAAATGCTTGTTTGGCTTCCAATATCTGGAGGGGTGTCATTTCAGCAAATTCGTATACATGGTCTGCACGATCAAAAGTGCTGAAATCATACGCCTTGGTCATCGTTAAGCATTCAGTTGGGCAAACGGTGGTACATAATCCACAAAAACAACACTTAGACATATCGATATCAAATTTAGCTGCATGGATTCTTTTATTAGTCCCATCTGAGGTTTTACCGATGATGTCTGTGGCCCTAATGGGCTCAATTTCAATGCAATTGACGGGACAAACTTTGACACACAAATCACATACAATACAATCATCTATCTCATTGTGTAGTTTGTAGCGCCCATGATCAGGGACTGGTAATGATTCTTTTGGATATTGTAAAGTAGCAATGCCTTTATCCTTTAAGAAATAATCTTCATCTGCAATCCCTATAGGATCTCTTTCCGTCCTGGCTTCCCATAAATGTTTTAAGGTGAGCTTAAGACCATTACTTAGCGTTTGTACTGAATGAGTAATATTTGAGAAGTATTTTATCAAAGCATCATGAGTTTCCAAAGTCCACATAAAAATACCAATAGCAAACCAAAAGGGGTCAAGTATTTCCACGAAAGCGTCATCAATTGATCGACCCTCAACCTAGGGTAGGTCCAACGAACCCACATTTGTGCAAATACCAAAATCAAGGTTTTGGAGAGCAACCAAAAAACTTCCCAAAAGCTTCCCATTGTCCAATTTGCCCAATGAAACGATCCTATATTAATGAAGGGTGTATTCCAACCCCCAAAAAATAAAATTACTGCTAAAAAAGAAATCAAAAGCATAATTCCATATTCTGCCAACATGAATATTCCCCATCGAAATCCACTGTACTCGGTATGATATCCCCCTACCAATTCTGATTCAGACTCAGGCAAATCAAAGGGTGCCCGGTTGGCTTCGGCCAACCCAGCGATAAAAAATATCAAAAAGCAAAATAATAAAAGTGGACTTTTCACCACGTTCCATGAAAGTATCCCTCCCATTTGAGTCACTTCGATATCCATACCTTTCAACCCAAAAAGAAATATGGGATCAATCGTATAAAGACCCTGCTGTTGAGTGATTTCTTGTAGGTCCATCGACTGACAAATCATAACTACACAGAGCACACTTAATCCCAAAGGAATCTCGAATGAAACAATTTGAGCAATTGCACGAACCGCCCCATACAAGGAGAATTTATTATTGGAACCCCAACCTGCCATTAAAATACCCAATACATCCAATGAGACCACGGCCATGAGCAACAAAACTCCTGATTCGACGGCCGCTCCAGCTATGTTGGCATTTAACGGCAACATCGAAAAACCAGCAAATATAGCGGTAAACACAAGGATAGGTCCTAATAAAAAGATAGGTTTATCAGCTGCCTTAGGGACAATATCTTCCTTCTGAATCATTTTAAGAAGGTCTGCCAAAGTTTGAAACATCCCTTTCGGACCCACATCCATGGGACCGAATCGGCTTTGAATAAAGGCTGCAATCTTTCTTTCACCGTATACTGCTACCAAAACAAAAAAAAGCAAAAAAGGTAAATAAAATAAAAAAGTATACACGTGAAAAACCCTTTAATTCACTACAAAGATAGCATTATGCCGGTCAAATTTGATTAAAATCGGGCTATTATTAAGGAGTAGTTCGACACGCATAATTTTCAAAAATATAGTTACTTTAGATCATTTAGCCCTATTTAACGCCTAAAATTACTCGTTGTGCATGAAGGGTTTGACCATAAAATAATTGTGCATGACTTTCAAAATTCTCAGGGTCATCCGTTGTTCTAAAACTCACTTTGCTGTTTTTAAGACATTTTATCTCCATTTCGGGATGCCTCGATAAATAAGTTGCCAATTTTGAACCCACCATCTCAGCTTGACCATAGATATTTATATGTTCTGGTACCCTACTACGAATCAAATCATACAACAATGGATAATGGGTACATGCAAGAAAAATAGCATCTATATTTGGTCCCTTTTCTAATAAAGATCGAATTTCTTTTTCCACAAAATAGGCTGCTCCTGCACCCAAAAACTCTCCATTTTCAACCAAGGGTACCCACATGGGACAGGCCTGTTGATGTACTTGAATTTGCGGAAAGAATTTTTTAATTTCAATTAGGTAAGACTTGGATCGAATCGTTCCATGGGTCCCTAAAATACCAATCTCTTTCGTTTGGGTATGATCTAAAACACTTTCTGTAGTTGGCCGCAGAACGCCCAATACTCTTTTATGGGCTGCCAAATAGGGCAGGTCTTTCTGCTGAATGGTTCTCAAGGCCTCTGCAGAGGCTGTATTACAGGCTAAAACAACAAGAGAACAACCTTGATCAAACAGATGTTTTACTCCTTCGAGGGTGAATTCATAAATACGCTCAAAAGACCGCGGTCCATAAGGGGCACGCGCATTATCTCCAAGATACAGAAAATTATGTTTGGGAAGGTTTTTAATAAGTCCTTTGAGGACGGTCAAACCACCATATCCCGAATCAAAAACACCTATAGGTCCTGCCTCATCCATTTTAAAAAGAAAGAGGCCATTTTTGAAATGGCCTCTTCTGCAAGCAAAGAGTTTAAAATATATTTATTTCAAATGTAAACATGATTCCAATGAGATACAAGTTTAATTGATAAATGAAAAGTTAAAAAAACTATGGATTAACGATGAATAATCCGGTGGTATTCATTATCCATTTGAAATATTAAGGGTCCTTTTGGATATCCGGTTAATGGAATGCGTACCTCAGCCTTATCCGCTTTCTGAGTGAATTTGATATCTACTAAGGCACCATCTAAAGAATAAATAACGATTTCAACGGGTTCAGATGATATTAAAAGGATGTCTACCCAATCTCTGGCAGGGTTTGGATAGATATGAGAAATACCAATTGTAGAAACTCCAGCTATGACCTCCGCTTTATTTTCTATGTAGTAGCAATGCGAACCAATATGATTGCCCATTGACACCTCTTTGAGGGATAATATTCCTTCATTTTCATAGACAGGCCATCCGTTTTTAGACCTTAAATCCACATGGTCTATCACGATACCATAGCTATCTTCTAAAGTAATTTTTATAGTCCTCATTGGTGATCATTCGATTCACTAACAAATTTTGTTAATTTATAAACCATTCAATCTCATAATAAGGCAATTCATCTTTTATAAACCCTCGGTCAACATCCACTAATATCCACTCCCATTTACCATTCTCCTTAGTCTTCCAAGCTATGGTATTATGATTTATAGAACCATTTACCAAGAACATCTGCCTGATGACATCATGTAGTATAGTTCTCAATATTGACAAGATCTTCGACTTGATCAAAATTGAATTGAACAGAAAGGTCTTCACTCAAAACTTCCAATAAATGGTTATGAGATATTAAATCACCCACTTCAGCATAGTCTCCATGCTCAACCATATCGAACTCATTATTTGGAAGATCTATTTTTTGTGAAATAAATGAACTATTAATTTTAGATCTAATATTATGAATCCCCATATATTCCCCATTAATGGTAAGAATTACAGGACGATAACTGCTTTTTGCAAGCTTCATATTGCCTTCAGATACTCGAGGGCTTAAAGGATCACGTAAAAATGCCTGTCACCAATCACTCCCGCTTGCACGCAAAGCGAAATTTTCAAACTCATTACGCGACCGATCTACAAAGAGTTGATAATCTAAACTATTGATGCCATATTTATTTTAAAATAGATGCCCAGCTTTCTTTGAGGTAGCTGCCAGGACATCAATCCATTAATTTTAGTTCCTACCAATTCATTAAAAGCAGCTCAATCTTCTCCGAAATTTTCAAAAAACTCAATATTGATAGGGATTTCCCATTCTAGCTTAAAATCTTGGACATAAATTCCCTTGTCTTCATCCAAAAATCGTCTGGATCTCCTGCCATTGAGATGACCGGCAACTCATTTTCATAAAATTCAGGATCGAAAAAATAAGAATGTATTTTCACAGGTCCTAGAAGCTAATTGAGCTTATAAGATGGCTGCTCTGATAATCGTGTTTTCTTGAAAAGAGATCGGCGCTGAATAAAGGAATGAACGCTCATCAGGCCATGATCCATCAAGGTTATATCTAATATCTCCTCCAAAATCTGTACTTAATTCGATCGATTGGGCACCCTCCATGAGGCCTCCCGGCTTTGAAAAAGAAGGTACACTCCTTACATAATCCGAATAGAAGATCGCTTCATTTTGGGCACCGGGCGTTGGCGTTTCAAAGAATACCCATTCGCCATCATTCCTGCCGTAAGAAATATCTAATCGCTACTCCGAATAAGTAATGGAATCAACGACATCAAGTTCAGCATTGAAAACGCCTATGGATTCTCCGCTGGCAGAGAGCTTAAAATTGGTATGATCAGCAACCGCTTCTCCATCAGCCCAAAACAATAAATAGCCACCTGCTTCAATCACCGTGCCTGCTGGCAATGACCATTTATCTGGTTTACTTAAGTGATCTGTAAGATAATAACCAGACAAATTAAGAGGCGTTGTTCCTGCGTTGTAAAGTACAATCCAATCACTGGTTTGACCCAACATAGGATCTTCAATACCACTCAGATTAGAGGCCATAAATTCATTTATTCTCAATTGTGCACCAGACAAAAAAGGTATCTATGTAAATAAGAAAATGAATAAAAAATTTCTGAACATGATCATTCCTTTAAGTACTTTCAATCAGATTAATGGCTCATAGCCATTAATAAATCACTTTGTGTAATGATATGGACTTTTTGCAATTCATCTCTTATGAGAAGTGCTCTATTTTCCTTTGAAATTAGTGATGATAACACATCTAAAGTATTATTCATCGACACAAACTGAAAAGAGGGATCCATCACCTGCGCAACAGATTTGTTCTTGATATCTGGATTCTCAATTAATTGCTTTAGAACTTTTGAGTCAATCAGGCTTCCTACAAAGTTTCCATTTTCAGTCACCGGTATTTGATCTATTCCTTTCTCATTCATCTGAACAATGGCTTCTCCGACAGTAATGTTTTTATCAATAGTTGAAAGAATTACAGGATAATCCCTGTTCTTTATAATATCCTTGGCAGAGGCAAATTTTCTGGACTCAATGAATCCATGATCTTTCATCCAGTTATCATTGTATATTTTACCTAAGTATCTGGTGCCATGATCGGGTAAAATAATCACCATGACGTCGTTTTCTTTAAGATTAGTTTTGGCCCATTCTATGGCTCCAAAAGCAGCAGAACCACACGACCATCCTACAAACAATCCTTCTTCTCTAGCCAATCTCCTGGTCATGATCGCAGCATCTTTATCGGTCACTTTAACAATTTGATCCACCATGCTAAAATCTACGTTCTCGGGTAAGATATCTTCTCCGATACCTTCAGTTAAATAGGGATAAATCTCACTTTCGTCAAAGGTTCCTGTTTCCTTAAATTTTTTGAATACAGATCCATATGAATCGATACCTAAAGTAGTTATAGATGGGTTTTGTTCTTTCAAATATTTTGAAGTTCCACTGATAGTTCCTCCAGTACCCATACCCGCAGCATAGACCGTAACCTTACCCTCGGTATCCAACCATATTTCTGGACCCGTCGTTTCGTAATGGGCCGTCCAGTTTCCGGGGTTGTCATATTGATTGGGATAGAAAGAATTGGGAATTTCTTCATTTAACTTTTGAGCAACCGAATAGTAAGAACGTGGATCTGACGGCTCAACATTAGTGGGGCAAACAATGACTTCTGCACCCACAGCCCTTAAAATATCTATTTTTTCTTGGGATTGCTTATCTGCTAAGGTAAAAATACATTTATAACCTTTTGATTGTGCCACCAACGCCAAGCCCATACCCGTATTGCCCGAAGTTCCTTCAATAATGGTACCTCCCGGTTTTAAAAGCCCCTCTTGTTCGGCATTTTCAATCATTTTGACTGCAATTCGATCCTTTATTGAATTACCCGGATTAAAATATTCAACTTTCACAAGGATCGTACCTTGAACACCCTTGGACACATGGTGCAACTTTACCAGTGGCGTGTTGCCAATAGTGTCCACAATACTGTTATAATATTTCATATATATACAATCAAGAAATTGCAAAAATAGCCAAAAAATCTATCTAAAAAGAATCCTTGAATCTACTTCTTTAAATAAAAAATTTATACTTCTTTTTTAGGATTTGGGGAAATCTACGTGAACCCTACTTAGACAAAATTTATGGTATTCATGAAATGGATCATACCGAAGAATAGTGATGAATTTAGTCAGCTATTTTTGAAGAGAGCTGTACTATTTTCATCTCTAAAACTAAATCCAAAAGCAGATCCTATTTCATGTTCAGTGATTAAGTTCCTAGGTCTTTAAATGGAACTCTCAAAAATGAAGAAAATCATTTTCCTAGCTTATCTTACGTTGCATTCTATTTTTGATGTTATTTATTTTTTCAATTGAAATTAATAATGCAATTTTAACCTAATCTTAAACTTGTCTACAGATATGAGAGTATTAATTTTTAGCCTGATTCTAACCCTTTCTTTTACATCAAACGCCCAAAGCAGTTATATGCCCAAAACATTGGATATGAAGGAGCGAGCAGTAATTGTCGATCGTTGGCTTAGAGAACGCATGGCCACAGTACTCCCAGATTTGATGAAAAGAACGGGCATCGATATGTGGTTGATCATCGCACGTGAATACAATGAAGATCCCATTTTACGAACCATGCTCCCCTCCACGTGGCAATCTGCCAGACGGACCACCATTTTAGTTATTTATGATCCTGGCGATCAAAAACCATTGGAAACCATGGCTATGGCGAGGTATGCTGTTGGAGACCTCTTTCGGAAAGTTTGGGATAAGGAAACGCAGCCTGACCAGTGGAAAGCATTGGCTGCTTTGATCAAAGAAAAAGATCCCAAAAAAATCGGGATCAATAAATCGGTCACTTTTGGTCATGCAGATGGCCTAAGTGCGACCCACTATGACATACTTACCTCCAATTTAGAAGATAAGTACGTAAAAAGACTCATCAGTGCAGAGTCGCTAGGGGTTGGATGGCTTGAAACTAGAACGGAAAGCGAAATGATCGTATATCCCAATATCGTAAGGATGGCTCATCAAATCATTGCAGAAGGTTTTTCAGAAAAAGTGATTCAACCAGGTATTACCACAACAGATGATGTAGTCTGGTGGTACCGAGATAAAATAAGATCTGCGGGTTATACCACTTGGTTTCATCCCTCGGTCTCTATTCAAAGAAAAAATGAGGCCTCCTTTGAGCACCTCAGATCTTTTTCTGATCGACCCGAAGATGAAATTATTTTGCCAGGTGATCTACTTCATGTTGATTTTGGAATCACTTATTTGAGACTTAATACAGATACCCAGCAACATGCATACGTTCTTAAATCAGGAGAAACAAACCCTCCTGATTTTTTGGTGAAAGCATTTGCACAAGGGAATCAAGTCCAAGATATTTTCTTAAATAACTTTAAAACTGGAAGAACTGGAAATGAGATTTTGCAACAATCTCTCACTGAAGCTCAAAATATCGGATTAAAACCTACGATCTACACCCATCCTATAGGCTATCATGGACATGCCGCCGGTCCCACCATCGGGATGTGGGATCAGCAAGAGGGAGTGCCGATTGCAGGAGATTATCCACTTTATCCTCACACGGCTTATTCAATAGAACTCAACAATGCCTCCTTCATAAAAGAATGGAATAAAGAAATCAGAATTATGCTGGAAGAAGATGCCTATTTTGATGGTGATGCAGTGCGTTACATTGACGGTAGACAGACAGAACTAATGACCATCCCTAGAATACTTACACCCAACCACTGATCACTTATCTGAAATCTAAGACGCATGCTTCGAATCACTATCATTTGCTTTCTACTCGTTCAGTTTTTAGAGAACCCAGCGCAAAAGCTATCAAAAAAAGAAAAAGAAATAATTTCACTTGTTCATAAAAATAATGACGCGGCCATCGAGTTGCTTGAGGAAGCTGTAAATATCAATAGTGGCACCATGAATCTTGAGGGAGTCAAAAAGGTCGGAATGCTTTTTAAAGGTCAATTTGATCAAATACGGATGGATACCAAGTGGGTTGATTTGTCCAACCTGAATCGGGCGGGCCATTTATTTGCTGAAACCAAAGGAAATAAAGGGAAAAGAGTTTTATTGATCGGTCATTTGGATACGGTATTTCCTGAAAATAGCCCTTTTCAAAAAATGGAACGACTCCCCGATAGTACCGTTAAAGGTCCTGGAACCAACGATATGAAAGGTGGTAATGTCATCCTGCTTTTTGCATTGAAAGCGCTTCATGAAGCAGGGGAATTGACAGATGCTCAAATTATTGTGGCCCTCACTGGGGATGAAGAATTGACAGGGAAACCCATTTCTTTAAGCCGTAAAGATCTGATTGAAGCAGGCCAGAGAAGTGACATTGCTCTGGGATTTGAAAACTCAACAGGATTTAATAATGTTACCCTGGCGCGGAGAGGTTCTTCAGGTTGGAAAGTTGAAATCAAAGGAAAAAGAAGGCATTCCGCTGGGATATTTTTGACCGGTGTCGGTGCTGGTGCTGTTTTTGAATCCGGAAGAATATTAAATGATTTCTATGAAACCTTAAAAGGTGAAACTTATCTTACATTCAACCCTGGAATTATCCTTGGAGGGACTGAAATTAGTTATCATGAGCCAAGTAATACCGGAAATGCCTTTGGAAAAACCAATGTTGTGGCACAATCAGTGATCATTGACGGAGACCTAAGATTCATTTCAGAAGAACAAAAAGAAATAACCCGGGCAAAAATGCGAGCAATTGTAGCAAATAATCTACCCGAAACCTCAGCTAAAATAACGTTCTTCGATAGCTATCCTGCCATGCCCCCTACTCAAGAAAATAAAGATCTCTTAAAAAAATTCAGTAAGGTCAGCATAGATATGGGACATGGGCCTGTAGAAGCATGGGATCCTTCAAAGCGTGGCGCAGCAGACGTCTCTTTTGTTGCACAGTATGTGGCTTGTATCGATGGATTAGGTGCTATGGGAGCTGGGGCCCATACACCTGATGAAACCATTGATCTAGCAACCTTTGAGATACTTACCCAGCGCGCGGCGGTGCTGATATACCGACTCATGAATGAATAAGCAGATCGCTATTTTTTGTGGCTCATCTATGGGTTTTGATCCCATTTATCAATCATCTGCACAAGAAGTTGGACGTAAACTAGTGGCCTATAAATATGACCTCGTGTATGGAGGTGGATCCGTAGGCCTGATGGGCGTGGTTGCGGATGAAGTACTTTCATTGAAAGGTCAAGTGACGGGCGTTATAACAGAAAAACTGCATGCATGGGAAGTGGGGCACGATGGCTTAACGCAACTACACATAGTAAAGACCATGCATGAAAGAAAAGCCATGATGGCTCAATTATCAGATGGTTTCATCGCCCTACCTGGAGGCATTGGAACGCTCGAAGAAATAACAGAAATAATCACTTGGCTACAATTAGATTATCATCAAAAACCTTGTGGCATTTTGAATATTGCTGGTTATTACAATGCATTTATCACTTTCTTAGACCAAATGGTCATCCAAGGGTTTTTGGATGCTAAAAGTAGAAATTTGATTATTGTTGAATCAAATATCGATGATTTATTGGCTAAAATGTCATTAAATAACTGATTCATTAACCATTGTATTATCATTGCAACTATAATAAAGAAAAACAAAAAAATGAAATTCGGAACTAAAGTCTTACATGCAGGTATTGCTCCCGATCCTTCGACAGGTGCCATCATGACACCCATTTTCCAAACCTCTACCTACGTACAAGAGGCTCCTGGAAAACATAAAGGATTTGAATACGCACGCACACAAAATCCTACAAGGACGGTATTAGAAGAAAATCTAGCTGCCTTGGAAAACGCAAAATATGGGCGCTGCTTTTCATCAGGTATGGGTGCCACAGATGCCGTTATTAAGTTATTAGCTCCTGGAGATGAAGTCATCTGTACGCATGACCTTTATGGGGGGACTTATCGACTTTTCACTGCCATCTACCAAAACTATGGTATCGTTTTTAAATTCGTTGATCTGCAAGACGTCGAAGCAGTAAAGAAAGCCTTCAATCCAAAGACCAAAATGATTTGGATTGAATCTCCAACAAATCCCATGATGCGCATTGTAGACATCAGCGCCATGGTAAACATCGCCAAAACCTACCATAGTTGGGTCTGTGTTGACAATACTTTTGCCACACCTTATTTACAAAATCCGATTGACATAGGTGCCGATATTGTTGTTCACTCCGTAACTAAGTATATCTCTGGCCATTCCGATGTGGTCATGGGTGCAGTCATCACCGATGATAAAGCCCTAGATGATAAAATCGGATATATTCAAAATTCAGCGGGTGCCATCCCAGGCCCAAATGATTGCTTCTTGGTCCTGAGAGGAATCAAAACTTTACACATAAGAATGGATAGACATTGTGAAAATGGGAGCAAAGTAGCCCATTTTCTTAAAGATCATCCTGCGGTCGACGAAGTCTTTTGGCCTGGATTCAAAGAACATCCAAATCATCAAGTTGCCAAGAAACAGATGCGTCAATTTGGAGGAATGATCTCATTTACCCTCAAAGAGGACCACATTGATGTTGCTTTCAAGTTGATGGAA
>TARA_B110001452_G_scaffold238177_1_pt1 | contig 19280 bp, 18 predicted proteins | sample TARA_B110001452 | Tara Oceans TARA_B110001452 (sample SAMEA4396971) | marine metagenome | biome: Polar Biome; feature: [DCM] deep chlorophyll maximum layer (ENVO:01000326); material: water (ENVO:00002006), including particulate matter (ENVO:01000060) such as... | depth 25 m
GTTCCTAAAATACAGTCATCTTTTGTTAGAGTACCTAAAGATTTGAAAATATTACACTTTAATTCTAATATTTCTGGGACTGCTTCAATTACCATATCGACATTTTCTACCGCCAATTTCAAATCAGTGAATTGGTTTAGGTTAGAAGCCCATTCAACTTTTTGTTCAAGAGTAGTCTTACCCCTAGCGATTCCTTTGTCCCAAAAAGCATCAATAGATTTCATGCCTTTTTCTAGCCCTTCAGGAAAAGCATCGAATAAATTAGTATTCCAACCACTTTGTGTACAGATTTGAGCGATTCCAGCACCCATTGTACCTGCACCAATAACTGCTACAGTTTTTATCTCCATGAACATGCCAATAGTTTGTACTTCATGATGCTTCCTTGAATTTTGCAGGTTTACTCTGTGCAATTATGACTCCACCAACTATTAGGATAAATGAGATTAGTAAGGCAGAACCTAATTTTTCATCGAGTAATAAATAGCCACTATATATCCCAATTGGAGGTACTAAATACACATATAGAGCACTCTTACCTGCACCGATAGTTAAGATTCCATCAGCAAACCAAACATAAGAGATTACAGTTGAAAAAATGGCGAGGAAAATTACTGACAACCACCCTTCATTACTTGGTTGAGGAATCCCATACTGTAATGTCTCAATGGCCATTATTGGTGTCAAGAATATTAATCCAGCTACAGAAGACCAAACGGTGAGTTGTAAAGGAGAAAGTGCTTTCTGTGAATCTTCAGCAGGAGATAGCATTGCCTTTTTCATCAATATTGTATTACATGCCCAAGATAATGCGGCACCAGCGATTAATAGATCTCCAATTGCTCTATCTGTAAAAGAAATATCAACATTTGGTGAATAATAGAATAGAATACCGACTCCCGTAATCCCAAGCATTAACCCAATTGCTAATCGTGAAGTCATCTTTTCATCCAAGAAGAATATGGCTAGAATTGCAGTGAAAAAAGGATTGAAGGTTATCATTAAAGAAGCATCCCCAGCAGCGGTATACTGCATTCCAAACATGAAGAATGCTTGATAAACACATGTTGAGAAAAAGCCGATTAATGCGATTCTTTTCCATTCACCTCTGCTAGGAATCATCCACTGATTGGCAATACGTAAAACGATTAGAAAAAGTAGTACAGCTATGACATATCTAATCCACGAAGCAGCAAATGGTTCAATATCATTTGCCAATACTCTTCCAGCAGGCCATCCAAATCCCCAGATTGTGGCAACTAGTAATAGTTTGACGTGAGTTAGAATATTTTTCATTCAAACCGCTCCAAACCTAGTTGGAGCATTCTTGCTCTTGGCAGACCTATTTCTGGTAGTCCATCGGCAGGTGAATATATTTTCAATCCTTCAAGTCGTGAAACATACAATCCATAACTTGCCATATCATTCAATTTATATGGTGTTTCAAGACCCATTCGGGTAAGGGTTTGGCATGCTTTTTCGCTGTACAGAGGGTATAAATTAGTAGAGAAATGAACCCATTCTGCAATTCTCTTAGTATCGATATTATCTAATGTCAACAAGTGCTCTAAAAGAGAGACATCTGGGTAACTTACGGTTTGTAAAATCATCTCCATTTCCATCATAATATCTTCTGGCCAAACTTGAGGCGGTCTTTTTGACCATTTTTCGGATATGAATATGTGTTCAATAGAGGCCTTTTCCTGTATCGAGTAGATCGCTTCAGCATAGTGTTCATCTTCGATACTATCGGCGACAAGAGTTGGAAATTCAGAGTAGAAACGTTCACACATTTCTACATCAATACCGTACAGTGATACTGGAATCATTTTATCTCCTCAGGAGAGTTTTTCAAGCAGTTGCGCCAATACCAGATTCGATTTGACGGGTAGACATTGGTTTATTTTCGATCCATTCTTGTTCAAAGATTTCCTTAAGAGATTCTTCATCTTCCTTGGTCGGCAGATGAGAGGTTATGTAGTCATCCCATTCTGCATCTGAACCCTCGAAAGGAGTACCTTCGACTGTGAACTTTTGTCTCTTAGCAACACCGATATCTCTATTGAAATTTTCATGTGGAACATAAAGAATAGGTGCACCTTCAGGGAGGTACTTCGATAGTTTTGCAACCTCTCCAGCGATTTCATCATGATAATGACCTCTGGCTTCTTCATTCAAAACTTCTTTATCGACTTGATTTCCTGCATCTAACTTTTTGCGTTCATCCCATCTTCCTTTGATTCCCCAAACATATGCCCAGTGAGCAGATGATGAAGCGTCTACTCCGAATAAGTCGTGAGCTGTAGCAACCCATTTGTTGATGTAGCGTTGTAACATATCCAAAGGAATAACTCCTGCTTTGATAACCCTCCTTAGTCCATTAGAACCAGTTCCAAGGTGGAACGATTCTTCCTTGAGCATTGGACCCATCGAAGCAGCAAGTGGCTTGAAAGCAGAAGTTGAAAGCATACCAAGTTGGAATTTTCCATCTCTGTCAACAAACATAGTGTAGCAGAAGAAGTCTAACCAATGCGGCATTGGCCTGTTGAAAGCACCTAGAAGTCTATCACCATCTTGGGCGTTTCTCTCGAGCAGTTTTTGGGCTTCACGACGTCCTTGTTGTCCAAAATAAGTCATCAGCAAGTAAGCCATTTGCCAACCATGACGCTGCTCTTCGGCCATAATACGGGCAGCAGCATAGCGGTCATAATCTGTAGGTGCGGTAGCTAGTAAGTGGCGTTGTTGTTCTACAGATGCGAATTCGGTATCACCCTGAACGGTAATCATGGAGATCAGTGCATCTCTCATACTTTGATGAGGGACTTGTAGGGAACGCTCCCACTTTGCTCTTCCTTCGTAATCTCCATATTCGATTACATCTCCGGCTCTATCCCAGTCAAACTGTATAGATAAGTCAAAGTCGCCAAGCCAGCTTTTGTCGAAACCGACACGCTCTTGCCATTCACCAAAATTTGAAATCCAGTCTTCCCATGTACTCGGTAGGTTGTCCATGATTACCTGAGGAGTGGGTTGTCCTTATTGCCTTTGCGAACATATTCGTATTCAGCCTTGGCGTATTTCTTCATAAAACTCTTCGATGACCTTTCCTTCTATCGAGTGTAGTAGCACAGATAGAGTAGATTTTGAGATATCTAGTAGTTTAGATAACTCAACTAAACTTATTTTTCGCGGTGTCGTCCAATATCCTTTATTTCTAGCGATTTCAAAAACCTCCAATTGTCTTGCGGTCAACAAGCTTTTTCCGCTAATTCGGGTAGACTTAATTCGATAAGGTAATTCAGCATTCTTCAACTCTTCAATAAATCTCTTTCTTAACTCTGTAGTACACTGAATAGTCCAACTAACCCATCCATCAACGACATCAAAAGGAGTCCTTGGAACCAACCCGACAATTCTCAATGGGCGAATGAAACCTCCCCCTCCACTAATGATATTGACCGTTGCTTTTTCCTCATTGAGAATACTGATACTCTCAATTTCCGGTAAAGTATGTAATATCTCTAATAACTCTGGGTCAGTAGAGATTTGTGCGGTACCTCTGCCTTTGCTTAGCGGCATCGTTTCTACAATCTGTAGATTAGAAGATGGACATTTACGAGAAGAATCTCCTGCCCAGTGTCCATTGGGCAAACGAATTTCAATTTTTATTATCTCGGACATTAGACCACGCAAACTCAATGAACTCTATCATGTCGAGTAATAGTTCCCTTTTCGACATCGATAAGTTCAGCAAAAGTTCTAACTTCATCACCATCAATCTTTACACCTGGTAAGTATCCATCACATACTCCAGATGCAACAAATATTGCATTATCTGAAGTACAAAGATCCTTCGCATCCCATAGCCTTGTCAAGTCGTCATCGATCATATTTTCTGCTCTAGCTTCTTCTTCTTTAGAACGAAACACTAGTCGACCTTCGAAAACTCCTCCTGTGCCACGAATGGCTGCGGCTGAAATGACTCCTTCAGGTGCAGCGCCAATTCCCATCAAGAGGTCAAATTCTCCTTCAGGTCTTGCAGCCCATAGAGCGCCAGAAACATCTCCATCACCGATTAGATGTAAATTCGCACCTGCAGTTCTAATCTCTTTGAATAATCCACTATGGCGCTCTCTATCCAAGGCGATTACCCTAACTTCACTAATTGGTTTATCCAATACACTGGCTGCTTGTTCAAGATTGTAAGCAACATCAGCATCTAGGCTTATGTGCCCAGATAATTCAGGTCCTGCAGCAATTTTATCCATATAACAATCAGGAGCATGCAGTAGTGTACCTCTTGGAGCCGCTGCTAGAACCGCTATAGAATTTGGAGAATTAGAAGCACAGTTATTTGTACACTCTAGAGGGTCAACTGCAATATCTATTTTAGGGACATTTGGGTTGCCAATTTCACATCCTAGTTGTTCTCCAATGAACAACATTGGAGCTTCATCTCTTTCTCCTTCCCCAATTGCCACACGGCCATCGAACGGCACATGGTCAAAGGTTCGACGCATTGCTTCAACCGCAGCCTCATCAGCAGCATCTTTTTCGCCTTTTCCACGCCATGCAGCGCTTGCAATAGCGGCTTGGTCGACTGCTTCGAGAAAATGACTAGCGAGGTCAGATACGCTTCCCATACAGATAGGCTGACGCGTCTATTCCATGAATGAAGCGGTTGGATATCAATTATTATTTTTGAATTTCTCAGTAATCTGGATATCAGTAATACGCGTATTCGGATATTGCCCTTTTCCATCTTTCTCTAATGATTTCACCATATCTAAAGCACAAAGTAATCCTGCGCAAACACCTGTCAAGGCTTCCATTTCAATACCGGTTTTATAGTGAGCAGAAACCGATACAGTACATCTTAGATTATACTCTTCCCATGCCCACTCTACCTGGCACCCTTCAAGCGGAATAGGGTGGCAATGCGGTATTATTCTAGGAGTTTCTTTGACTGCTTGGATTGCAGCGATAGTTGAAGCTTCAGTAACATTTCCCTTGGAAACATCACCATTATTTATGGCTTCAAAAGACTGTTTGGATAATTTAAGCAAACCAGTGGCTCTTGCTCTTCTTTCTACAATTGGTTTTCTACCTATTTCGACTATCGCTTCTATTTTTTTATCCATAATAAACACCTCAACCTAAACCAGACTTCCATTCTTCTCCAGAATCAGTTACCTCTTTTTTCCATAGAGGGGCTTGATTTTTTAATTCATCGATTAACCATTCACATGCTTTGAATGCAGCTTTACGATGAGCACTTCCAACATGAATGGCAACTATATCTTCATTGGCCTTTACAATTCCGACTCTATGAGCCATCGCAACACTGATTATCCCGAACTTTCCGATAGCCTCTTCAGCTAATCGGTGAAGAACAGTAGGTAATTTATCTAACCAAGCATCAAATTCTAGTTGAATTACTTCAGCACCATCTTTTTTGTCTCTTGTTATGCCCAAAAACGATACTACTGCGCCACATCCTTCGAGGTTCATTTTATTTTTTAGTTCCTCAGGCTTGAGATGTTCTAGGGCATTTTCAATCAGAATATGCCCGCTCATAGTTAGGCGAAGTAAACGCATCATTCAAACCTCACTCATACATGCGCTAACCATGACCGGAGATAAGCCGATACAAATCATGGGAGCAGGACTCTCTGGTTTAGCGGCTGCAACTATACTTGCTAAAGCAGGTAAAGAGGTTCATGTTCATGATATCAGAGATGATTCCGGTGCTCGCTTTGATGGTGATTTTCAAGCATTAGAAAATTGGAGTATGGATGTTGATTTCTTTGACCAATTAGTTGATTGGGGCTTTGATATTTCGGAGTTTAAAGCAACGGAATTCAAAGTAGTTGACCTAATCCATCCCGATGATAAAATCACCCAGGCCAAATCTCCAAAGGTATCTTACCGTATAGTAGAAAGAGGTACTTCTTCGCATACAATAGACCAGGGGATTAAGCGTCAAGCGCTTGAGGCTGGAGTAAAAATACATTATAAATCTAGAGTTAAAGAAACAGATTGTCAGATAATTGCTTGTGGACCGAAAGGGACTTCAGCAGTTGCTTATGGGGAAATATTCCATACAGACCATCCAAATCATATAGGTTTTCAACTCAATGATAAATTGGCTCCAGGGGCTTATTCATATTTGATTATAATAGATGGAGTTGGTCTGATCTGTACATGTTTATGGCGTAAACAAAAGAAGAGCGATAGATTCCTCAATGAAACCATCGCATGGTATGAAAATAATTATCCAAACTTGAACCGTAAGCCAATAAAAAGGGTTGGAGGTAAAGGAGATTTCACAATCAATCGAAATTACAAGCAAGATGGCCGCTATTATGTTGGTGAGTCTGGAGGACTTCAAGACTTCATGTGGGGCTTTGGAATGAGAATGGCTATCTGGTCGGGAGTTTTAGCTGCGAAAGATATTCTTGGAGAATGTGATTATGAGCAGGAGGTAAGAACTCAACTCATGCCTTATGTCAGAACAAGTGTAGCCAATCGCTGGCTGATGAATAGGGTTGGTGATGGTATGTTCAAGCGTATGTGCCGTTCTTGGATGAAAGATCAAAAGAAACGGGGAGACGGTTTGGTGTGGATAGCAAAATTATTCAAACCAACTTTAGCCAAGAGATTACTGTACCGAATAGTCAGTCCCTTCATGCTTCAAAAAGATTCCAAAGCATTGGGCAGAGGGGTTAGGCGTATGCCTTTTAGAAAGGCCAAGAAAAGAGATGTATGGCAGCAGTCTAAACAAGCTGAAGATATTGCTAAACAATGGGATAAAATACGCCGTAGTGGAGGTAATACTTCCTTCCAAGATGACTCAGATACTCCCTCCGTTTCAAAAGAATAGCGGGCGATTTGTTCTTAATGTATTTCCTTTTGGGCATAAATATGAGCGACCTTTATGGATTGAAATTAGAGCCAATGCCGAACAAATTGGTAAATTATGGAGTAACAGAGAATGGTATAGCAGTAATCGAATTAACATCTAATTCTGCTGGCGCACCAATTGAAGGGGTAAATGACCGTTCACCAAATACCTATACTCACGGAATGATGAGAGACATAGACGAGGCAATTGTGAAAGCAAGATTCGATGACGATGTAACATGTATCGTTCTAACCGGAAATGGAGCATCTTTCTTTTCAGCGGGAGCATCAATTCAAATGCTAAATAGCGTAACTCCTGGTTTCAAGTATAACTTCTGCCTTCACGCTAATGAAACTCTTTCAAGATTAGAACAAACTGCAAAATTGGTAGTTTGTGCAATAAATGGTCACGCAGTAGGTGGCGGCCTAGAAATAGCCATGGCTGCCGATATTAGAATCGCAAGAAAGAATTCTGGAAAAGTTGGTCTTCCTGAAATCAATTTAGGAGTTCTAGCAGGTACTGGAGGTACAGCACGTTTAACAAGACTAATTGGAAAGGCTAAAGCCCTTGAAATAATGGTTACAGGGGAATTAATGTCTTTCGAAGATGCTCATTCCTGTAATCTAATCAACCATATCTGGGAAGGTAGTGCTGAAGATTTCCGAAGAGATATTCTTGACTGGTGTACTCAGTTTACACTTCCAAACAAGGCAGTTAAGGCCGTTGGAAATATCAAGAGATCTTGTCAAACAGGTCCAGAGATTCCATTTGAATACCATCTGGCGCTTGAGCGTGAATTACAAGCTGCTCTTTTCAACAGTAATGATGCTAAAGAAGGAATTGCTGCTTATGTCGAGAAGCGTGTGGCAAACTTCACAGGCAATTGATTATTCAAAATAAGGAGTGATATAGATGACAAAATACCATGTTCCTGCCGATGTCCCAAATGAACTAGTAGATACCTTCATCCAAAATATGGATGCTGCTACTTCAGGTACTGGGAAAATGAATTTATTTGCTTGTGATCAAAAGATAGAACATCTCAATGATGATTTTTACGATGGTGGAGAAACCATACCTCATACATCTAACGATCCGGAGCATCTGTTTCAAATTGGACAAAGATGCCACAAAGACGGAACAATAGGTGTTATGGCAGGTCAATTAGGTTTGATTTCTCATTATGCAAGAGATTATCCTGATATCCCGTATTTGGTTAAACTGAATTCTAAATCTCACATGGTCGGAACAGGTCAAAGAGATCCTATTTCACAAGCATTGTGGGACATGGATGACGTTATGTCACTTGTTCATAACGGAATCAATGTTGTTGGAATTGGCTATACAATCTATATTGGAAGTGAATTCGAGCATGAAATGTTCTCCGAAGCAGCCCAGTTTATCCGTCAAGCACATGAATTAGGTATGATTTCAGTTGTTTGGATGTACCCTCGTGGTAAAGCGGTAACTGATGAAAAAGACCCACAGTTGATTTCTGGTGCAGCAGGTGTTGCTGCTTGTATTGGAGCCGACTTTGCTAAAGTAAATTATCCAAAAGCATGGGAGGGTATGACTCAGTCGGAATCTCTCGCTATTGCTTCACAGGCAGCAGGAAGGACTGGAATTATTTGTTCAGGCGGTGGAACTTTACCACCAACAGAATTCTTGCAAAGACTTTGGGAGCAAATGAATATTTCAGGGTGCAGTGGTGCGGCTACAGGTAGAAATATCCATCAGAAAGAAACAGAAGCAGCAGTTCGAATGACAGCAGCATGCCATGCTATAATCTGCAAAGGAGCAACTGTTGAAGAAGCTTTGTCAATTTACAATAATTGATTTCAATAGTTCCAAAACTGATAACCTCTACCCATCGTCATGGTGGAGATTGATCCTGACATTACCAGGGCCAGTACATTACCATCGAATTATTATACAGACCCACAATTGTTTGAAACAATAACCTCTAAATTCCGCTCAAATTGGAATTTTATTGGTCATGCCTCACAGTTTAAGGAAAACATGATACTTCCAATCTCAGTAAATAGTCAACAATTAATAATTACAAAATCGAAGGGAGTATTCAATTGTCTTTCTAATGTTTGTACTCATAGAGGAATGATACTTCAAGATAAAATTGAATGTAAAAAAACTTTGATATGCCCTTATCATGGTAGGTCCTTTTCACTTGATGGCAAGTTTAAGAATATGCCCGAATTTGAAACTGCAAAGGATTTCCCATCTGAAAAAGATAATTTACATAATTTCAATTTAGAATTATGGAATGATTTAATTTTTATTTCTAATGAACCAAATTCTCCATTGCAGGACTGGTTAAAAGTAATAGACAATAGGATGGAATTTCTACATTTAGAGGAATTGATATATGACTCTAGTCGAGAGCGAAATTACATAATTAAGGCTAATTGGGCGCTTTATGTCGATAATTATCTCGAGGGATTTCATATACCATTTGTACATAAGGATTTGAATAATGCATTAGAATACAGTGAATATGAAACTGAATTATTTGAGGGTGGTGTTTTACAAATAGGTATCGCACAAAAAGGGGTGCCCTATTTCGATATCCCTGACTCACACCAAGATAGTGGAAAGAAAATTGCTGCATATTATTGGTGGGTTTATCCTAATATGATGTTGAACTTCTACCCTTGGGGGCTTTCAATAAATACTATCAAACCAATAACAGTTGAAGAAACTGAAGTTTGCTATCATGGTTTTATTCTTAACGAGGAGCTATTGGGTAAAGGTGCAGGTGGAGATTTAGATAAAGTAGAACTTGAAGACCAATTCATAGTTGAATCATGCCAATTAGGAATGAGTTCGTCAAATTACAAAAATGGAAGATACTCTCCAACAATGGAGAGAGGTGTGCACCACTTTCACAGAATCTTGACAGATAGTGAGAATTAGAATCCGCCGTTCAGCTTTGTTGTGCCGGTAGTGACGTTTCCTGCTTGGTCAATAATGATTGGAGTTCCTTCTTCCCAACCAGGGCAGTTGGAAGATACCCATGTACGTGTTGCCCATTCGCAGATATCATATCCACCAGATAGTATGCCTGATCTCTTGATATATCCGACCTTTACGATGTCTTTGTCTTTTGAAAGTACATTACCTAATTGTTGGCTGGTTGTGCCATGGCGCATTGTACTATTGATGTGTTCTAGAATTTCAGCAGTATTACGTGGTCGGTCGCCTAAAAATTTCTTAATCTTCTCTCTAATTCTAGTAGTTTTCATATTTTTCATCTCACTGTCACGCAGCCGATACCTAGTTGGTATTTGCCACTATTAGACAGGACTGCGGTCGCTGATATAATAGTTCCTCCAACTTTTGGTAGTTGGTTACATTTGATAACCCTATTCAGTGTAAAAAAGGAACTTATCATGAACGGGAATAAGTTATTTTTTGACTTTCCACCGGAAATACGTAACTATAAGTAACTAATAAAGGCGGCAAGTGGAAGTTTTAACAATAAAAACTCCCTAGGGGGGCTTATGGTGACTAGGATGTCCGCAAAAAGAATCCGAAGTAACTATCACAAACGAATTTTAGAATGGCTAATAGATACTGGAGGTTCGGTCTCAGATGTGGCGCAAGCCCTTGATTTACGTATGCCCCATGCCTCTTTGGCACTAAGGCAATTAAGGGAATCTCGAGATATTATCCGAGACGACCAGACAGGGATAAGAGGGTCTATCCATCGAATTACCGCTAAAGGTAGAGAAAGACTGGAACAAGATTCAGTGGCCTGTTTGAATAATTATGTCACCAATATCCCCGATGATCGAGATGCGATAATTTTAGATTCCAATGGACCCATGTTACTTATTGGTTATGTGAATAGTATGCCATCTTCACTACTCCCACTCCCTTTTGACCCTTCTGATTATGATTCTGATGGGAAACTGAACTCCATCGGAAATATAGGGGTAAGGTGGGCTACAGTGAGAAATATCCAGCCAAGGTGGTATGACCTCAAAACTTTCAAACCAGCACCTAGACAAGAATTACAGACAACAGGAACTTTAGATGATTGGACTGATAAGAAGCAGTACATAGTTGTGGTAAGGGCGTATCTTTTCGATTTTGAAAAGCAATGGAATTTAGCACCTGGTACTTGGTTTTCAGTACCAAAGAATGACTCCTTATTACCAAATATCCTGTCAAATGGTAAGAACATTTTTGGAAAGGTCATAGGCTCTGAATTCCAAATATCTCCTTCACAAAGTATACATGCACATCTAACTTCTAATTTAGACTCGTCTTTGACAATTAATGCTCTATCGAGTGATGCTATAGTAGTTAGAGACTATCCTGTGAAGAGAGATAATAATACTCTTCCAATCAATATTATTGATTTTTGGATTAGAAAACAACATCCTCGGATGAAAGGAAACAAGATACGGGATTTATCAAATTCAGTAAAATCCTTCTTATTATCAAGAGGAGGTTCGAGTCCTACGATGTCTATTCAAAGAGCTTTGATTAGAGATTTTAGTGATTCCAAATGGTCAAATGAGATGAACTATAATATTGATATTAAGGGATTTTCTGAAATAGGGGCGATTTCATTAATTGAGTATTTGTTATCATTAAATAATTCTGATTTGGTAATAGAATGGATTTGGCCCATAGGTCAGCACAAACAGATCCTTGAACAACTGATGGCATCCAAACGATGCAGGCTACTTGTAACTAGAAGAGGCGAAATACCTAATCTTTCCAAATCAGTACTATTACTCAAGTCATTACCTATAATTGGTCAAGTAGAATTAGTGATTTCACGTGAACAATCTATTCAAATAGAACTTTCAAAGAATTCTGGAGAGATTATAGCCAATAATATTCACGAATCTGTTCCAAAAGAGGCAATAGAGCTTATTGAATCATTCACCGATGGAGTTTGGGATTTGGATAATATGACTGACAAAACCATGAATTACTCTGGGAGAGAAAAAATGTGGGCTGCCTTAGAAATATTTCCTGAAGGTGACGAATCTTGGGCAAATCGGATTGAGGCTGAGTTTCCATTAGCTTCTTGGATAGCGACCCCCCCAGAAAATAGATATTGGCGTTGGATTCGTATCAAAGATAGTTTGCCAAGTGGATGGGCCGACCTATTGCCGTTGGAAGGAACTTTGACTAGAGATTTACTTGAAGCCCTTCCGAATGCTAGCAGGAAATGGCAGGAAGACGCATTATTGGAAATACAATATAGATTTGAAAATAATCAAGAAGACTTACTGGATTACCAAGAACTACTAGATGATCAGATGTTGAATAGTTGGTTTTCGGTATCCGTTCTTTTGAGTTCTGGTAAATTGAGTCAAGACTTTGAACCTATTATCGAGTCATGCCTGGAAGTTTGGCTAGATTCACCTAGAATGGCCACAAGAATTTTGACAAACCTTTTCCCAAGAGTAGGTTCTTTTTCTAAGCATAGAAAGAAGAATCTGGACTTGTGTCTCAAGGCCTCGAAAGTTCATCCGAAAAACTCGATATTATATTGTTGGGGAGAGTTTGTTGATTGTTTAATTCACAACAATCCGATATCTTTAGAACAATCAAGACAATTCATGTCGATTTTACCATTCCAATGGTGGCTAAATCAAGGTTATGAATGGCTAAAAATGCAGTTAAATTCAACTTCAGGTCGGAATTGGTTATCGATGAAGTATCTGCCATGGCCAGTAATAGTCGCTAGAGCAGAAGGGGAAAAGTGTGGACCACCGGGGTGCCAAGAAGAGTTTACATCTAAAACATTAAATTCAGGTGATATATTACATATATTGATACTTGAACTTGGAGTAGGGACTAATTCCCTTTTAGATACTTATGATATGATTTTCAGTAGTGAGCAAAATCAAAGTATACCAACTGGAAGAATTCATCCCTTAGTGGGACTATTGGTAAGAGATTCCATGCATTGGCCAAATATTGATATTACTACCTTAGAGTTAGGCGATAAAGAAGTTGGGTCTTTGCTTTTTGCTAGATATTACAACGAATGCTTAGTAAATAATTGATACGATGATTTGAAGAAGTATAGTTCAGCCGACTAGATGCCGTACCCGCAACATCTGGCAGAGCTACTGTGAAAATTGCAATGAAGTCTGATACCAATGGTACGGTCCGCTATCGAAGACCAAAGGGACCTTTCGAGGAATGACCTTTGGTGCAAAGGCGGTAAACCAACTGGTTGGTTATGGGTCCTTGTGCGACGACAGAATGAACACAAGACAACCACCCTTCCGGACAGCACGCCCTGACACCGAGGGTCAGGCCCTCGAGCATAGCAATGAAATGGGCCGTTAGGTGTCGGGGCACAGCTGAGTTTTTTGTTATACTACTCAAAACATATTTTTCTTTACTAAATAAGCGATGCACTCAAAGAGCAAATGTGTTCCACAGATAGATATGGAAGTCGCTAAACAATTCCAATGTTGTTTAGTTGGTGGAACATTTGATAGGTTTCACTCAGGTCATAGTTTACTACTTTTAGCCGCTTGTAGAGAATCTTCTAAGGTTGAAGTTCATATTAGTAATGATGAGATGGCTTCTAAAAAATCTCCTTACGTTGAAGATTATGAAACTAGAGTCGAACATATTCTCGATTGGGCTTCACAAAATAATATTCTAAATATGCAAATTTTTTCACTTTCCGACAATTATGGCCCTGCTCCAGAGCATAAAACTGCGGATTGTATTGTCGCAACGCAAGAAACTATCCATAACTGCGAGCAAATAAATAATTCAAGAATTGAAAATAATTTACCGATCTTGAAAATAATTGAAGTCCCCCATATTATCGATTCCTTCGGGAAGATTTTGAGTTCCTCTCGAATAAGAAGTGGAGTGGTAGATACAGATGGTAATCCATGGATTGATAATACTCAAAGAGAAAACATTGTCAAGATGGTATCAAAATTAGATGGGGAACTAAAGACTCCAATGGGTCAAATATTTTCTGGACCTGGTGACTTACCAGAAGTAGCTATGTCTTCAGCCTTAGAAAGCCTACCAGAGAAACGAGGCTCGATTATTGCTGTAGGAGATGTTACAGTCAAGACTTTACTGGATATGGAAATAATTCCTGATATTGGACTAATTGATGGAATGACAAAAAGAACTGCTTTGTTGGATAGTGAAATCGTAGATATGGGTCACTTTGATGAGATTAAAAATGCTATTAATCCAGCAGGTTGCTTAACGCCTTCTCTCCTAAATGCGATAGAGGATGCGATATCGAGTCAAAACTCGGTAGTAATAAATGTCGAAGGGGAAGAAGATTTAGCTCCACTATACATTCATTGTCTAGCCCCAATTGGAAGTGTTGTATTATACGGACAACCTAATGTTGGAGTTGTTTCACAAATTTCAACATTATCGGTTAAAGAGAGATGTCGTGAAATCCTGAGCATGTTTGAGGTGGCCTAATGACTTCGACTGATCCTTTAATTTCGATAACAGTCTGTGTTAGGGATGGAGTTAATTGGATCGATGGATGCTTAGAGGCTTTGAAAAACCAAACTTATCGGCCACTAGAAATTATAGCAGTAGATGATGGTTCTACAGATGGATCAACCCAGTGCTTACAGAAGTGGCATGATGAAGATGGAGAGGTACCTATTCGCGTTTTAACTCAGCCTCCAAAGGGATTATCTTCGGGGAGACAATTAGCACTTGAGAATTCGAAAGGAGAATGGGTTGGTATCACTGATATCGATGTAAGACCGGAACAAACTTGGATTGCAAACCTATTCTCAGAGTCTAAGCCAGTTTCGGATGAGGAGAGAGTAGTAGCGGTAACTGGAAGGACTATATTCGAGAGAGCCTCAGATATAATCAGTAAAGTAAGGTCAGTAGAAATCGCATCTAAATACCGTTCTAGGCCTAGAAGTACTAGCTTAGCAAATGGACCCTGTTCTATGTTTCATCGTGAATCTTTACTCGAAATTGGCGGGTTCAACCCGGAATGGTATCATGCTGAAGATATGGAGGTTAGTTTGAGATTAATAGAAAATGGTGGAACTATTGTCTATGCACCAGATGCTCTTGTTTCTCATGTACCAGAGTCAGGGCGGAAGAGATTTTTAGATAAGAGGTCAAGAGATGCTCGTGCCCATGTTAGAATTATTCGTAACTTCCCTCGAAGAAGAAGAAAAGGTCCTGACTTAGATTTCATCGGCAGTTCAACAATCGTATTGATAGTCGCACCTCTTTGGTTGAGTGCTATTGTTTCAGGTCTTCCATTCATTTACTCATTACTAAGTTCAAGTAACTTAGATTGGAGTGAAGTTAAACAGTGGTGGGAGTTGAAGATGCTTATCGTTACGCTTTCCTTGTTTGTGCTACACCAATTTATCCTCTTGAGAGGCCCTCTTGGGGTTGTGATTAGAGGTTCCATTAGAGAGAGTAATCAACCTATGATTATTGCTTTATTTTCATTGAGAAGATTAACCTTGCAATGGAGTTTAGCATTGTGGAAAGGATTACTCTTAGGAATCTTAGATGCGATGACTGGAAAAAATGGTCACCGGCGAATATTTTCAAAGTGAGACAAATATCAGTCTAAGTTTTCATCGCCTTCTGGGGCGAATGAAGAGTAGTTTAGAGCAAGCCCAAATCCAAGAAGTCCGATTGTAACAGAGTAAACCCCAGGGTCAATCCAGCCAATCGCATTCAATCCGAAATATAGGTAATTTATGACTCCAAGAAGAAGACACCATGCTCCTGCAAGTCTTGACCAACCGCCAACAGATGGATCAGCCAAAGCAGGCCAAGTTTCATTTACAAAAATAGACTTGAACCACGATGTAATTCCCCCATCTTGTTGATTTATTGTCCTAGCTCCAAGGAATACAAGACCAGCACATAGGGCGATAAAGATAGCATCAGATGCCACAAATACCGGAGCATCCTCTAAAGTTCCGAAGGCCTTGTTGAATGCTTCTAGTGTAAAAACGCCACCCCAAGATACTCTGTAGTTAGGATGGATACATCCTACAAGGTTTAGTACAGCGAGGAAAAGACCTAGTAATCCGATTGAGACAAACCAGTTAGCAAGTGTTTTACTTGGATTCATAATCATCTCAGAGATGCTTGCAGAGTCGTCACTTTGTTCACTCATAAATTTGCCCACCTGCATTATAGATATAAGAACACCGAAAAAAATATACTTTGATTTTATTAATATTATACTCAAAGCCGACTTTGATGTTTGTAATGATTTGAAAATACATCTTCAATGTGAGGTTCGGATTCAACCATGATAATCATAGGGTCAATATTTTGTGGAATACATGAATTAATTTCTTTTGTACGCCCGTATCTACCTCGACTAATTGTTCTAGCAGTGATTAAACCAAGCATATCAAGGTTTGAAATTAAGCCAGAGACTCTTCTTTGTGTCAAAGCATTTTGACCAACATACCGGCATGCTTGAGTGTAAATGGCGTAAACTTCACCAGTCTGAATATTTCTTAAACCATTCTTCTCATTAATCAAAATCGAAGATAGAACTAATTTTTGTTGACTTGGTAATTTAGAAATAATTGGAGTCATTTGATCTGACTCGATTTGATGTTGAGCAGACCTAACATGATGTTGTTCAACCATTTGCGAACCACTCTGTTCCGCTTTCTCAGCAGAAACTCGTAGTAAATCTAGTGCGCAACGAGCATCACCATGTTCTTGTGCAGCAAGGGCAGCACATAGAGCGATAACTCCCTCTGCCAAAACATTTTCATTTAGGGATAGTTTTGAACGCTGACGTAGAATATCTTGTAATTGCTCAGCATCATAAGGATTGAAAATAACATCTAACTGACCGAGCCTTGAACGAACTCTAGGATCTAGGAAATCAGTAAATTTAAGGTCATTTGAAATCCCGATTACACAGGCTCTTGCATCATTCAATGAAGCATTCAGACTGGTTAGGTTGTAGAGTAAATCATCTCCAGCCTTTCTTACCAAGTGGTCGATTTCATCAAGAACAATAACGAATACTCCTTTGCGAGAATCCATTCTTTTAACCAATTCCCCAAAAACTCTGTCAGTTGGCCAGCCAGTAAATGGGATTTCATCGATCTCATGACTTTCCAATAGAGAATTTCCTATGTGACTCAATACACGATACTGGGTATCGATTTGTCGACAGTTAACCATAATCGACTGAACAGGTCTATTGAGTTCCTTTCCTTTCCGTTCTAGTTCATCACAGACAAAGGATGTAACTGCAGTTTTTCCAGCACCTGTAACTCCATAAAGAGTCATATTAGAAGGAATATGCCCTTTTAGTGCTTCAACTAGATTGAAAGATAAAGTTTCAATTTCGATTTTCCTATGAGGTAGATTTTGAGGTTGGTAATCATGGCGAAGGATTTCCTTGTTCTTGAACAACGTTTTTCGTGATAAGAAACCATCGAAAATGTTGTCTGTCATCCGTTCACCAAGCCTTAGCATCGAATCATTGCCCTAGTAGGCAAAGCGCGATGTTTTGGGGGAGTCCGAGTCCCCCTCATAAGCATGTCCACTCAAAACGAAAGCAAAATTGTATTTCGATTGGTTTTGAAAAACATTTTTACTATGTTATTATACCAGTATTTTACCAAAAAATAACATTTTTCGACTTATTTCCATTCGCCGTGCTCCCATAGAAATTCATCTCCATCAGACGCATGATATACATTAGAGGGATGCAGTGGAAATTTTGATTCAGTGATTGTAGGGAATTTAGAATTTTTATCATCGATATAGGTATGAGTAATTACCATTTTAGTCGATGGATACAAGCCAGCTAATTTTTGAATGTCGGATGGTTTATGATGATGGTCACTATCAACCCATTCCGGAAATCCCATTTCTACTACCGCTAATTCCGAATTACCAATTGCCCGATAAAGGTTTTCGCATGGCCCTGAGTCGCCACTATGGACTACACTAGTGCCGTCTGAAGATTCAAACCTATACCCATATGGATCTACAGAATCATCATGATGAACTCTGAACCGCTCCCATGACCACCCGTCATCGGTAACTCCCGCCTCATCTTCAATCCAAGTTATTTGAGGCAAGAACCTCTCAAGAGTTCCAGGATATGCTAGGTTACAAATTTCTGTAATACGCTCTTTAGCACCAGGTGCTGCCACTATTTTTAGTGGATAATTACCTTCTCGGTCGGAAATATACTGGCGTTCAAGGAATAGGAATGGTAAACCAAAAATATGATCTCCATGTAAGTGAGTGATGAAAATAGTTTCAATTTCACTGACCCGAATTCCATTGTTTCGTAGACTTGTTAATGCAGTAGGAGGAGCATCCACTAGGTGCTTTTGGTCGATTAAAACTAGGGAATGTAAGCGCCCGTTGGGTAGAAAAGCATTACCTGTCCCAAGCATCTTTACACTATGCGCCATATTACAAGCCAAGAGGAAATAGGTATTGTTTTAATCGGTTATTCTAATCCAATAAAAAATCTTGAATTAATAATGATGATAAGTAACCTACACGTCGGTTAATCATAGCGCTATGCTATTGGTGATTGAATGTCCGATTGGTCCGCAAAAAATCCGTACTTGACTAACATTACGGAGAACTTTATTCTAAATGGTGAAGGCTCTAGTAAAGAAACAAGGCACATTGTGTTTGAACTAGGTGCTTCCGGCTTAGATTACAAAGTTGGAGATGCCTTAGGTGTTGTATCAGAGAACCCACCTCAAATAGTTGATGAACTAATTCAAGTTCAAGGCTGGAATCCGGAACAAATAGTTACTACGCACAATGGGGAAAGGACACTCTATGATGCTTTGAAAAAGGACTTTGAAGTTCATTTGGCAGGTAAAAAGTTCGTTCAGTCACTCACAGAAAAGGTAGTCGCTTCAGGAATGAAAATTTCGGTCAAAATTGTATCTCGGTCTCGTGGTAAAGAGAGTTGGAAGTCATCAGAAGAAGGTGAACTACCTCCTGGCTTATCCAAATCAGCGCCCTCAGATAGTCCAAGTGATAAGGTCGCCGCAATAGTCGGAGATGAGAAGGAGATAGAAAATTATCTTTGGACAAGAGACTATGTAGATATCATGAGAGAGTTTAATGTTAAATATTCTCCAGAAGAGTTTTTTGAACTAGTTTCAAGATTGAAACCTAGATTGTACTCAATTGCCTCATCACACGACGCTCATCCGGGATATGTTGAGTTGACAGTCGGTATAGTCCGTTTCAGTTATCATGGTAGAGATAGGGGCGGACTTTGTACTCAGTTCCTGGCTGATGAAATAGGAACCACCAACAAGAAACTTGGAGTTTTCATGTCGCCAACTAAATCCTTTGTACTTCCTGATGATAAGTCGACAGA
>TARA_B110001452_G_scaffold56200_1_pt1 | contig 19190 bp, 18 predicted proteins | sample TARA_B110001452 | Tara Oceans TARA_B110001452 (sample SAMEA4396971) | marine metagenome | biome: Polar Biome; feature: [DCM] deep chlorophyll maximum layer (ENVO:01000326); material: water (ENVO:00002006), including particulate matter (ENVO:01000060) such as... | depth 25 m
GTTTTGAATTATCATAAGAAAAATCTACATTTGAAACTTTAATTTTAAACTCATGATTGAAATCTAAAATATTAAATTTTTCATCTCTTTCTCTTAATTTATATTGTTTAAAAATTTTTTTAAATCTTTCTGCATTTTTTATTGCTTCTTCGGTTTGATATTTAGCAACTCGTACAGCTTGAATTGATTGATTGTAAACGGTAAAAATTGGTATCAACTTTAATATCGCAAAAGTATATAAACCCAATAAAGGTATATAATTATTCATATCGAAATTATTTGTGTCTAAATAAACAGCAATCAATATCCCAAATGAAACAAGAATTATCTCTAATAGATATCTTGGTATTTTAGACATTATTTTTGACACAATTAATACCGTGGTAGCTTTTTTTTCATTATTTTCAAAAGCATTTAAAAAAAAACCTGAATTTCCAGTTAGCTTAATATCTCTTAAACTCAAAATGCTCTCTGAAATATTTTTATATCTCGATTTTTGAAATTCTGCAGTTAGCTTGGATAAATATACCTGTTTTTTTTTAAAAAGAACAAAAATAATAATTGTGAAGGATACCAATACTCCCATAATTATTATTGTTATCTTAAAATTAAAAAATAACAAATAACTCAATATAAAAAATAAAAAAAGGGTATTTTTTATGATCTCTATAAATTTCAAAATTCCCTCAGTTACAAAAGTTCCAATGTCTGACAAAATTGTTCTCATAATATACGCATGATCTACTTTTAAAATTTCTTGCCATTGAGAGTTAAGAAAATAGGAATATGCCCTCAAAGACATATCAACTTGCATTTCTCTACTATATTTCTGTATTTTATATTCAAAGAATAATAATAATAATACTTTTACGATAATTATAATTAAAAAAAGTATCGCTAAATTTATTAATGAAAATGTACTTACTCCAAACAAATTTTCTAAATTTGTAATAAATTTTATTTTCCCAACACTTTCTTTATCAAATAAGATTGTTAAAACTGGAATAATCAGAGAAAAATTTAATAATTCAAGTGCAATTATTGATAATAATATAAGTAACAACCATAAGCTTTTAATTCTATTTTCTTTACCTATAATATGATAGCTTTGTAAAAATTGTTTAAACATATTTTTATATTGTTTTAAATTAATTATTTCCTTCTTTAAGATATTTTTTAATCATTAAATTAATCATTTTTTTTCCATAAGTAAAATTTTTCTTATTAATTTTATTCTTAATCAAACTTTCTCTAAATTTTGATTTTTTTTCTCTAATTTCAATAGGTCTTAAAAAAAATTTATCTTTATAAATATATCTTTTATAGTTTTTTCCAAAATAACCAAATGCAAAAGTAAGCATTTGTTTAGCAGATAAACATTTGCCATTTGATAGTATAAAATCCTGAGGTTTTTTCTTCAAAAATTTAATTAAGATTTCACACTGATCTTCACACCAATTCCATTCCCTTTTTATATCTAAATTACCAAAAGCTGTTTTAAGATTGTATTTATGTGCATTAATTGCAGCTAAACATATTTTGGGAATAAAAAAAGACTTAACTCTTAATGTCGACTCAGTATTAAATATTATTGCATTATATGTTTTTAACTTATGCGTTTCTCTGTATTTTTTTGTAATATTAAAACCTCTTACCTTACTCACACCATATGGATTTATCGGATTTTTTTTACTTTTAATGGATATTTTTCCTTTTATTTTGCCATACATTTCAGAGGAAGCTGCGTAAATAAAATTTATATTACTGTCAACTTTATGAATTGCATCTAACACATTTTTGGCACCTAAATAATTACTTCTAATTGTTTCGCTTTTTTTTACAAATGAAATTTTTGGAGAACTTTGTCCAGCAAAATAGAAAATATATTTTGGTCTATATTTTTTTATTGTGTTGATAATATTTTTTTTATTGAAAATATCAAGGACACAAATCTCGAATAGTTTTTTCTTAATCGTAGATTTTTTAAATCTTGAAGTAATAACTACTTTCTCTTTTTTTTTATTTAATTGGTTTTTTAAAGTTATACCAAATTGACCTGTTCCACCGATGATTAATGAATGACACTTTGGTTTTATCATATTATAATTTAGCACTTTATGTATAGTTAAAAATTATTATTTAAATATATTTAAAATTTTATTCATTAATAAACTGATCAAATTAATTTTTTTTCTTAAAAACAGATGGTTTTTTATTTTTTTAATATATAAATGATTACTATCTTGTTTTTTTTGAAAATAAATTTTAGCGTTAAAATTTAAATCTTTATTTTGAGCTGTATATTTTAATGTATTAGTTGAGTTTTCACCAAATCCAATATTTCTGACATAACTTTTTACTGGATTAAGACATAATCCCTTGTTCCAAAAAATTGTTGCGTTCCAAAAAATTGCCCAAGTATTTAATTTTTTTTGATGATTTCTAATTAATTGAGACCAATTATTAAGATTTCCATCAAAATCAAAATTATTAATTTGCTCCTTTGTAAAACTTTTAATAAAAAAATTAGAATCTAATATTAATTTCTTCCAATGTATTCTGTGAGTTCCCCATCCCCAGCAATTCATATTGTGCCATAAAAAAGTATCATTTGAATTTTTATAATTTGTTTTAATTGGATAGCTCCATGCACTTACATGCCAAATATTTTTTTTATATTTGGTGTAGTTTAAAGATCGATTCATGTAATTGATAAAATAGGGACTTAATAATAAATCATCTTCAAGAACAATAATTTTAGAGTTTTTTTTAAAAACATAATTTATTCCCTCTATGATATTTTTTTTTAACCCTCTGTTTGTTTTATAAAAAATTATTTTTTTTATTTTTAAATTTTTAACATTTTTAATAATTTTTCTTACTTTATAAACTTTTTTTCTATCTGTTTTGTTAGAAATTGGACCATCAGAAAAAATATAAATATCTGTTTTTTTTATTGATTTATTTGTTTTTAGTGACTCAAGAGTTTTGAATAATGCTTCCGGTCTATTATATGCAAATAATGCTATAGGTGCTAATTTCATTAATCTTTTTTAAAATTTATTATTATTTTTTTTTTGTAGGGATTGTTAGACGAATACTTTGGAATTATATTTTTTCTAAAATCTTTTTTAATTAAAAATTTTTTATTAATAAATACTATTTCAACTACCAAGGGGTCTCCGTTCTCATCAGCAGCAACTGAATTATTGGGAGATATATTGCAATTTTTTAGATGCTCAATACTTTTTAAAAACGTCTTAATTTTTTTTTTATTTTTATCTATGTTGTGAAATTCAATAATAAGACAATTTATTTTTTTTTGATGTTTTACTATATCTTCTAATACAAAATACTCATCACCCTCAATATCTATTTTTAGTATTAAATCATTTAATTCCGTTTTAAGTATTTGATTAAGTGAAATTTCTTTTTTCTTTAAGTTGTTTACTTTTGTAACTTTAAGTTTTTCATGTTTAATATTTTTATGCTTAAAAAACTCAATATAATTAAAAAAAATCATTACATTTTTAATATTGCTTCTATATCTAACAAAAAAATAAATATAACTAATTGTGCTTTTTACCCAAAAAATAAAATTTATTGAATGATCATAAAAAACTATTTTTATATTTTTATTTTTTTTTTGTAAATTTTTTTCAAATGACCAATCTGATCCAAGTCCACACGATATGATTTTTTTACTTGTTTTTATGATTTTATTTGGAAGATAATAACCTCCATCTTGTTTTGATCCTACTCTTGTTAAAGATACATTTACTAGCGGTTTATAAAATTTTTCTAGCATTAGTTAAATTATTTTTTCATATATTTTTTCAGTTTCACTAGAACACTTTTTCCAACTATATTTATTAAGATTTTTATCACCCTTATTCTTTAAATTTAATAATAGTTCATCATCAAAAATAGTTTTTTCAATTTGAAATTTTATTGAGTCTATATCCTTAGGATCGAAAAATATCGCTGCATCATTAGCTATTTCTGGAAAACAACTTGAATTACTGCAAATAACAGGACATTGCATGTTCATTGCCTCAAGTAGAGGAAGGCCAAATCCTTCGTATAAAGATGGAAAAATAAACAGTCGAGCTTTGTGATAAAAAAAATTCAAATCTTGGTTATCTCCTTCAAAGAAATGAATCTTATTTCTATCAATATTTAATTCTTTAAATAAATCTTCCTCAGATTTTGAAAAAATTCCACCCCCAAAACAAACAAAATCAAAATTTGAACTTATTTTGTCGGATATTGAATATGCTTTAATAGCATTTATAAAATTTTTATATCTCTGTCTATTTCCTACATAAAGTATAAAGGGTCTTATATTTATAAATCTTTCTTTGTAATTTTTATCTTTGTTTACCGCTAACTTAACAACTGAAATTTTAGAATTATCAATATCATATTCTTGTTGCAGGTCATTTCTTGTATTCTCTGAAATGCAAATAACTTGGTCAATTTTATTAAAAATTTTTCTTTTTCTTTTTTTTAGATCTTGATATTTCGAGGGATATAGTTTTTCCTTAATTAAATCATATTCTGTTAATACTATTTTAGCTTTTGATCTAAAAAACTCTAGGTTATCATTGTATGTAAAATGAATTATATCAGGTTTTTTTATTTTTATTTTATAATTAAAATAAAGTTTATTAATTTCATTTATATATTTTATCATGAATCCTGCTCTATTATAAAAAAAACATGTATCTGAAAATTGACTATTTTTTAGATAAAAATTTTTATAAAAAAATGAAACAATTAATGGATCTATTTCTTTTGAGAAATTTTCTGTTAAATTAACAATATAATTCGATACCCCACCATAACGTTGTAATGTGAATATTGAGTGATCAAAAAATACTTTCATAAATAATATAAGCCTCTAACTATAAAAAAAAAGGATTCTAATAATATAATTATTCATTTTAAATTTTAATTTCTATTATATATTGTGGTGAGCTCAGACCTTGTTTTGGCATGGTAAAACTATTTATCAAACGATCCTTAAAAATATCATCTATAGCTTTTTCGTTTATATCCTTCCAATCAGCAAAATTAAATTTTTCTCCAAATAAATTATGATCATCAATTACTATTAAAAAATTTTTTTTAATAGTTGATATTAAATTTAACTCTTCTAGTAACGGGACCTCAATATTAGATAATTTATTTTTTTTTATATCAGTTGTTACAGTTTTTTTTTTGTTTAGTATTTTGTTTAAAATTCTTATAAAAAAATTTTCATTATTGTCTAAATCTATAGTCTCGGCACTATATCCTTCATAACTTGAGCTATGTGCATCTAAAAAAATAATTACGTGTTCTGAGTCTATGCTGTTAAGAATTTTTTTCAACAAATCTCTGCTATCACCGTGATAAAAATTAATATTTTTAAGGCCCTCATCTTCAGCTTTATTTTTTGCAAAGAGATATAATTCTTTAACAATTTCGATTGTGTAAAAATTTACATTGTAAAATTCTTTTGCTAATGGAATTATCGATCGACCGTTATAAGTTCCTGTTTCTATAAATGTTTTATAATTTTTAGATAATGCTTTATCTAAAATTTCTTCATATCTCTTTGAGCTAAGAATTCCCATATTTTTCAATCTATCTACAAAATATCTTTAAAGATAGTATTTATTTTTCATATAATTAAAAAAATTTTTTTTTAAATTAAATTTTTTTAATTCTTCATCTATGATGCTCCAATCTATTGACAATTTTTTTGTGCCTATTAAGTCAAATATTTTTTTTTTTTTTAAGAGAAGTAAGGATAAAAGAAATACATATTGTATTTTTGTAAATTTTAAGCTCCCCCAAGTGCCTTTTCTTTCAAAAATTTTTGAATAAATAATTGATGATAAATATTCTGATGGTTTTTTTACAATAAGATTGTGTATTTTTGAATATTTATTGCTTGAATAAATAGTTTTCATCCATTCTAAGTTAATATCTTTGTACTCTTGAAACTCTTTAGTTTTTTTAGGGTCGGAAAAAACTGTATACATGATGTAGGGAAAAAACTTTGTTTTTTTTTTTAGATTTTTAATTTTAAAATATAATTTAATATACATTTCTAAATTCCAATTATTTTTATGTTTCATCAAATTAAATAATTTTTTAGGTTCAATTAAAATGGGTTTGATTAAAGACAAATATTCAATAATATCATCTTTACTAACAAGGGCATACCTATCACAATAGCCACCGTAACCCTCACCATCAGGTATCCAAACACTGTCACTTCGCATGCTTGAAAGTGGAGGATGTTTAATTGGCCAAAAAAAATCAGATCTAGTTATGATAAATCTATCATATTTTTCTATTAAGTTTTCTTCTTTTAATTTTTGAAGCAATAACCATCTATAAAAAATTAATATTGAAGAACTACCTACTCTATCTTTCTTCCAGTTTAAATTATGGGTCAATTCTGTTTTATCTTTACTTGTAAAATTTTTGATACCACCAAGCCAAAAATCCTTTATATTTAGTAAAATTTTCCAATCATCTTCTTCTTTCTTTTTCTGTAAATCCTTTAAGATTTCTTTTTGTGCGTAATTAAAGGCCTCTGTATAATCATCTCCATATTCTTGTACAGTCCATTTATGTTTTGCATTCTTCCAAAAAGGATTCTGGTAATTATAATTTTTTGTTACACCAATGCAGACTGCTAAATCTGCGTCTAATTCATTTAATACGTTTTTATTGAAATTTTTCCATGTTACTTCATGGCTTCTTGTTTGCGCGATTATACAGACTAAAGTCTTGGACATTAACTTTTTTCTTTTAGATTATCCTTTGCCTAGAGCGATTAAATTAATATTCTTTTTTTTTGGTATGTATCTAAAAGGATCTATTACAGTAGAATTTTTAGGAAACTTAAATCTTTTAAATTGTTCATGTTTGGTGCCTATAAAATATAATGCTTTTTTAAAATCAGGTTTATGTTTATCAAGAAAAGGATCATAATAATCAAACTTAATTTTTTTTGATTTTAAAAAATTTCCAAGTAGAATTGAAGGACTTCCAGTTATAATATTTGTTTCTGGTTTAAAGGTTTTTCCAAGAATATAAACTTTTTTATTCTTTGATGTATTTTTTATAATTATGTCTACCAACCAATTTGTTTGGAGTTCTCTCTGTAACATTGTGGCTTCAAACCAATCCATACTTAATTTTTTTTTCTTAGCTAACCATGATAAGGCAATATTGTCCCTAGGATGGCATCCACCCCCATCTCCCATTCCACCTTGTAAATATTTATTACTTATTATTCTGTTATCACACATTGAAAGAGCTTTTGAGATTTCATCAACATCAGTATTTGGCAGACTTGAGCATAACTCCATTACGGTGTTGATAAATGCAATTTTTGTAGAAATAAAAGTATTGTAGCTCACTTTGATCATCTCAGCGTTTTCAATTGTTGTTTTAAAAAAAGGAGACTTATTGATTGTTTTATAAAATTTTTCAGCTTTTTTTGCTGCGAATTTACTATCTACTCCAAATAAAATTATTTCTGATTTTAAAAAATCATTTATAGTTGTGCCCATTGCAATAAAAAATGGATTATAGCATAACTTGACATATTTATTTAAAATAGGCTTTATTTCTTTTTTAATTGTGCCAGGTAACACGGTTGAAATAATTATAACAACTTTTGTTTTTTTTTGTCTCTTTATTTCATCTGATAAAGTTTTCATTCCCTTTTTTAAATATGAATAATCAAAATCAATTCTTTTATTAGGAATACGAGTAACACCCTCATATTTTTTGTCATGAGGTGTCTGAATAGGAACAAATATAATTTCACTTTTAGAAACTAATTCTTTAACATTTAAAAATTGAAGATTAGTTTTTTTTAAAAGCTTATCTGCACCTTCTTCTTTATAGGGTATTTTTTTTTCTCTAACATAGGATTTGACATTAGCAGAAATATCATAACCAAATACCTTATGACCTTTATTCTCTACCGCAAGAGCAACGGGTAAGCCTAATTTACCTAATCCTAAAAAACCAATATTCATAATTTTTAAAATTTAATTTCATTTTTTTATACCTAATTTTTTATATGTAAATAGAAAATTGTCTTAAAACATTTTTTTAATGACTTATTGGGGATTTATATAATCATAAAAACTTTATTACTTGCTTATACATATTTAAATTCTCTTTTACAATTATAGTTTTTGCTTTAATTTTTCTTCCAAACTCAAAATCTACCTCTTTATCTCCAATCATTAATAATGTTTTTTTATCAATATTCCATTTCTTTGTGGCCTGTTTAAACATACCAATGTTAGGTTTTCTTAAATTGAAATAAAATCTAGAAGAATAATTCTTACTATATTTGTAGTAAGGAGAATAAAATATTTCATCAATTCTTATATTATTTTTTTTAAACTCATTTTGCATCCAATCATGTAACTTTAACATTTTACGTTCTGTGTAATATCCTCTACCAATTCCAGATTGATTAGTTACAATAAATACATGGTAGTTATTTCTATTAAAGTACCTAATTATTTCAAAGATTCCTTTTGTAAAATGAAAATTATTTATGTTTGATACATATCCTAAATCTTTATTAATTACACCATCTCGGTCAAGAAAAACTGCTGGATATTTTATTTTAGGCAATATTAATTTAGCTTTTTTTAAATCTTTTTTAATCCCTATATCAAGAAAAAAACTTTTTTGGAAAAAAGAGCATTGTAATCTTTGTTTACTTGCGAGTTCTGGTAAAATATCACTCTCTAGTGATAATTTTTCTTTTTTATATTTTTTTAATGTTTTTTTTTTAATTATATAAGTTCCTAAATTGATATTTGAAATAGCTTTTTTTTTACTTTTTTTAAGACTTAAAACTCTATTACTTTTAATCTTTAAACATCCATATCTATCATTGAGTAATTTTTTTGTTGATAAAATAATATCAAAATTTTTTCTATCAAAGTTCTCTTGCAACTGAAGTAAGTCTCCATCAAAATAAGTGTCGCCATTAAGTAAATAAAAATAATCATCTAATTTATTTATAGCATTTACTAAAGCTCCACCTGTACCTAAAGGTTTTTTTTCATCGATGCATGAAATTTTAATTTTGCTATTAATTTTTTTATTGTGATACTTTTTAAAAAAATGATTACTTTTGTATGAGCAAAGAAGTAAAATCTTATTAATTTTGTTTTGAATAAGTCTATCAATTAAGATGTCTAAAAAAGATTTTTTTCCAATTTTTATCAATGGTTTTGGTGTTTTTTTTGTTATTGTTCCTAATCTGGTGCCTAACCCACCGCACAATATAACTGCCTGATTTACCATTTGATTATTAGTATTGTCCTTGGTAGAAATTTTCTTTTTCTCAAGTTTATGCCCTATTTTATTTTTATAAATTTTTTGTGTGGATTTAAGCACTTTTTTTAAATTGAATAAGTTTAAACTTTAATTAAAATTTTTTCAGTGTAAACATATTTTATGTCAAAAAATTCATTAAAGATAAGATTAAAAAAAGCATCTTTGGAAAGTAGTATTTTAAAAAAAAATCTAATTAAAAAATACTCATTAATTGACAAGGCAGTATTTTTACTAAGTAATGCACTAAAATCTGGAAACAAAATCATGATTTGTGGAAATGGAGGCTCCGCTGCGGACGCTCAACATTTGTCAGCTGAATTTTTAGTTAGATTAAAACCAGGAATTAATAGGAGACCTTTCCCAGTTATGAGTTTATCCATGGACACATCAACACTTACAGCATGTGGAAATGATTATAATTTTAATAAGATATTTGAGCGAAACCTAGATGCTTTTGGTTCATCAGGTGATATTCTTTTAGCAATCAGCACTTCAGGTAATTCTGCTAATGTTATAAATGCTATTAAGCTAGCTAAGAGAAAAAAAATAAAAACAATCGGGTTTTTAGGATTCAATGGTGGTAAAGCAAAAAAAATTTTAGATTTAGCAATAACTGTTAAAAATAAAAATGTAGCTAGAATTCAGGAGGCTCATATATTTTTAGGACATTTTATATTTGAAGAGGTTGAAAGTCTTTTAATTAAAAAATAATTTAATAATTATTTTTAAAATCAAATTTTGTATTTTCTAAAATATAAATTAATTCTCTTATTCCTTCATCTAAACTAACTTTCGCAGCAAAGCCTTTTTTTTCTATTTTTCTATTACTTACAAAATAATCTCTTTTATCTGGATCCTGCTGATTTTTTTTTATTACGATTTTTAATGTCTTGTATTGTTTTTTTATTTTTTTTGCTAATTGAAGCTTTGTGATATTTGCTGATGATAGTCCAAGGTTATAAACTTGATTTTTTATTTTTTCAAAATTTTCAATAGCGAATATAAAAGCTGCAACCACATCTTTAATGTGAACAAAATTTCTTCTAAAATTTGGTTCAAAAATTTCAATCTTTTTATCTTTGATTGTTTTTTCTACAAAATTATTAACCAGTAAGTCAGTTCTCATTCTATAAGAATATCCAAACACTGTTGCTAGACGAAATGCTACACAATTCTTGTAGTCTAATATTAATTTTTCAGCATCTGCTTTTGTTCTGCCGTATAAAGATATTGGATTCAATGGTGAATTTTCATCACAAAATTTATCTTTCTGTCCAACACCATATCCTGAATTTGTTGTGGGATAAATTATCTTTTGATTTTTTTTTGTAAACTTTAACAAATCTTTAACTGCTTGAAAATTAACTTTAATTGCTTCCTTCTTAAACTTTTCACACAAAGGGGCACCCACAAGTCCCGCTAAAGGTATAATATAATCTTGTTTTTTAATAATTTTTTTTATTACATTTATTTTTGTGACATCTTCTTTTAAAAAAATAAAATTTTTATAATAGAAGAGATGATTAATTGAATTGCTAGAATATTTTAATGTATCTACTACTGTTACAGTATGACCAAGATTTACTAACTCTGTAGACAGCATGGATCCAATATAACCAGCACCACCAGTAATTAAAATTTTTTTTTTTTTCATTATTTAAAATTTCTGCATTCATTTAATAACTTTCTAACTGAGTTATTAAACGAAACTTTAGGTTTCCATCCTGTGTCTCTTCTAAATTTTGAGACTTTTGGAATTTGTAAAGTTACATCTTGTGGTCTTAAAAGCTTTTTGTCCACCTTAGTTATAATTGAAACTTTAGACAATTTAATCAGTTGTTTTAAAAATTGTTTAACTGATATTACTTTAGACCCCCCTATGTTATAAATTTCGCCTATTTTACCCCTTGTAGCAGCCAACCAATAGGCCTCCATTGCATCGTCAATATCAACAAATGTTCTTACACTTTTTAGATTACCATGAGATAAAAATTTTTTTTTTTTCTTTTCTATCAATGCAATTTGGTTTGCAAATGAAGTTTGAAACAAATTCAATCGTCTTGCATTTGTGTATGAAAACATTCTTGTAATAACTATTTTCATCTTAAAGCTTTTTAAATAAATTTGAGATATTATATCCTGAAATAATTTTGTAGCTGCGTAAGGATTAATTGGTTTTAAATTTTGATTTTCTGAAATTGGAATATCTTTTTTTGTAACAGCTCCATAAACTTCAGAAGTGCTACATATCATTATTAACGTTTTGAGATTAAGTTTTCTAATGCTTTCTAAAATGGTTAATGTAATAGTATTATTGTTTTCAGCAAATTCAATGGGTTTATCAAATGAGGCTCTTACATCGGCATTGGAAGCTAAGTGAAATAGTGCATCAGGTCTGACATTATTCATAATTTTTTTTGTTTTCTTGAAATTTCTAAGGTCTAATTTAAATAGTTTTAAATTCTTTACTCTTTTTTCTAATAACTTTTTATACCCAGTTGATCTATAAGATCCATAAATCTTAATATTTTTATCAATTTTATTTATATATTCTGCAAGATAACTCCCTCCTGAGCCTGTAATACCTGTAATAAAAATTTTTTTAAATTTTCTCATTAGTGATTTACGCTATTCAAGATATTCAATACCTTTTTTATTTTTTCTATTTTTAATGTAGGGTAATTTCCAATATAATATCCGAATTTGTGAATATGCTCGACATTCTTATAGTTTTTTAAGTTTATTTTTTTAACTATTTTTTTTAGCCATGGTTGTCTTAATTGGTTTCCACCGCCTGCATTGCCTCGTCTAAATTCAATTCCTTTTTTTTTCATCATTTCTTCTAATTTTTTTCTAAATGCAATATCGTTTTTTTTAATTATCAATGGAAATGCATAATTACTACATCCTTTTAAATCAAAATTTGTTTGATATTTTGTTGAATCAAGATTTTTTAAAAAATAAAAAAAATTTTTATTCCTAATTTTATTATTCTTATCCAGTCTTTTAAGCTGATTAATTCCTACTACTGCTGATATTTCATTGTTTCTAAAATTAAAGCCAGGATAAAGAAATATAAATTTTGGTGATAATTGATGATATTTTTTTATTAATCTTTTTTCCAAAATTTTATTGTTAGACTCTCTTAACATGCCATGGGATCTTAACATTCTTAAAATTTCATATAATTTTTTATTATTAGTACATATCATTCCACCTTCAATTGTAGATATATGATGCGCGTAATAAAAAGAAAAACAAGACATAAGTCCGAATGTCCCTAATTTTTTACTTTCAAACTTTGCTCCATGTGACTCGCACACGTCTTCAATTAAAGTAATGTTCTTTTTTTTTAATTCTTTTAATAAATTTTTTGATAAGCCATTAAATCCTTGGGCATGTGTTATAAATACTGCAAGGGTATTTTTGTTTATTTTTTTTAATATTTGTGTTTCATCCATTGACAATGTTCTTGGATTTATATCAACAAAAACTGGCTTATAACCACTTTCTATTACCGAAACAATATCAGATACCCAAGTTAAGGTGGGCACGATTATTTCATTTTTTTTTTTGTTTTTGTTAATTATTTTTAATGCCTTAATTGATAGAAAATTTGACGATGATCCAGAATTTACAAAAACACTGTACTTCACACCTAGCCATTTTGACCATTTATTTTCAAATTCTTTAACTTTTTTTGATTGAGTATAAATTTTATTAGTTTTTACAAATTGAATAATCTTATTTCTATCATCTATATTTATATTGTTATCCATTAATGGAAGTAAAAAATTATTGTTTTTCATTTTATTTATTAATATCTGAATTAAATATAATTTCACTTCCTTTATTATCAAAATTAAAATCTACTATTTGCTCTTTCTTAAATGAATTTATAAAAATGTCTTTTTTATTTAAGGGCACATAAAATAAAATAAATCCCCCCCCACCAGCACCTAATAATTTGCCTCCCAAGGCTCCTAATTTTTTTGCTTTTTTATATATATTATCAACATTGCTATTTGATATATGAGTGCTTATCTTTTTTTTTGCCTGCCATGTCTTGTCTAATAACAATCCGAAATCATCTAATTTTTTTTCTTTAATTATTTGTTTGGCTTCAATGGTATATTTGGATATTTGCTCCATGAATTCTTGTTTTTTGTCTAATATAGAAACATATTTACTAGCTATAAAATGTGCCGTCTTTGGTCGTTCAGTATATACTAATATTAATCTTTCATTCAAAGATTTCATATAATTTTTATCTTTTACTAAATTTATAATTTTAAAACTCCCATTTTTCATAAATTTAATTGATTGAAAACCCCCGTAGGCACTAGCAACTTGGTCTTGTGATCCCACAACTTCTTTTAAGATTTTTTGCTCAAAAAACATACTGTCTTCAGCCAATTTTTTTTTATCAAATTTAATTTTTTTTAATTGATATAGTGCTGTCATTAAACCTACAACAAAAGATGAGCTTGACCCCATGCCACTTTGTGCTGGTATATCTCCAGCATAAACAATATCCAAACCTTCTTTTATTTTTAAATGATCAATCATTTTTCTTACAACCTTGTGCTCAATATTTTCCTTTTTTTTTGCTAGTTCTATTTTGTTCCAAATAATTCTATATTTATATTTATAAAAAGGAGGTAAATTTCTACATGATAGATAGAGATATTTATCAATTGTAGTTGATATAACCTCACCAGTATTTTTTAAATACCATTCCGGGTAGTCAGTGCCCCCACCAAAAAAAGAAATTCTATAAGGTGTTCTTGAAATAATCAAATTAATTACAAATATTGTTTATTTTATTATAAATATTTTTTACTGATAGGCCATTTTGATCTAATAATAACTCTCGTCCATTATTTTCAAAAATAAATTTATCAGGAATTGAAAAGTTAAAAATTTTTTTACAATCAACATTCTCAGATAATATTGAAAAAAGTCCACCAGAGTAAGTTTGTTCATCCAATGAAAGTAGGTAATCAAATTTTTTTAATTCCTGCATCAATGACTCTGGAAATGGTTTACATTTAATTAAATCTAAAATTGAAATATTATTTTGAAATTTATCTTCAATTTTTGCAACTGCGTCCAAGGCTCTTTTAATAATTGTGCCATGAGAAATTATGCATATATTTTTTTTATTTCCTTTTTTTAAAAATCTATACCCCCTTTCAATATCTTTAAAATCAATTTTATTATTAAAATTTTCTGATGCTTTTCTATCTAACCTTACAAATTTTGGACCCTTTGTTTTATAAGTAGCCTCAGAAATTAACTTTGCACTAAGTGGATCGGAAGCTGTATAAATGATTGCATTTGGTAAAGATCTTAGGCAGGCTAGGTCTTCAGTTGCATAGTGAGTGGGACCAGAATTTGCATAACTTAAACCAATTCCTGTAACAATTGTTGTAACATCTAAATTCATTAAACAAGTAGAGGCTTTATGCTGCTCCAAGCATCTGAGTGAAATAAACGGTGCCATTGCATAGACGTAAGGTTTATGACCTTCCAAAGCCATGCCACAAGCAAAATCAACTGCATTTTGCTCACAAATACCTAAATGTGTAAATTGATTTTTTAATTTTGATCTAAACTGATCTAGAGCTGGAGCTCCAAAATCTACGCTGATAAATTGCACCTTTTTATCTTTTTTTGCGTGTTTAAAAATGTTGTTTATAAACTCATCTCTTTGAAAATAACTTTTAATCATTTTTTACTTCTAATTCTTTAATTGATTTTTCATACTCATTTTTATTGATTTTATTCCAATAATGCCAGTTTGCTTTATTTTCCATTAATTTAAGACCTTTTCCTTTTGTTGTATTTAAGATTAATGCAGTGGGTTTTGAAATTTTGGTCATTCGATTTAAGCTTGAGTTCATTGATCTAAAATCGTGTCCGTTTGCTACTAATGTTTTAATTCCAAAACTTTCAAGTTTTTTTTTTATGTTTCCTAATGGCAAACAATCCTTGGGATTTCCAAGAATGATATTTTTATTAACGTCTAATATTAAATAGAAATTGTCTAAATTTAAATGTGATAAAAGAAATAAACTTTCCCAGGTTGATCCTTCATAAAGCTCACCTTCACTAATTATAACATAAACCTTTTTATGTTTTTTGTTTTTTTGTGAAGCATAAGCAATTCCAGTTCCAAGACCTATTCCATGACCAAGTGAACCTGATGCCACTTTAATTCCAGGTATTAAATTATTTCCAAACATCTTCAACAAACTTTTTTTATTTTTTCCCCAGTTTTCCCAATCTTTTTGAGGGATAACTCCTAAATCATGAAGTATAGGATATTGAGCTACTGTCGCATGTCCTTTGCTCATAATTACCTCATCAATGACAATTTTCTTATGATTTTTTTTTCTTAATCTTATGAACTTATTATAATAAATCATAACTAAAAAATCTAAAATTGAAAAAGCAGACCCAGGGTGACCTTCTTGTAAAGCATAAAATTTTTTGAATAATTTTAATCTATTTTCGTTAGCCTTATCTATTAAATATTTCTTATTCATTTTTTTTCTAAAATTTTTCTTTTTAAATCTATTTTTGACATTTCTTTAATGTTTAACATATTTTGTTCCCCAAATTTATTTTTTATTTTATTTAGATAGCTCTCATTAGTAAAATATTTTTTCCATGCTTGGTCTCTAAATTCAAGAACTTCCTTCGCTGAACAATGGTTTGTTGCTAAAGGTTTACACTCATAAGAAAAGAAAGCATACTCTTCAAATGTTTCTGGGGTATCCCATTTATTTTTTTTTGCTTCAAAATATAATGGTGATCCAGGAAGTGCTTGACATGGATAAAAATTTGCATGTTCAGTGTTCAACTCCATAGCTAAGTCTAGAGTTTCATTCATTGTTTTTATACTATCCTCAGGTAATCCAAATATATAATTTCCTAAAATATTAATTTCATGATCATTGATCATTTTTACAACTTGGCGAATATTGGTATCTTGAAATCTTCCTTTTTCAATATCCCTTCTAACTACTTGACTGCCCGCTTCAATTCCTAAACAAAGCCAATTAATTCCCGCTTTTTTAAATAAAGCTAATTGATCTTCTCGAACTGTATCAACTCTGGCATAGGCCCACATATTAAATTTTAATTCTCTTTTAATTATTTCTTCTAGAACAGGAACATAAAATTTTTTATTCAAAAAAAACATTTCATCAGATAGCCTAATTGTTTTTACTCCAAAATTTGCCAAGATTTCTAATTGATCTACAAAAAATATTGGATCCCAATGTCTCATTATTTTAAAGTCTGAAGATTTGGCACCTGGGTTAGTGTTGTCTCTATTTAAAATATTAATCATACAAAAATTGCAACCAAATTTGCAACCTAGAGATGAATATACAGATGCGAAAGGAGTTCTGTCTGTCTCAGAAAAAAATGTATGCCAAAAATGAGCTCTATATAAATCTAAAGTTTTATTTTTTTTAGGAAGTAAATCCCATGCATATCCTGGTAATTCAGTATTTAAATCTTTTTCAGAAACAATTTGACTTGCTTTGTTTAATATTGATTTGCCATCATCATCTTTAAATCCAATGCCTTTAACCTTGTGTAAATCATCTTTTAGATTTGTTTGAAGTAAGTTTTTGAGCGCATACACCCCCTCATTAATGAAAACAAAATCAATAAATGGATATGATAAAACTTCCATAGGTAGTGAGCTTATATGAGACCCTATAAATCCAATTTTAATATCTGGGTGATGATCTTTAAGTTTTTTTGCAAGTGAATTGGCCCCAATCATCAAGAATGTACCTTGATTTGGTTGTTGCCCATAAAGAACGAAACATGCCAATCTGCATTTTGACTCTTTAATCTTAGTTATTGCTTCATCATCTGTAATTCTAAGCGCGTCACAGTCTAATATTTCACATGACATTTTATTTTTTCTTATACTTGAGGCAAGAAGTAGTGCCCAAGTTGGTGGCTCAATTGCTGAGAATCTATTTGCTAAATTTTGATAAATTGCCTTTGAGGAATTTGGTATTACAAATAAAACATCCATATTTAAATTTTTACTTTCATATTATTTCTCCATATTTTTTTACTTTTTTATCCATTTCTAACCAACTGTCTCCTGGTAATAAACATAACAAATTTTCCTTGAAATATAATTTATATTTTTTAGACACATTCCTAGCTCCACTTCCTTGTCTATCTACTGTGCACCTACCATGATGAAAACCCACATAAACAATTGTATCAAAATTATCTTTAATTTTTTCGTTTAAAAGTTTGTGTTGAATTCTTGGATAACCTTTAAATATTTCATGAACAGTATCATTTTCATCTAAAACAACAAATTTATGTTGTACATCATGCATGTATTCATTTATTTTTTTACAATAATAATTATTAATATTATTTACATACTCATTATTATAAGGTTCGGGTTGTGTTTCCCAAGGATCAATTATTAACCATACGGCTTCTTTTTTTAGTTTTTCTAATAGTGGTGTGCTGTATAATTCACTTGGAATAATATAGAATTTTATTCTAGACATAATTACATATGTAAAATTTATAATTCTTGAAATTTTAAATAATATTAATTTAAAAAAATTTTTTATAATATTAAATAAACGAATATACATATCTAAATTTTTACTTTCTTTTTAAAATATTTTTTAACTTTTAATTGAAAAAAATCATTATAAAATCTGCTAAGATATAGATATATTAATTTTTTTAACAACTTCCCTGGAGACTGAGACTCAGTTAACTGATTATTAATCACACTGAACAACTCATCATATATCTCTCCAATATCAAGGAAATCTTCTGGTGATATTACGTTTTCATTAGATAAAAATGTTGCCAACAATCCTACAGCGCTCCTCTGGGTGCAGATAAGATGCTTGCATTTAGAAAGTGTATAGATATCAATAATTAATTTCATAGCAGCAATATTTTTTTTTTCATATAAGTTATATTCTTTAGTAGTAATATTTTTTAAATTTGAAATCTTATCGAGAAATTTTTCTGAACTAGAGGCTATATATGTTTTTTTCCCACCTATTTTTTTTATGATTTTAAAAACGAGACTTTCAGGAAACCATTTTTTGTATCCAACATAAAATCTAGCAAACCAATAATAATTTCCCTTACCTTCGTTTCCAGTTATTGCAGTTATATCTCCTGTTCTTACATGAATGCCATATTCATATTCAGAAATATTTTGTATTTTTTTATTTAATTCATCATTTAATTCTAAATTTTTAGCTAGTTTTGATAATTCTTTAATTACATCTTCATAACTTTCATTTTCAAGGTAAAGTATTTTTCCTGTTATGCCCAAAATATTTTTTGAATATTTGTCAATAGACTGTTTATCAGAGTTGAAATACTTTATTGGAAGGTCTTTAAATATTACATGGTCATCATGTTCATGGTGATGCAGTTGGGTTGCAGGTGTTGACCTAGCGGTATCCCATAAAATGACAACTTCTTTTTCTAATTTTTTAGCAATTCGTAAGCAATTTAAATAAGAAAATATTCTCATTCCAAATCCATCAAATCGCAAACTATAAAATATATCGTAATTTTTTAATGAATTAAATTTGTTTTCATCTATTTTTTCAAATAAATTACTTTTTTTAAAATTTTCTACTATATAATTTAAATTTTTCATTTTCTTAAATTTATCTCTGACTTTAATTCATCATATTCTTGCATTTTTTTTTTCATAAAATTTAGAGTCAATTTTGTTTTAGTAGCTAAACCATTTGGAGTTAATATGTAAAAATAATTCA
>TARA_B110001452_G_scaffold188315_1_pt1 | contig 19073 bp, 20 predicted proteins | sample TARA_B110001452 | Tara Oceans TARA_B110001452 (sample SAMEA4396971) | marine metagenome | biome: Polar Biome; feature: [DCM] deep chlorophyll maximum layer (ENVO:01000326); material: water (ENVO:00002006), including particulate matter (ENVO:01000060) such as... | depth 25 m
TTCACAACCAACCTTTACGATTTCAGTTTTTCCATTAATTATCATTGGTACTTCGCCAAACCCTTTTTGTAATCTCCTTCCAAGTGTTCCTTCCGCTTGATAACCAACAAAACATAGTGAGTTTCTTTCCTCATGTGCCCAGTTTTTGAAATATTCCATCACAGGTCCTCCATTCAACATTCCAGAAGTTGCTAGAACAATACATGGTGAAGTATCCATAATTATACTTTCACGAAGTTCACGACCCTTAACAGGTCTAAACCATTCACTTGTAAATGGGTTCTCTCCATCATCTTGAAGTAAAGATTTTCTAAGACTACTAGTCAGATAATCAGGATGAGATGAGTGAATTGCAGTTGCTTCTTGAATCATACCATCAAGCCAAACTGGTACTGGTTTTACAGTACCTGACCTGAATAATTCATCTATAGCAATCATAACTTCTTGACTTCTACCAACAGCGAAAACAGGACAAATCATCTTGCCGCCTCTTTGGAGAGTTCGAGTGACGATGTCTTGTAATTCTTGATTTGCTTCTTGCCTTGATGGTTGATAGTCACCAGATGCACCATAGGTTGATTCAATTACTAATGTTTCCACCTTAGGGAATCTAGTATTTGCAGCATCAAACAACCATGATTTCTCATACTTTTGGTCGCCACTAAATACGATGTTATGCTTACCTTCACCAATGTGTAAATGAACCGCTGAAGAACCAAGAATATGACCCGCATTAGAGAATGTCAACTTAATATCGGGAGAAATATCTGTTGTTTCGCCCCAATCAACATCCACTACGTGCTTCATACAAGTACGGATATCTTCCATATCATATGGTGGACTTCTTCCTTCTGCACCACTGACCTTGATGTAGTCCGCTTGTAAGAGTAACATTAGGTCACGAGTTGGTGGGGTACAATATACTGGACCTCTATATCCATATTTGAACAGAACTGGTAACATTCCTGCATGGTCAAGGTGAGAGTGTGTCAATACTACTGCATCGAGTTTCTCTAAAGGAAGTGCTTCAGGAGCTGTAAAGAACGGCATTGGGTCTGTATCAGATGCAATATTCACTCCAACATCAATCATAACACGTGACTCATTCGTGGTAACAAAGTGACAGGCACGACCTACTTCTCTGTATGAACCCAGTGCTGTTACTCTGGCCCATGATGTACCTGGACGGGTTGGTCTGTGCATACTAAGTCCGAAATCCTTCAGTAATTTACGGCGTTCATCTGCGTTAGCACTACGGTAACCTCTGATATCATGAACAGTCTTCGAAAAGATAGGTGGAGTTCTTTCGACTATAGGGATCCAACCTGTTTTATCTCTAATCTCAGCGACGTTTGCGCCTCTGCGACCTACAGCATCTCCAGGGTTTTGGCATTGGATGATTACTTCACTGAAACATCCATCGAAGTAAATCTGAGTTAATTCAGCACTTTCTGGTATTAAAGATTCTATGATTGCTTTTGCATCAAGTTCAGGTTTGACAATGGACTTATCTGGACGTACCTTTATTTTTCTACGAACTTTCTTAGCGATTTTTCCAACTAAACCGTCACCGCCACCAAACTTCATCGGCTCAGTAGTAACTATTGCAATGTTACCTGCTTCCAACTCCACAGAGTATTCAATCGATTTAGGCACTATCTTTGATATTTCATCTTTTATTTCTTTAAATGTAAGGCGCATATTCAAACCTCTACTCCGCAACTTCAGTAACAGTGTGTACTCGACACAATGCAGCGAACTGCGGAAATAATACTCAAGAAAGTAGTTTCTTGATTTGTTCTTGGGAGACTTCGACGTAACCATCTTTAGCGGTGATTACTGCCAAATCCATTCCATTGCCGGAGGCGGCATCACGCTGCCCCGATGCGTGAAGGGAGCGGGCTGCGAGTTTCAATGCTTCGGTCTCGGTCATGTTATCTCTAAAGCCATCTTCAAGGACACCATACATGTAAGGGGAACCAGAACCTGTAGCACAATATGTATCTGGAATTGAACCACCGGCAGAATCGATAGAGTATACATGGCCGCCATCAGCGTCGACACCTACGATCAATAATTGAACCCAATGTGGTTTCCCACCAAGAATATTAGCAGTTAGTGTAGCTGCCCCTTTGACAGTCATAGGTTGCTGCCTTCTTAGTTCAAATAGAGCAACTTCTGCAGTTAGAGTGCGCGAAAGTGATTGTGCATGACCTACTAATCCAGCAGTAGTCAAAGCCAAATTTTCACCTATCTTGAATAACTTTTGAACACTTTTGTTAGCGATGAAGTGACCCATGGTAGCTCTATGGTCAGCACCAACAACCACTCCTCCTTTGAAAGTTATACCAATAGTACTGGTTCCAGTCTTGACAACATTTGCTTCTGCATTCATCATATCTCCTCGCTGTGGTCGACACCTATTGAACATTGGTGCGATACTCCCTATCCTTGATTGTATTTCAACCTCACGAACTGGCGTCATCGCCCAAGTACCAAAATAGGTACTAAGTAGATTTTTCAATGCGAGTATTATTGAAGCGTTACCTTCAGGGAGTAATATGAGGAGGAAAAGGAGTGCCGATAAAGATGATTCTCAGTCTTCCTTGGATGCCTTTTCTCACGCAAGTATACCTGAGATGCCAGACCTAGACAGTCTTGCAAAAGCAGATGAGATTCTCAAGAAAGAGCAAATAGTTGAGTCCGATGACGAAACTGAAGGCCTGAATACTTTCGAAATGCCGAGTATGTCACCTACCAAAGAAAAGGCAGCGGCACCTAGTGGCTTGGTTTACCATGACCTAGGGAAAATGTATCCAAATCCGCCAATTGAAGATACTAATTCTGGTTTAGTAGTTCATAGAGCGGTACTAAACGATATCACTGGATGCTCAACATTACTAAACTGGCTGTCAGAAGGTCATGCTGCGATAGTGGAGATGAATAGATTAGTCAAGCGAGAGACTGAGTTTTCTTCCGCATTAAGCCAACTCCACAAATTCATAGAAGGAGACCTCGGTGGTCAAATAATTCAAATCACCGATAGTAGACTTATGCTCCTACCTCCCGGCTGCCGTGGTCTAAAGGGTGTCGAAATGGAAGCATTTGCTGCAAGTGCAGAAGAACTTGGCAGGCGAAGGTTATGATTGAAGAGCAAGCAGTTGATATCCCATGCCCTGTTTGTTTCCGAACCGGTGAAGTGAATATGATCGCTCATGTAAGCGAGATTCCATACTTTGGAGAGCATACTCAAGTGACTGTAATGTGTCATGCCTGTGGTTGGCGACAAACCGATTTCATACCAGCAGAAGGAAAGAAAGCAGGAGGTTGGTCTCTAGTACTAGATAATCAAGACCAACTTACATCAAGAATTGTTCGTTCATCTTCTTGCACGATTAGAATATTAGAATTAGATTTGCAAGTCAATCCTGGAAGTAGTTCTACTGGATATGTTTCGAATGTAGAAGGAGTCATGAATAGATTTACTCAAATTATAGAAATGGTACTTGGAGATTTGTCTAATGAAGAAAATCCAAAAGATATTGCCAAATTAGAATTGATGAAAAATCAAATTGCCAATATAGGAAAGGATAAACAGGTAAAGTTGACTTTAGAATTACTTGACCCACATGGTCATTCGATGATAATAGACAAAAATGCCATTGAAAGAGACTTAACCGATGAAGAATTACAAGAGTTGCCAGTTGGACCAGACCCTGCCGTATTCTCTAATGATGATTAAATGGCATCCGATGCAAGAAAGTCTTTGACTAGATGTTCACTTTGGTCCCTTTTTTCATGTAATTCTGAAAGCCATTCTGTAGCCCTATCGACACATAATTGCTTCATCTCTCCCGCCAATATCTTACCGGCTCGATAATCTGAGTTTATCGATTGTAAGAATTCATCATCATCTTCAAAAAAGTACATCATATATTGGTATGCAACATCAACATCAGGATTCCCTCCCAGCCTTCTATGCTCTTCAACAGTAGACTGTCCTCCCGAATAAGCACGCTTTATTTTTTTACCGATCACATCAATATCATCGCCCAAAAATATAGTTGTCTTTGGTTTACTACTACTCATTTTATCGCCAGTCAAGCCAACTGCAAAGTGATGATAAGTCGAAGATGGCGCCAAAAGACCCATCCCCCCTAGTTCTCGTTCATACTCGAGTAATTTTGTTCTAATTCTAATTTTATCTTTTGATGTGGCTCCAGGAATATTTACTGTACCGTGTTTAGGATTTGAGATTATATCTGAATATCCAATTGAACTCAAGCGTGAAACTATTCCTTCAAAGATAGAATTTAATTTTTGTTTATCGACTCTACCATTGGGCTGTTGACCAAGTATTTCGGCATTATCTTCTTGAATTGAAAGACCGATTACCACTCCTGATTTCTTTCCATCATTGACATTGAACCAATTTGTTTTAGCAGCTAAACCTCTTGTAAGTCTAAGATGAGGGTCTTGGTCAACCCCAACTGGAACTACAATCGGACGTAATCCCCCATAATCTTCAGTTTGTGGATGTAAGATATCGCCTACTTGTACCATTGGTGCTTGAACATGCGCCAAATTAGTCTCTCCTGAGAAGCCATAAATAGATTCGAATTCATTCAAATTAGTTCGCTTTCCAAGTTGAAATCCTAGGCGTTGAACTATTGGCCGACTGGATTGAAAATAAACTTGGGTTTTTTCAGGGTCTAGGCCTAAAGCAGCATAATTCGAGATATATTCAGACAGTGCAATTTCTCTACCTTTGGAAAGTGAGACTCCACGTGTTGCTTGACTCTCTAGGTCAGCAACCGCAATAGTGACGTCTCCACCTTGTTTTTGGAACCATTTTACTTGTTCTATGACCATTGAGTGACCCATGTGCATTTTTCCACTTGGCATTAGACCGGTAAGAACACCAAAAGGTTCTCCATTATTTTTAGCATCTAGGACGACATCTAAGTCTCTATGTGCAAAAACAATTCCTCTTCGGTGAAGTTTTGATGGGTCATTCATCTGAATGTGATCCATAGAAGAAAGTCCGAATTGTTCGATGATCCGAGAATAATCTGTTGATTGATTACTACTCCAAGGGTCAATCTGAACATCTCCCTCTCCCATAGAATAGCCTCATATCGTGGGTTAACCAATCAGCCATGAAGGCTTCGCTCAATATTGGCGTAAAGTGTCAATCTATTCGCTCTCACCACGACTATCAAGATAGTTTTTATTTTTAGCGAGTGGACCCAATCCTTCCTTTTTAAGAACTAATAACATGGTAATTACCACTCCTGCCCCGACTGTAAACGCTACAAAAGGCATCCATGGTGACTTACTCTCTGCAGGTCTTGGAATTACTAACCATGTAAAAACAAGGTTATCTTGGTCTACAAATCTCTTTGACCATTTGAATAAATCAGTAGTCTCATGTGCTGCAATTGTAATGGCTGCTGTGTGATTATTCCAAAACTCCGTCATACCCATAATGTCATATTCATTACCACTCAAAGTGATATTGACTGTATTTCCGTTAATTATGCTCAAGTGTAGATATTGCCCTTCAATGTGAGAATATCCCTCGGAGGTATGACGCATTTTTGTTATATTTTCCATCACTCCACTAGAATCAATTATTGAGATTATACTGGAGTCTTGAATATCCAAAGACCATGTGAGAGGAAGGTTCCATCTTTGCGGATTAATATTAGAGCACTGTTCAGTGACTAGTGATTCAAATGACAAAACATAATCACCACCTACCTGAGTCATGGAATGGTCTAATTGATAGCATTTACTTGCACTCCAATAAGACCATGCTTGGCCCCAAGTAGTCAACCATGCCTCTGCTTCATCACTGATATACTGCTCAATATCTTTGTCATGTCTTATTGTAGCCTCATTAACTCTACCAATCCAGTAAAGGTTGACTAAACCACCTTCATTTACTGCATTTTCAACCTGTTCTTTAGAGCCAATAATCTGTTCAAGACTACCACCCCTTCTACCTAGGTTATACCAATCTAGCATATCGGTGGGAGTATCATTTGAGGAATGCCACGCTGTATCCTCTAAGTCGGTATTATCGCCATGAATCATGAAACCATTTGCTGCAATTATACTATGTTGGTATTGTGTCAATGAATCAGGAGTGAATGTCGAAATAGGATTTTCACCCCAACGGTTAGCATTGATTCTTTTTTCGATATATTCTCGACATTCAAGGGCCACAGCACCAGGGTCGGCCTTCCAAGATATACCTTCCATACCATAACATCCAAATTCATCACCATTCTCCAATCTCTCTTGGGCCAATGAGGTTTTCAGCCAACCATCTTCATCCCAGTTAGATTGTGCCATAACGGTTGGAGAGGATATTATTGAAAACAATAAAAATACAATAAGTACAGTAAGAGAGCGAGCAAAATAACTGGAGTATTGCTCGCTCATGTCATCCGCTTAATCAAATGCGATTTGAAATTTCGTATTCGATTAAGATACATAACCTCGTAAAACCCAATTTTATAGGTTCAATCAGTGGCAATTATCAAAGGCTATTGTTTTTCAGTTGATAATATGCCAGATTCATCAGATGTCGAGATGGCATGGAATGAACTGAAGGAACATTGGTATATTGAGCCTTATAATGGTCAAATGCCAAGTACACCCGGTTACTCCTTTATTCGCTTCATTTTCTCACCACTTATCAGAGGAATCACTCGGATTCGTGCAACAGGGCTCAATAATATTCCCAGTAAAGGGCCAACGATTTTAGCGGCTAACCACCTTTCACATGTAGATCCTGTCCTCATTATCACTACTTCACGAAGAAAAGCTCACTATCTAGCAAAGGATGGGCACTTCAAAAATTTCTGGCTTAGACAGTTTATGAAAATGACTGGTCAAATCAAGACTAATCGCGAAGAAGGCGGAGATCAAGCATTATCATCTGCTGCTGACGTATTATCTGCACGAAGTGCTTTAGGTATATTCCCAGAAGGAACTCGGTCAAAGAGAACTGAAGCGCCTTTACTATTGCCTGGTAAAACAGGAGTTGCTAGACTTGCTGCATCCTATCCAGAAGCAGTAGTGATACCTATTTCACTAAATGGAACTAGAGACATGATGGCACCACAGAAGCATAAATTACCTCGATTTTGGAAACCTTTGGAAGTCAATATTGGGAAAGGAATAACTTGGCTTGAATGGTTGAAAGACCCTAAAGGTGGAAATACCAACGCCGAAGACCTTAGGGCGTTTAAAGAATTAGAAGAGCATGAAATAAAGTCTAGGCTTGCCCCGCTCTATAGAAAGTTCACAGACCAGTTGATGGCGTCAATTAAACACCTTGGTGCTCCATAATTAATATATGGTGGAAACGCGAAAACTATGTGCGTAGCGTTTACACTCCAATGGGGCCTCTAATTCTAGATAGCGTAGTTGATGAAGAAAAGTTATCCGCTGAATTAAGGGGACTAGACTTACTATACGAAATCGCTTCTAATTCACCAAATTGGCGTCTCGAGTTATCCAGCACTAGGCCATTTATACGGTCGAATGACGGCTCGCCAGAAGTTCAAATAGATGTATTCAATTGTATTTCTAATAAATTAGTCAGAAATAATGACCATCTATCTATAACTATGAGTATGAAGGAAATTTGTGTCATAACAGATTTCGAGTCTAACCAAGAAATACCGTCAAGTGATGCTATGATATCATTAATAATGCTAGGAAATTCAGGTTGGCCACCAAGACATACTCCCGAAACATTAGAGCCAAAGTCGATAGGTTATTTCCAAGAAAACTGTGATATTAAAGATATTAAATGTTCAAATTTAGATTTCCGAGATTTTGAATCAATAGAGAGGTGCAAAGAGCATTCTAAAAATAAAAGATATCGAGAATGCCTGATCGGTTTAGGGGAACTATCTCGCTACTTGTATGTCTGCAAGATGGTTTCAGTAGAAGGAATTGTAGAATTTATTTCACCTATTCTCAAAAGTGTTCCAGCGATTTACCGCTTAGAATACTTGGATAACCCCGAAGAAGAATACGATTCTGTATTCCTAAACTATTAGTTTCGCAAAGATAACCATCAAGTGCTGTCTACACTAACCTCCAATTGGTGAAACTATGGATGAGTATTTGCGCCTGATAAATCATATTCTTGAGAATGGTGAAGAAAAAGGCGATAGAACCGGGACAGGAACTCTTTCGGTTTTTGGATATCAAATGCGGTTTGATTTATCAAAAGGATTCCCTATGGTTACAACAAAAAAGGTTCATCTCAAGTCAATTATTCATGAATTACTTTGGTTTCTAAAAGGTGATACTAATGTTAAATATCTACAAGATAATGGTGTACGTATTTGGAATGAATGGGCTGATGAAAATGGTGATTTGGGACCTGTTTACGGAAAACAATGGAGAGATTGGAAGGATAATAATGGCCGTGCAATTGACCAAATTGAGCAAGCGATTGATATGATTAAGAATAATCCAAATAGCCGAAGAATAATAGTTTCTGCATGGAATGTTGGTGAACTAGATGAAATGGCACTAATGCCATGCCATGCGTTCTTCCAGTTCCATGTTGCAAATGGTAAACTCAACTGCCAATTATATCAGAGAAGTGCAGATGTATTCTTGGGAGTTCCTTTCAATATTGCATCTTATGCCATCCTAACACATATGATCGCTCAGATTTGTGGATTAAAAGCTGGAACTTTTGTTCACACTTTAGGCGATGCTCACCTCTACACTAATCACCTCGAGCAAGCAAGACTTCAGGTTAGTAGAGAGCCTTTACCGCTACCAACTCTAAAGTTGAATCCTAATATTGAAAATATTGATGGATTTAAGTTTGAAGATTTCGAAGTTGTGGATTATCAACATCATCCACACATTTCTGCACCAATTGCAATTTGAGGGATTTTATGATTATTTTTGTTTATGCTTGTGACCTAAAAGGTGCCATTGGTAAAGATGGAGACTTACCTTGGAGGCAGTCTACAGACCTCCAACACTTCAAGCGAATCACACTAGGTGGCACCATAGTCATGGGTCGTAAAACATGGGACAGTCTGCCGGGTAAACTACCAGGACGGAGAAGTATAGTCATGAGTAGAACTCCAAGAGAAGATATCGAGGTTATGAGTTATCAAGAAATTAAGGATCTGGCTGCTGAGCAAGATATTTACATAATTGGTGGTGGGGAAATTTATCGACTTTTCATCGAAGATGTAAAAGAATTATATCGCACAATCATACAAACAGAAATCCAAGATGCAGATACTTTTGCACCAGACATAGAAGATTTAGGGTTTCATATAATTGGTGAAAGAGTTGTTGAAGCAGGAGATAAAGACCAATACAATATGGTTTTTCAGCATTTTATTCGCTAATTCTCTGGTTTGTATTCAGTTACTCGAATTCCAAGTCTACCTGTCAAGGCTTCACGTTTCATGATTCTGGCAAACTTCTTTTCAAATGCTGATTTCAAGTCAATATTCATCGCTAAGGAATGTCCCATAAGTAATATCAAAATATCTGCCATCTCTTCAGCACACTCTTCAAGGGGTTTCCCTTTGGTTACCGCTGCGGATAACTCTCCAAGTTCTTCGACTGTTAATGCGATTCTGTATCCCATATCATGGCCATTCTTAGATTCAAAGTCGTGCTTATGATGAAAAGAGGCAACCTTTTTCATCATTGTTTCCCATTCATTAGTTGATTCAAAATCCATCCATTGATGTACATTCTTCCCTTCCATAACTTCGATTATGCTCGAAAGGAAATAGAACTTGTGATTTATTGTAATAATTTAATCAAACAATCCCAAACAGGACCTAAACGAGTATTGGCTGTTGAAGAAACATTGTGATGATGCAAATCAGCGGTGGAATCTCCTGGCTCTCTACCTGCAGCCCAATTTGAAGATATACAAACCGCCACATATGGAATTTCAATCTCTCTAGCCAACTTGGCTTCACGAGGCATAGTCATACCGACCATATCTCCTCCTAGTGTCTCGATTGCATCAATTTCTGCACGTGTCTCAAAATGAGGACCCTGAGCAAGCCAATATGTGTACATTAGATTTTCATCAGAACTAAAACCTTGAGACCCACGTAATGATTGTTCTAATATTGAATTCAGTTCTAGAGAAAATGGCTCTGTTACCGAAGTAAATACTGCTTCATCATCGTGGAAAGTACTTGCTTTTCCCGTGAAATCAATATATTGTTCTGCTAGACCTACTTTCCCAGGAGGGAAATCCTGCGCGATAGCACCTACTGAACAAACAGCCATTATTGCATCACATCCTGAATCTTTCATAGCCATGAGATTGGCTCGATGGTTGATTGCATGAGGTGGCTTATTGCTACCTTCTCCATTATGATGCCTTTGAAGAAAAATTATCTCTCTCGTTTCACCATCTTTATCAAATGTCATACATGTTAGGGGAACTTCCCCCCAAGCAGTTTCTACATTTACCGAATCATTACGGATTAAAGTCAATCCAGCATCTTTAATTTGAGACCCAAGAGTCATCTCGATTAATCCTGTACCGCCTATAACACCTAAACGCTTCATGGCTATGCCAATTAGTAATCACTTGTCAAACCTGCGCACAGGAATGTTCAATTTAATCGATTCAAGCGTTAAGACGTTCAATCAGTTCTGATTTCTTGCCAGATACTGGTTTACCAGCAGCCTTTAGCAGTTCCTTCAGTTCTGCAACAGTCATACTGCTGTAATCAACTGATTCATCTGAAGATTCTGCCTCAGTAGTTTCTACTTCAGCAACTTCTTTTTCGGTTGTTTCAACGACTTTTGCTTTCTCGGACTCTGGTTCCAGTGCTTCTGCCGCATCTAGAATAGATGGAGAATCATCGGATTCTTCCTCTTCGTCTTCCATTGCTGCTGCAATGGCTGCTGCTTTCTTAGCCTTTAATTCAGATTCTTGCCTTTCTTCTGTGGCGTGAATCTCATCAAGTGTTGGACCTGATTCTGATATTACACCTTCTTGCAATAGTTGGCTCTTCCTAATAGAAATTGAGCGTATAGGATAGATTGGCTTGATCGCCTTACTGATCTCTTCTTCCAATTCTCCTCCAAGAATAGATTCTTGCAACTTTGAGTATGTGTTCTTAGAAGCGAAGCCTATCATGACCTCTCTAGCTTTCAAACGCATGGCTTGCTTAACAGATGTTTGAACACGCTTCTGAGTAATAGTCAGAGGCTTTAGTCTTACCAAGTAACCATCTGTAGTTACAACATCGATTACATCGTCAATCTTACCACGGTATCGGCGGATTTGTCTTCTTGTGTGGTCAGTTTGGTGGTGATGTCCGATAAATGTAGTTAGAGCATCTTGCCCAACACATTCCTTAACTCGGAACTTCAAGATGACGTGCATCTTAGTGAAATCACCATTAAATTCTTGTAGAGTCATTTGGTATATTCTACCAACAATATGCTCATCAGACTCTCCGAGAGTCTCTCCGATGCTTTTGAAATCCCATGGATGACGAGGTGCACGAATTGTGTACCATCTCTTCATCTTCCACTTATCACGCTGCTTACGTGCTGCTGCACGTGCTTTTGCACTAACTTTCTTTGCTGCCATCAGAATCATCTCGGGTTGTCTTGCGGGGGCTACCCCACTTGCAAGTTGCCGACTAACCACCCCTATTTGAATAAGACTACTGTAACTCTAAGTTAATAATCGTAAAAGTCCTTCGTTAAACTATTGAATGAGAATATGTGAGACTAAAATATGGGAGTACACCACCTGACTTGGCGAGTCACTGCAAGTGGTGTTGAAGATGAGGTTCTAATTGCAAACGCAATCTCGGAATTGATTGCTAATGAAGAACTAGTAGAAATCGAAAAGACCACATCATATTATGGCTCAACCATCCATTTGATAAGTGCGATAACCAAGAAAAATAAAGTTGCAATCAAATCATTATCAAAACTTGGTTCTACGAATTTAGATATCTTAATTTCATCGTTAGAAGAAAGATTAGATGAAAATAACACCTTACATTTCCGAATTGGGTTAGACGAACTAATTAGAGGTGAAATTCTCATTGTATCATCAAATGTCAAGTCAATCAAAGGCCAGACTAAATTAGAGGTATACCCAGGCCAGTCAGCACTAAAAGAAGCAGAAACTATTCTAAATAGCGCTAAAGAGGGCACTGAAAAGAAATAAGTTCAATCGGTTTCCTTAGGCACCTCACAAGGGATTAAGTAATGAGGGCGTTTACGCTAACTGAGGAGTAACAATGACACATGTTGTAACATCAGGTTGTGTAGACCACAAATACCAAGAATGCGTTGCAGTTTGCCCTGTGGAAGCATTTAGAGAAGCTGAAACATACCTAGTCATCGATCCCGATGAATGTATAGATTGTGGTGCTTGTATACCTGAATGTCCGGTTGATGCAATATTTGCCGATATCGATGTCCCTGACGAAGAAGAGTCTTGGATTGATCGAAATGCAGAAGAATCAATAGATGCAGAAATTGCAGAAGGCGACACGCCTGTATTAGCCGATTGAGTACGCCTTTAGTTTGGAGTTTTTTCAATGTCAGTAGATTTTAATCAATTAAGAAACGGTAGCGATTTATTAAAGAGAGGCTTTGCAAGAATGCAGCAAGGTGGAGTAATAATGGATGTAGTTAATCCAGAACAAGCAGCGGTTGCTGAAGATTCTGGTGCAGTTGCAGTCATGGCTCTAGAAAGAGTACCAGCAGATATTCGTAGAGATGGCGGAGTTGCTAGAATGAGTCATCCTGATATGATTCAAGGAATACTTGACTGCACTTCAATACCTGTGATGGCAAAGTCGAGAATAGGCCATGATGGAGAAGCAAGAATTCTAGAATCAATGGGCGTCGATATGATTGATGAATCTGAAGTATTAACACCTGCAGACCCATTTTTCCACATCAATAAGAAAGATTACGAGATTCCGTTTGTCTGTGGAGCTACTGAACTCGGCGAAGCGGTCAGAAGAATATGGGAAGGAGCATCAATGATTCGAACAAAAGGGGAAGCAGGTACAGGAAACGTTGTTGCTGCTGTAACACATGCTCGTATTATTGACCAAGAAATACGCCAAATGCAACATCTTGATGATGCTGGGATTTCAGATACTGCAAACCATATAATTGACAGATATAGAGTCCTATCCAATCAATCTAAACTACCAGGAAAGTATGATATGACTCCATTTGGAGAGATCAATCAAGATATGCATAACGAAGTAATTGGAATATTACAAGACGTTAAGGAAATGCAGAGACTTCCGGTCGTAACTTTCTCCGCAGGTGGCATAGCAACACCTGCAGATGCATCTCTAATGATGAGAATGGGGATGGATGGAATCTTTGTTGGTTCTGGAATATTCAAATCTGACGACCCTAAAACAATGGCTGATGCAATAGTTTTGGCAACAGCGCACTATGATGATGGTGCTAAAGTTGCCGAAGCGATGGGGATGACACTTGGATCAGCAATGGTCGGAGATGAATTAGAAACTCTTGAAGTCAGAATGGACCAGCGTGGCTGGTAATCATTCCAAAGGATTCTCAATGCCTTCTTCACCAAGGGTCCACTTCAACGTTTTTACAACACCTTGTAGAGCCTTATGAGTCCTAGCTGATTCCTTCATTCCATCGAGGTCACCGGTCTTGCGGCATTGTTCATACCACTCCTTCCATTGAACCAACCTTGTTTGCGCTTCCTCAAGCATTTTTTCGATTTCATCCCAAGTCCTGTTGTAGGAACGATAAGGATTGCCGGCACTTGTAGACATGGGAAACACTTCGCCGGCTATCAATTCATATTTTATTTATCCGCAAAGATACTTCAACAATCTAATTTAGCGCTTTTAATAGAAGTATTACTTTTTATTGAAACGTTATCACCAATTATGCAATCTGAAATCATACAGGAATCGCCAATAGAAACATTCTGGCCAATTACTGTTCGTTCAATATTAGAGTTCGAACCAATATTAGAATTAGACATTATCAAAGAATTAGATATCAATGAATTATCTCCAATCTCAGCACCACTGGAAATCACACTACCTAAGTTAGAACCTAGTACCTGCGAATCCTCAAAATTAAAACCATTAGAACCAATAACATCACCTTTAGGCATTGGAAATGGTAATTCGTTTCGATTAGAAATTAGAACTTGCTGAGCCCTGATGAGTTCGTCTGGTGAACCTACATCAAACCATACACCGTCGATTTTTTTACCATATATCGGCCAACCCATTTCGAGTATTTTTGGGAATAGTTGTTTACTAAAATCATACTTTTCACCTTCTGGAACCAATGCTAAAGCTTCAGGTTCGATAATGTATAATCCAGCATTAATAACTGTACTGAAGGCTTCCTTTGGGCTTGGTTTTTCTTTAAATCTAACAACGTAACCCTCCTCTAGAGAACCATCGACCTCACCGTTAGAAGATGCTGATAATCCAACAATTCCAAACTCTGATGGATTTTCTACTTCCCAAAGAGCCATCGTAACTTTGGCCTTAGAATCCTTATGTGCTTCTATTAGTTTATTTAGATCACAAGAAAGTACTGAGTCACCAGAACCGACGATGAAAGTATCTTCAAGTTGGTCGATTAGAAGCCTAACACTTCCTGCAGTACCCATAGGAAATTTTTCTTGATTAATAGATGAATTTTCTAAGACAGAACCTTTATCGCTCCAAGTATTGACTAATTCTTCCAACATATCTCCTTTGTACCCAGTAGTGACAATAATATCGCTAACTCCAGCACCCAGCATTGCATCTTTTACATATTCAATTACTGGACGACCAATAACTTCAACCATCGGTTTAGGTCTATTTGCAGTTAGTGGGTACAGTCTTGTTCCCTGACCGCCAGCCATTATGACGCCAAACATGGTAATGCCTCATCTCTTTCTAGATGCATTCATGTTTATTCTACGCATGTTTTTCTTCTTTTTGGACTTGTTAGATGACCCGGAACTACGCAAATCTTCGCTATTAATTCCTCCAAATGTCAAACTACCTGTCTCTAGAAGTTGCTGAGTTAAGGATTCTGCTACATCATCAGATTGGGAACCAGTTTTCATTACTTCATCGATAGACTTGTTATGGTCTATCATCCAAGATTTACGTTCTTGACGCGCTAGATTCAACTCACCTTTGGCTTTGTTAACATCAACCATCATCTCATCGATTTTGCTATGAACTTCATTAGCCTTTTCTTTTAGTTCGATAAATTCAATGTGGAATCTATCCCCTTCCGACTTCAAAAAGTCACGGTGAGCAAATACTTCATCGACCTCAGGTGATTTTTCATTAACTCTTTCAACCGCTTCAATCATTGCACTATGAGCAGCATCAGCTTCCGCTTTGAGGGTCTTAATTGCAGCATCAAGGTCTGATAAATCAACGCTTACTAATTCAAACTTGGCGACTTCGGGTTCCAATTCCTCAATTCTCCGAGAGAATTTCTTGATTGTTTCGACCATTTCTTTTTCCTTTTTGATTCCAACAGAAGATGTTTCGAACTTCTTCTCTAATGCATCAACTTCTTGTTTTAATTGGACATATTCCGTTGAAGCATCCCGTTTCTTGCCATGTTCGTTACGACTATCTTTGTGCTTGGTAAATAAACTACGCATTTGTGCTTGAATTGCATTTCTTTTTTGTTTGAACATCTTAATTTCTGCACGAATAGTTTTGACTTCAGCCAATACTAAGTCGATCTTTTCTTTATGTTCTTTGTATTGTGATTGAACTGAATTTCTCTTATCTGCTGAAACCTTCGCTTGATCGTTAAAGTTATTTCTAATTTCACGCATCTTGCGAACCTTAGATTCCATTGCATGCAATCGCTCTCGCAGATCTTCATCCGGTCTATCTTCGACCTCACCAAACTTGCCGCGCATGATGTGTCGAATGCATACTGCATTTCAATGCTATGCAAATCCGGATATATCAAAATCATACGAAATTGAAAATTGCAATAGACATCGCAGCAATGATTCCTGCACCGCCAATTAACGATAATACCAAGGAACTTGATGACCTAATACGCTCCTTGAACTCTGAGCGGATTCTAACATTCATTTGTGAACCGATCAATAACTCCCCACTTTCTTCTTCGAGCCTAACAGATACTGTCGCTTCACCAAACCGTTCGGGTAACATGGTTTGCCATGCCACTGTTCCGTCTCTAAGTAAGCCAGACATAACCGCTAGAATATCATCATTACCTTTTTGTGATACTGGGACCGGTTCATTAGGCCACCACTTTTCTTCACCTGGTTCAAGACGATATGTCATAGCCAAGTCATGCGGTCTAAAATCAGGTGATTGAACTCTTAGAACCACTGTACGAGATTCATCTGAGAGGTTATGCATGAAAGTGAAAAGGTTAGCCTTCTTGTGTACAATATTCTCCATATCTACTTCAAATATGATACCATCTCGGAGTGATTTTCTTCCAGCAGATAGATCTTCTTCGATTCTTCCAATCATTCTGAAGAAAGCAGGAGTTCGACTCTCTACATGCTCAATTATAGTTAACCATTCTTCGATTGTAAAGACTTGATGCTCTTTGACATATGCCACACCTTTCTTAGTCATTATCTCTCCAAACTCTTCAAAAACTGTAGACAAATCCAAACCTTTCGAGTGCTTGTATAACGTCATCATCATCTTTTCTCTGGCAAATCTAGGATCTATACCTCTCTTAACATGCGTTTCAACCTCTTTGACAAATGCATCATAATCTGTTTTCAGCAACGGGTCCAATTGTGATTTAATCAAGTCACTAAGAGCCATATCCAAGGTTGAAGGATGAACTGGAGGAGTGTATGAATTTAGTAGACCTGTACGCTCTGCCATATTGAAATGTGAACTCCTAGTAGAGATATGCTGACCTAAAGATAGTACAGTGAACGAGAATGATAAAAGAAGATAATTCCTTCCTGTGTCTGATTGGATGCCATAAAAGGAAATCGCTATTATTGAAAGAATCGCAAGCATCGAATATATTAGAGCGAAGAAATGTTTTGATGCGGACTTATTGAGTAGCCTTTCCATCGGTTCATAGCCATGTAGAGATCTTACAGATAAGTGTAAATCTTCTGCTTCCTTGACTTTATTTCTAAAATTAACAATACTAAGGTTCACTCTATGACGATGAACAGCCATAGAAAGAATATAGCCTAAAAGAATTACAAATACCAATAATACTAGCATTGTGGCAAAACTATAGCCAATCGAAGGTTCGACAAAGTCATTCCACCAGTCTGGAGAACTGGTTGCTTGGGACCAAGCACCGAAGAAAGCGAGAATGGCAAAAGCTGGTAGGAATAATAGAAGTCTAATTCCTGAACTTACCAATTGTCTATCCAGAGCATAAAGAAACTTTTCATCATTCCATTTCCTCATAGAGCTAAAAGGTTTATTTGTCTTTTTCTCTATAGAATTAGGTGATGTTTCTTGTTCAACCTCACTATCAGAATGGTTTACTGAACCATCCGCCTCATCAGGAGTAGCATCCAAGTCGTCATCTCCCATGATTAGGCTAAATCACTTCAACACTAAAGGATTGACATTAATTAAAGTGCTATCAAGCCAAAAGTAGAATTATATTCCCAGCCAAAGATTCGCCTACCTGAATAATATCTCCAGTTTTAGTGATTTTTAGTTCACCATCATTCGAAATCTGAGTGCCGACCTCAATTCCAATATCCTTTAGAGTTCCAAGATCATCCGAAGATAATTTCATTATAGAAATGGTTCCATCTTGACCTACATCTAGATTTGATAGAGGAGATAATTTAGCGGAATCTAGTGATAATCTTTCTGATAGAGTCGATTTGATCTTAGGAATATCTCTTCCGCTAGGGTCTAATACAGGATTGCCAAGATATACTGATAATGCGACATCCAAATCATCATCGATTGCATGTTCTAAACGACATGCTGTTTCATGATGATTACCATCAAATGGTAAATGCTCAAGGAGAACTTCTGCAAGTCGATGACGTCTTTTCATCATTTTACCATGTTCTAAACCCTTAGGAGTCAATGAAGAGCCTTTGTAGGGAATATAATCAAGAAAACCTTTGGATGCAAGTCTTTGAACCATCTCTGTAGCGGAGGCAGGTGAAATCTTTAGTGAACTGGCTAATGAACCAGTTCTAACTCTTTCTTCAGGGTCTCTCTCGTAAAATTCATACATAGTTTCAAGATATTCGTCCTCAAACTCTTGAAAGTGTCCTGTGCTCATAAACTGCCTAAGAGTGGATACCCTTTCAATATATCTCAATTACTATGCTCTGAAAATATTCTTACATGCAGGGCACCTTACAGAGCCCGAATAAGAGTCTGGAATTCTCAAGGTTTGTGAACATTCTGGACATCCAACCTCAATTTTACCGTCATCGACCTCTTGCTCCTCAATTACCTGTTCTTGAATAACTTCATTCTGCTCTACTTCTTGTTCATCTTCGACCTCAAAACTATTATTACAATCAGGACACCTTACTGAACCTGAATAATTTGAAGGAACTTTGAGTTGCCTAGAGCATTCAGGACATCCAATTTGAATCTTTATTTCTGATAATGTACTTTTTGGTTCCTCCCGAGTATCGGTAGTTTTCTTCTTCTCTTTGACCGGTGCCTCTCGTTGCCTAGAGTTGATTACTCTAGCAATAAGGATTATTACTACTGCTAATGCTACTCCGCCTAATACTCCTGGTAAATAATTGGTGATTTGTGATGAATCATCTTCATTCTGAATTACTGATGAAATGAATATCTCTTCAGCCTTATAGATTTGTTCGGAAACTTCCCACGTAGCAATTAGAGATACTTCATCACCTTTAGGCCAATCAAAGTTAAATTGTTCTGTTTTTGAACTTTGAGCCCCCAATGAAGAAACTGCTCTTTCCTCAATTAGGGTACCAGCACTAGTCTTGAGAATGAGTATTCCTTGAGAACCTGGAATGATTCCTGTATTTTCGAGAGTTACTACTACTTTAG
>TARA_B110001452_G_scaffold193259_1_pt1 | contig 18689 bp, 24 predicted proteins | sample TARA_B110001452 | Tara Oceans TARA_B110001452 (sample SAMEA4396971) | marine metagenome | biome: Polar Biome; feature: [DCM] deep chlorophyll maximum layer (ENVO:01000326); material: water (ENVO:00002006), including particulate matter (ENVO:01000060) such as... | depth 25 m
TCAGGTACAAGTGCTACTGTAACTAGTGGGTCAACAGTTTCTATTATAGGTTCAAGTACCATAAGCACAACGTCAAATGGATTTAATGTTTCAGTCGAAGCTATAACTGCCGCTGTTGTAAATGGTGGCGCTGAATTAGCTAGTGGTGATCAGATATATGATTTTGTAATAGGACAATTACCTTCTGTTTCAAATAATACAATTACCTTATCTGCAGGCACAGGTTTAACAGGTGGCGGTAATTTTACTTTAAACCAGTCTAGTAATGAGACAATAACATTTAATAATAGTATAACCAATAACAACCAACTTACAAATGGAGCAGGATATATAACGTCATCATCTTTACAAGGTGTACCAGCTATATTATCTAATGGATCAACACCAAGTTTAAACTCAGGAATAACCGCTGCTGAAATAAGAAGTCTTATTGGAGCAGGAACATCTAGTAGTACAGGGACAGTAACATCTGTAACGGTGTCAGGGTCAAGTGGTATATCAGGAAGTGGTACAGTTACAACCTCAGGTTCTATTGGACTTACAAATTCAGATAAAGGCTCTTCTCAAAACATATTTAAGAACGTGGGATCTGATTCAGGTACTGCGGTAGCGGACAATAATAATGATACTTTATCTATTGTCGGTGGTTCTAATGTTAGTACTGCTGTTGTTGGAGATGTTTTAACTATAACAGCTACAGACACAACTACAAACAATTACGTAACAGGAGCATCACAATCAGGAGGTACATTAACATTAACAAGAACCGGATTAAGCACATTAACTGCTACAGGATTTACTAACGCCTCTAACACACAAACGTTTACAAATAAATCTGGTAATATTAGCCAATGGACTAATAACTCAGGTTATATAACCTCCGCATCTTTACCAACAGTAAACAATGCTACAATAACAATAGCAGCAGGTAATAAACTTAGTGGTACAGCTGCGTTCACAACTAATCAAGGTTCTAATGAAACAATTACATTAGGACTTGCAAGTAATAACATATCACAGTTTACAAATGATTCTGGTTACACGGGCAACGTTGGAGATATAACTGGAGTTACTGCTGGTACAGGTATGTCAGGAGGAGGAACAAGTGGTACGGTAACATTAAACTGTACTGTGCCTGTTATATCAAACAACACACAAATATCAAATGGTAGAGGTTATGTTACAAGTTCAGGTGTAACCTCAGTAGGCGCAACAGCACCTATTACATCAAGTGGTGGAACAACTCCAACTATTGGAGTTACTACTGCAACAGTAAACTTAAGTTCATCAAACTTAGCAACTGGCGCACAAATACAAACAGCTATCAATACTGCTTTAACAGGAGTGTTACAATTTGAAGGTACATGGAACGCTAGTACAAACACACCGACGCTTGCGAGTAACGTAGGTACGTCAGGAGATTATTATATAGTATCGGTCGCAGGTAGTACAAACTTAAATGGTATTACAGATTGGGCAGTAGGTGATTGGGCCGTATTTGGAAACACAACATGGACAAAAGTAGATAACACAGCGGTAGGAAGCATGTCATCTTTTATTGTTAAAGAAGGTAATGGTACGGAAACAAGCACTGTTACAAATGGTGAAACAGTAACTTTTGCTCAAGGTACTGGTATACAGTCAGAACTTACTTCTACTTCTAGTGGAGGAACATTAACTATAACAAACACATCACCTAACATAGTTCAAACAACTATAACAGGTAACGCAGGTTCTGCTACTGTATTGCAAACAGCAAGAACTATAGCTGGTGTAAGCTTTAATGGTTCAGCTAATATATCATTAAACAACAATGCTATTACAAATGGTGCTGGGTATATAACTTCAGGATCACTACCAACTGTTAATAACGGTACACTTAACATGACCACTAGTACAGGTCTTGATGGAGCTGCAACATTTACAGCTAATCAATCTGGAACCTCTACGTTTGCTGTTACATTAGATTTAACTGAAATAAGCTTAGGTGCTGGTTTAGATTCAACAGCAACAGGATTAACTTTAGATTTATCTGAATTTACAGATATGACAGCAGGTATGACTGCTACAGACGAGTTCATTGTATTAGACGCTGGCGCAGAACGTAGAAAGGCTGCGGGTGAAATAGGTAATAGTATATTTTCTAATACTGCTGGATATATAACATCCTCTTCGCTTCCATCTGTTGGTAACGGTCAAATAGACGGAAGAACTTCAGGTAATGGATTAAGCGGTTCTATGGATGCTACTGCAAATCAAAGTGGTAACACTACATTTACAGTAACTTCAAACGCAACAACTGCTGCAACAGCAAGTACTATTGCTTATAGAGATGGTTCTGCTGATATTAGTGCAAGATTATTTAGAGCTAATTATGCTAATCAATCCACAATATCTGGAGCAATAGCTTTTAGAGTTAATAATTCATCAGATAATTATACACGATATTGTAGTAGTCCTTCTGCTATTAGAACTTTTATTGGTGCAACTGATAACGTAGGTGATATTACAGCAGTGATAGCAGGCACAGGATTAAGTGGTGGTGGAACAAGTGGTTCAGTAACTCTTAACAATACAATTACTAACAATAACCAATTATCAAACGGCGCAGGTTACATAACGATAGGTTCGGTTGCTATAACTTCTAACGGATCAACACCAAGTTTAGGTTCAGGAATATCTGCCGCTGAGATAAGATCTTTAATTGGAGCAGGTACATCAAGTACTGGAGGTACAGTAACAAGTGTAGCAACTACATCCCCAATATTAGGTGGTACTTTTACAAATTCAGGCACTATAAGTCACGCTACATCAGGCGTTACAGCTGCTACATATACTGCGGCAACTATTGCTGTAAATAGTTATGGTCACATAACATCTGCATCAAGTAACAGTATTCCAACAAACAATAATCAGTTAACAAACGGCGCTGGATATATAACATCTTCATCACTACCGGGTTCTCCAGGCAATGGTACATTAACAGTATCTGCTGGAGCTAATTTATCAGGTGGTGGCACATTTACCGCTAATCAAAGTGGTAATACAACTATATCTTTAGCTGTTACAGGTATTACATCAGACACAGGAGTTCCGGCTATATTATCAAACGGTTCAACTCCTTCATTAAACTCAGGTATATCAGCGGCTGAAGTAAGATCTTTAATTGGAGCTGGAACATCAAGTTCTGCTGGTGTAACAAGTGTAAACTTTAAAACCGACGGTACAGCGTTAAACGTAGATTCAAATACAATTACAGGATCTGGTACAATGACCGGTATATGGCAAGGTACTTCTGCACAATACGTTAATGGATTAGGTGATTTAACTACATTCCCATCTATACCACAAGGTGATATCACAGGAGTTACTGCGGGTACAGGAATGAGCGGTGGTGGCACAAGTGGAACTGTTACATTGAATTGTACTATTACTAATAATAATCAACTTACTAATGGTGCAGGATACATAACAGGTGTTACAGCGGGAGTAGGGTTGAGCGGTGGTGGAACATCAGGTACTGTAACATTAAATAATACAATAACTAATAATAATCAGCTTACAAATGGCGCTGGATATACTACTTACAGTGGTTGGACTGCTAGTGCAGACAGTGGAAGCGCTAGTGTTGATAGCGGTGGTACGTTAATATTTGATGGTGGTACTCAGCAAGGTATAACAACTTTAGCTAACAACTCTGGATCAGGCGGGACAATTAGTTTTAGTTTAGATATTGGCAACTTAGCTGTAGACACAGGAGTACAAACTTCTGATTTCTTAGCGTTAGATAGTAGTATAGGCACTAGAAAAGCTACAATAGCAACTATTCTTGCCCTAGCACCACAAGGCGATATAACTAATGTAAGTGCAGGAGATGGTTTATCTGGTGGTGGTTCAAGTGGTTCAGTTAGTTTAGCAGTAGACAGTACAGTCGTGAGAACAACAGGCAATCAAACTATAGGAGGTAACAAAACATTTACTAATGATATCATTGTTGGAGCTGGATCTAGCGTTATATTAGATGATCAACCAACAGCAAGTACATCAACTGGAAATGGTTTTGTAGTTAACTGGTCAGTTTCGACATCGGTTACAGCAGGTACTGCATATGTTGTTAAAACAGATGGTGGTTGGACAACGACTGATGCTGATTCTGAAGCTAAGTCAACAGCTATGGCTGCTATAGCATTAGGCTCAAACGCTACTGCAGGTATGCTATTACAAGGGTTTTTCTATAAAGCAAGTCATGGATTTAATATTGGCGAACCTTTATTTATATCTAATACAGCTGGCGCTTTGACAAACACACGACCAAGTGGTAACAATGATTACGTAAGAATAATGGGTTATGCTACAAGCACTAATTATATATATTTTGATCCAGACAAAACTTGGGTTAAAGTAACTACATAAAATATAAAACATGGCAACAGTAAATGCAACTAAATACGGTATAATAGCAAGTAGTTTTGGCACTAGCTTTACTACAGCTAGACAAACAGGTAACACTGCTTCAAACCAAGGTTCAGGTCAATTTACAGCTGTATTATCTGAGCGCAGTACCGGTAAAAATGGAGTTGTATATAGAATATCAAGATATTTTATGGCTTTTGATTTATCTGCGTATACTGGCCAAACTATAACAAATTTAACCTTAACTTTTAGATCAACAACAAATACAAGCTCAGGTGGTTTTGAGATTAAACTTTTAAAACATACAGCACAAGGTAGTGGAACTACTTTCGTCAACGCAACTACAAGTGAATTTTATTCAGACGTAGATTATAGTACAAGTTACGGTACAGGTTTGCCTTATTTTAGTGACGCTAATAGTGATAACACACAAACGCTTAGTTCAGGCGCAATGACAGATGCTAGTTCTGGTTCATTAAGAGTTGTTTTAGTACAACTAGATAATGATGCTAATAACTCAGCGCCATCATCTGATGGTAGTGATAAAGGTGTAATATCTACGTCTTCTTCTATTCAAAGTGGTTTTATACCTTATTTAACTTTTACAGCAACACCTACTGGTTGGGGTGACGGTGATGTTAATGGAGTTCTTAACGATGATATTAGCAATGTAAACAATGTAAGTAAACTTAGCATAAAATATGTAAACAATGTTAATGCTCCAGGTTTCCCACTTATCATACGCGGTGGTTCTATAACAGGAACTCCTCAAAAGGTTTACACAAGTGTACTTCCAACGTATAATATTACTAATGGTGATATTGTATATGAAGACGCAGGTTTAAGTTCACCTTTTGATGGTGACGATACTTTTTATTGGGTTGACCCAACTTGTAGTATTTCTGCAACTGCGTACGCTGATATAGATAACGACGGTGAGTTAAGCAATAGATTTTGCATTTCACCATAACAAGTAAAATAAACCAAAAACAAGTGATAATACAAGTATACCCTGCTCGGGAAGAGCGACAACCAAATAATAATTTAAACAACCAAACAAATGACCTTTTTTTACCAGACTCAAACGTGGAATAGTCAACCACAAATTGTAAGACAAACCAAAGACCTTTGGACACACTTATCTCAAAAGAAAAACTGGAGAATAGTACAGCTTCCAAATGGTTTTTACCAAACCGAACACAAAGAAATAAACAAAGAAGAAGTATGGCTTGATGTTACACGAAGGGAAACCTTAGAAGGAGCAGAGCAAGCTATTGATTCGTCTATAGAGCACTATGTTAAAAAACTAGAATTCTTAAACGGACCAAAGGTAGTAAAAACCTTTAAATAAAATCAAATAATCTAATTTAATCTAATCAAATATGACTGACGCAATTGTCAAAAACCTTAACTTCGGTGAAGAAGCCAAAGTTAATGTATTTAAAGGAATAGAAAAACTTACACAAGCTGTTAGCTCCACACTTGGGGCTAGCGGTAAGTGTGTTTTACTAGAAGATGGAACTGGTAATCCAGTTATAACTAAAGATGGTGTAACTGTAGCAAACGCTATAATACTTAGAGACCCAGTAGAAAATATGGGTGCTACACTTCTAAAAGAAGCAGCTAGAAAAACAGTGCAAGAAGCAGGAGACGGTACAACAACCGCTACTGTATTAGCGCACGCAATATTACAAGAAGCTTATAAAGTAAATATTAATTCTAGAGATTTAAAAAAAGGAATTAATGAAGCTGTTAAAAAAACAGTAAATTATTTAGAAAAAGTTTCTGTAGATGTTAAAGGAAACATGATAGACCATGTTGCTACAATATCTACTAATAATGATAAAGAATTAGGTAAAATAATTGGTGACGCTTTTAGATCAGTTGGAGAAACTGGTGTAGTAATGATGGAACCAACTCAATTTAATAAAACCGAAGTAGAAATTGTTGATGGAGTACAGTATGAAAAAGGAATTACAAATTCTCATTTTATAACTAACCAAGCTCATAAAACTTGTGAACTTGAAAACCCATTAGTATTACTAATTGAATCACCAGTACAAAGCATAAGACAAATACAGTCTGTTCTAGAATATGTAATAAAAGTTAACAAACCTTTACTTATTATAGCAGATTTAGATGAGACAGTTATAAGTGCTTTAGCTATGAACAAAATGAAGGGTAACATAAAAGTTAATGTTATTGATGCTCCAACGTACGGAGTTAATAAAAAAGACATGTTAGACGATCTTGCTTTATTAACTGGTGCTACTGTTATAAATGAAGACTTAGGAGATGATATGGATTCTATACGACCTGAGTACTTAGGCTTATGCTTAAAAAGTACAACTAGTACTTTAGAAACAATTATTCAAGTAGATGAAGCAAACGACGAAGTTAATGAATTAATTCAAGAAGTTAAAAAAGAACTTAAAAAAGATTTAGACAGCCATAGTATAATCAAGCTAGAAAAAAGACTAGCAAGATTATCAGCTAAAATAGCTATAGTAAAAGTAGGTGCTAATTCTGATATTGAATTAAAAGAAAAGACAGATAGAGTTGAAGACGCTATTTGTGCTACTAAGGCTGCGATAAAAGAAGGCATAGTTCCAGGCGGTGGTATAGCTTTACTTAACGCTTCAAAATATATAAAAGCCAAGTCAGAGGGTGAACAAGTTCTCCTAGACGCTATTAAGGCTCCTTTTAAGACAATATTAGATAATGCTGGTATAATAGACTATGCTGAACCTAAAGCTAAAGGATATGGATTAAACGTGGTTACGGGAAATATGGTAAATATGATTAAAACAGGTATTATTGATCCTCTTTTAGTTACAAAAAGTGCCTTACAAAACGCAGCTTCAGTAGCTACTACTATTTTATCAACCGATTGTGTAATCAATAATTTAAGGATAGATGAAAGCAATAGGTAGAAATTTAATAATAGAAAAAACAAAAGAAGGAACTACTAAAACAAAAGGTGGTTTACTTCTTGCTGAATTACATAGAGATGATATTAGATACACAGAAGCTAAAGTTATATCTATAGGTTCTGCAATTACAGGAATAAAAGAAAACGATAAAATATTCTTTGACCGCCATGCTGGTCATAAAATACAAATAAAAGATAATACATATCACGTTATTAAAGAACAAGACGTGGTCGTTGTTTTATGAAAAAGCTATCAGCAAGAGATGTAAAAGATCTTAATTTGCTAAAACATTATCGTATAATACGTAAATGGGCTTGTAAAAACAACGACTTAAATGATGCAGATCTTGAATTATTGATTTATTTTGATTGCATGGATCTTTTTACTAAGCATGATTTTCAAATAGGTACATATTCTTATAGTTGGGATAATAGGCGCTGGAACAGATTACTTAAAAACGACTGGATAGTCGTGTGGCGAAAACGAAATAGAACCACTCAAAAGTACAACATCTATAAAGTTTCATTTAAGTGCAAGCAACTTATAAGTAGAATGTATCGAATCATGTTAGGTGAAGAAGATATACCTTTTAGTGAAAGAAGAAATAAAATAATAAACGGCAATAGTTATACAGATAAAGTACTGACACAAGCTATCTATAACGTAAACAAAGATAAAGAAAGATAAAATGGCAAATGAAAACCCATATCTAAACGCAAATCAATTGCAGGTAAGTTATAATGATCAATTAAACGATTATAATAAAAATTTATTTGGAGATAGTGTAAAGTTTGGAGCTCTTCAAAATACTAAAAAATCAATAGCAGAAGTTAGAGAAAAACGAGAAGCTTCTTTTGCTCAAAGTGAAAACGAAAGATGGAATAAACCAAATACGCTTGCTGATGCTACTTCTAGTTTGGGACCAATGATACCTTTAGATACAACAAAACCAAAAGGCGACGCTCTTGGTGATGGATTAGGAAATAATATAGTTGCTGATGGTAATAACAACGCTTTCAAAAATAATGCAACAAACGCGGCTGCAAACATGTATGGTACTAATATAGAAAATTCTTTTGATAGAGAAATACCTCCTGTAACCGCAATCGAAACAAATCAAGATACAACTGGTATGAATAGTTTATATAACAAAACAATATAATAATTATGCACAACAACAAATACGATCCTTCAATGGAAAAGCTAAAACCTGGTACTAAAGTAGGAGTAGTAGGTGAATCTCATATATGGGATGGACCATTAGACCAAACTGATAGACCTCATGGGTCAGGCTCTAGTTCTGGTATAACAGGTATGCAAATACTAAAAGCACCAACACCTTATCAAAAAGGTCCTATAACAATGAGAGCTCAAGGTAAAATATAGCTATGAGTTCCCCATTTTATAAAACAGGCTGGATTCAAGACGTGACTAAAGACATAAAAAAACGAGGCACAGAAGGTGTTTGCACCGGAGATAAGTTTGGTGGACCAACTTGTCCTCCAGGAAGTAAAAGATATAATCTAGCTAAGACATTTAAATCTATGGCTAAAAATAAATAATTATGGGACTAGGAATTATAGGTAAAATAATGCAAGATAACGAAAAACAGCATACATATTCAGCAGGAGAAGATAAAAATGCTGATGAAAATCCTGGTTATACGCAGTGGAGAAATGATAATAAAAAAATGGATGATAACCAACAAACTTTAAATCAATTTAAAAAATTTAAAGAAAATGAAAAATCAAATGCATTAGAGTCTGATTCTATGCTTAACATGAATAGTCCATTACACGCAGCAACTACAACTCCTACGAGAGGTAATTACGAAAACCCTGCTTTTATTAGTCAAGGAAACGCTCTTAACATAGGGGCTAAACAATTATTAGATACTTCTACTCAATCTTTTATAGATAATTTACCAAGTGATGAGGAAAAAGCTCAAAACAAAGCTGATCGCTTAGGAAGAAGAGCTGATAGAATGGATAAAAGAGCTGTAAAAAAAGAAAAAAGAGTTAACAAAAGAGTTGATAAAAGAGATATAAGAAACATGGGTAATCCTGGAACAGGAGACAGTACAGACCCTTCATACGCTAAGATTAATCCTTATGCGCCAAATGATAAAGTAAAAGCTTATAATGCTAAAAGTGAAAGATTAAGAAACGAAGCAGGAGATAAAAGATCTAACTTAGAGGCTAGATCTGATAAAGTTCAAATGAAAGCAAATGCTTCACAGCTTGTTGCTGATAATTTAAAGAAAGTACGCTTAGGTAATACTTCAGGTAATATGTTTTCATTTAAAAATCAAAGTTTTCAAACTCCTAAAATAACTTACAAGCCGTTTGAAAATCTTAGAATTGGACTAACTAATAAAAAAACTAAAAAATAAAATAATGCTAAAAGGACACTACGGTGAATACACCGGAAACGCAAAACATTCAAGAAAACAAGAAATGATTCATGATCGTGAGTTAATCTACGATGCAAAAAAACAATTACATCATGCGGATCAAGACTATAAGCATGACTCACCTGCTAAAGCAATAGACCCAATGTTTAACGGTAAGGCTGGTGTACAAAAAGAAGATTTTGAACAATATAAATAAAAAAATAACTAAATAAATAATTAAAAATGAATTACTCACCAATAACAAATCAAAACAAAGGCTACGAATCAGACGGTCAAGAAAAATCAAATTTAATGAATGATAATCCAATAGCTTCAAGAGCTAGCGGTGGAACATTTATGTCACAGCATACCCAATCAGGAATGGGTGGGACACCTTTAATGCAAAAATACGGTGGCAATAAAGGCGATGAATCTAGCAAAACAAAAATAAAAGTAAAGGAATTAAAAGCTGATTCTAAAAAAGATTATTAATAAAACAGATAGGACTGTACAAACCTAAATAACATATACTAACAAACCAAAAAAACAAAAAAAATGTCAAAATTTATTCAATTCAACGTGCAAACAAGCGGAGCTGTTCAACCAGCTGAACCAATTGCACCATTATTAATTAACGTAGAAGATATTGGTTCTTACGCCGCGGCTGGAATTGCTGCTGGAGTAAAATCTTTAGCAATTATATTAGACGGAAGATATGCAAGAGCTGCTGCTGGCGCTGGTGTATCAGGTCAAATATTAACTTTAACTTTTTCAACTTCTACTTCTGCTGCTGCTATTCCAGCTCTTGTTGATGGACAACCAAATCCATTTGTACAAGCTTTAGTTGCTGCTATGAGTCAAGATGTTCCTGGTGTAGCTGTTTACCAATTAGGTAATGATCAGTCAATTCTTGCTGCTAATCCAAATGGAGTGCAAATGTACATCAGATCTGCTGTACTTAGCTAGTGGATAAATCTAGAGGTTTTGGAGATACTGTAGAGAAATTTACAAGAAAAACTGGAATCAAAAGATTAGTTGATAATGTATCAAAAAGTTTAAACATTCCTTGCGGCTGTCAAAGTCGTAAGGATGCTTTAAACAAAATATTACCTTATAAAAAATAATATGGCTTTTAAACTTTCAAACCCTCCATACAATTGTGATAACACACCGATATATCATATAGACATGGAAGATGGTGTAATGGGTAAAGCCAATGACAATGGTTCAATTGTTATAAATAAAGATTTAGACCCTAGTAAAATAGACGGGGTAATTGCTCACGAAAAAGTTCATTTAGATCAAATGGAAAGAGGTGACCTTAGTTATGATAAAGATAATGTAATCTGGAAAGGAAAAAAATACTCAAGAGCTAACATGGAAGAAGGTGCAAAAAACCTACCGTGGGAAGCTGAAGCATATAAAAAAGCATAAAAAAACAAATATGGCATCACCATTCAAACAAAAAACACAGTCTTTTTTTAGCGCAAACAATACCAACATGTTTGGATTAAATGATTTTGCAGAAAAAACTAATAAAATCGTTTCTAATTTACCAAAATTTAACTACAGAGGTAAAGATGCTTATAATGAAGTAGTAAACTCTGGTGTACAGGCGCCATATGTAAAATCCGAAGGTACAGACAAAAAATTCCCGTACTTAAGTTCTAAACATCACATAGGTAACGTTTATAACCCTATGGAATCAAGTATTAGAAATAAAAACGCAATGACAATTGCTGAACAAAATAAACTTGCTCAAGATACAAGGCTTAGAGGTAGTTTTGTTGAAGAGGGACAAGGTACAAGAGGTAGTAGTTATTTTGGTGATAGCTTTAAAAAGCTTTCAGAAAAAGATGCTAAATCTGCCGTTCAAAGACATGAGTATTTAAAAAACGCAGCTAGTCAAGGTGAAGTAGCTCTTGAAGCAGCTTTGTCAACAGCGAAAGTGGCAAATAAAAATGGTGTTATGATTGATGGAAAAATGCCTGTGCTAACAAATTTTCCATTTAGAGATAATACATCATCTCCAAAAAATATGGATGGTACTTACGCTGCAAACCCATCAGGGCAATCAATGGAAAATATTAACTCGTATCTTAGCATGCATGATAGAGCTGTCGGTTCTCAAAACACAGCTGATACTAATAGACGTAATTTTAACGATGTAATGAATAAAGCTAAAAATATACAACCTACTGTTTTTTCAAATTTTGATCCAAGATTTATAGCTAGCACTGGTTTTGATCCAAAATCTGGAATGTAATTAAAAATATATTAATTTATGTAATAATATTAGTAAGACAATTAACTTAAATCTAATATTATGAAAAAATTATTATTACTATTACTTGCTTTTATCACATTAACAGCGAACGCACAAAGTCAATTTGAAGGAGTTTGGGAAACTAAAGTTTCTACGTACAAAACAGTTATAATTGCTAGTGATTATGCGGTTTTAAAAGTTCTTAGTTTTAGTTTTTACGAAGACAATTACATAGAAGAAACTATAATAAAACAAACTGACACAGAATTTACAACTAGACTTTATAATCCAAGAAACGGTTACGAAGTTTTAATTAAATATAAATTTGTAAAAAATACCTTAACAATGTATTTTAATGGAGATTACCACGGTGTTGTTACGTTGAAAAAAAATAAATAATATGAAAAAACTTGCAATATTAGTAATGCTACTTTGTAGCTGTGGAAGTTATCAATATATTCCTAATAGTGTTTATGTAGATGTACAAACATCTCCAGAAGACATAACATCTATATTCACTAGTTTTAACACAGACATAGTACGTATAAAATTCAAACCTTTTAAACCTCGTTTTTACTTTGCTAATAACTATGGTTACTGGGGAATGAGACCTTTATGGTATGATTTTAATTTTTATCAAGGTAGTTATTACTCTTATTATTCTAGTTTTTACAGGCCTTGGAACTATTGGGATTATTATATGATACCTTGGAATCAAGGACCTTTTAATAATCAAGGTTACAATGTGGTTTATAATTCCAGTAGAAGAAACCAAATAAAAGTTAAAGACGCAATGGCTTTAAACAAGCTTAATGTATCTAGAATGATTCTAAATAACAAGCCAATTGTAAATTACAAACCTATTGTAAAACCAAGAGTTAATTACAATAATCCAAAGCCAACTTATAATTCTAAACCTAGCTTTAATAGTAAACCTAGTTTCAATAGTAAACCTAGCTATAACTCTAGACCTAATTATAATTCAAAACCTAGTAACAATTCAACTCTTGTTATTAATAAAGGTGGAAAAATCAATAACTAATGGCTAAAAAAAAATTTAACAAAACTAAAGTAGGTGCTTTTTTAAGTAAAGTTGCCCCTGGTATATTAGACATAGCTGGAGACATACTTCCGGATGCTGGAGTTTTTAGTTTAGTGAAAAATTTAATACAAAAAGATTCTGCGCTACCTGCAGAAGATAAAGAAAAAGCTCTTAAACTTTTAGAGCAAGATATGGTAGAGATGAAAGAAACAACTAAGCGTTGGGAGAGCGATATGAAAAGTGATTCATGGCTTTCAAAAAATACGCGACCAATGTGTTTGATATTCTTATCTATAATGACAATAGCTTTTATATGGGTTGATAGTCATCATGAAATATCTTTTACAGTAGAACAAGAATGGATAGGTTTACTAAAAACTTTAGTAACCACAGTCTACGTAGCCTATTTTGGTTCACGTGGAGTTGAAAAATATAAAACAATAAGTAATAAATAAATTTAAAAATGGGAAATTTTAGTAGATCACTAAGCGTTACGCCAAATGACACAATTAACACGCTACCAGCTTGGGAGTTTATGAATCAAACAGGTTCGTTAGGTAATAACTTAAGAGGTTCTCTTATATACGTTGGAGGTACTGCTGCAGCTTCAAACGTTAGCGTTATAACAGCTGGTACAGTTGGAATTCAAAATAGAGTAGTTTCACTGACATTAACAAATGGTGGATCTGGATATGCAGTTCCCCCGGCTAATCCTCAAGGAACTACTTACACTAGCGTTGTACCTACTTCTATTGGACCTAAGGTTGCGTCAGGATTAACTGTGAATATTACAGTTCCAGTACCTACAACAAACACGTTAGTTCCTGGAACAGGATATAGTGTTGCTCCTTTTACAGTATTACAAGGTGGTGGACTATCAGGAAATATTTTAAGTGTTAATGGCACTGGAGGTATATTAACCTTTGAAATAACAGACGGAGGAGTCGGTTACGCAGTAGGAGATGTATTAACAATAGTAGACGGTGCTGGAATTAATGGTTCTATAACTTTAGTTACAGCGCCTAACGGAGCGGTAACATTAGCGGCTATTGCTGTAGGTGGTGAAGGGTACGCAGTAGGAGATATTATAACAATAGTACAAGCAGGTAGTGGAGGCGATGCTACTTGTACAGTAGATGCAGTACGAAGTTTTTCACCAGTAGCAGGTGATGCTGTGGTGTTTAACAATGTTCCAGTTGGAACTGTATTGCCGGTTTACGTAGACTACGTTACAGCTACAGGTACTACAGCAACATTATTAGTAGCAGGTAGAGAATCAATACTTGATTAGTAAATAACTAATATATAGGTGACTATATAAATAACAAACAATCAATAAATAACAATTTAATCAAACCAAAAATGAGTAAAGTAAAAGAAATGATCAAACCAATGATTACCGAAGACCAGTTAAAAACTGTGCAAGAACAACAAGCTAAATTAAACGAAGCTTTAAGATCAGTAGGAATACTAGAAGTCCAAAAACAAAACCTAGTCTTACAAGTTCAAGAAATTTCTAAAGGAATTGATGTTACTAAAAAAGAACTAGAAGACGAGTACGGTCAAGTGAACATTGATCTTGCAGATGGTTCTTACGTTGAGATCGAAAAAGAAGATGCAGAATAATATAAGAAAGATTAGTATTGGATCTGATTACAAGAACGAAGCTATGCATTATGCTGTAGGGCAACAAGTGTACGGTGGGCATGAGATTTCTCATATACTTTTTGCAGAATCTGATAATTCTTATAATATACACATTAAAAAAAACAATGAGGTGTTGCCATGGAAGAAATTTAATTCTAACATGGCTATATCTGTTGAGTATGATTTAGAATATTAATGAAAAGTTTATTTGATTTTATTATACAACCACTAGGTGGTAAGTATGATAATGAAATTACTATAGGTGATAAAAAATTAATTTTAAATAATAAAATTGAATCATTTAAATCAGTTAATAATTTAGCCATTGTAATTGAAACGCCTAAAGCTTATAAAACTCCTATTAAAAAAGGAGATATAATAGTTATACATCATAATGTGTTTAGAACATTTTATGATATGAAAGGTAAAAAGAAAAAAAGTAGGGGATTTTTTCATGACAATTTATACTTTTGCCAAATAGATCAGATTTATTTATATAAAAAAAATCAACAATGGAAGTCTTTTGGAGATAGGTGTTTTATAATGCCATTAAAAAATGATAACTACTTAACAGCAGATAAAGAAAGAAAGCTTATTGGTATAGTAAAAATAAGTAATAGCTCCTTAGAAGCTGCAGGAATCAATACTGGAGACCTTGTAGGTTATACACCTAATGGTGAATGGGAATTTATTATAGACGATCAACGTCTTTATTGTATGAAATCAAATGATATTGTTATAAAATATGAACACGAAGGAAACGAAGTTGAATATAATCCAAGCTGGGCACATAGCGGTTGAGGAACTTATTAAAGTTGCTAAAGAAGCTATTGTAGATTCAGATGAAGATATATCAGCAGACAGACTTAAAAACGCTGCTGCCACAAAAAAACTAGCTATATTCGATGCTTTTGAAATACTTAATCGTATTACTACTGAGCAAGACATGTTAGATGAAAAACCTAAAGAAGTTAAAAAAGAAACTACATTTCGTGGTTTTGCTGAAGGGAGATCTAAATAATGTACAAGCAAACGCTATATAAAATATTACCTGATCACATTAAGCCTAAAATTCTTAACCGAATGAATAGGTATAACAAATGGGAATATGGATACAATGATGATCATGATATGATTGTTATATCTAAGACCGGACAAATTGGAGAGATTTATGAAATACAAAATCTTAAAATAGCTTTACCTAAGCAAGAAAATGTTTATAAATTTGAAAAAAATAGATGGACACCATTTCATTATCCTAAAGAATTAAAAAGAATTAAAACTGTATTCGACTGGAGAGAGTATCCAGAAGAATTTAAAGAAAAATACTACGACTACATTGACAACGAGTTTAAACGCCGCGAAGAAGGCTTTTGGTATATTAATAAAAATATCCCTACTTATCTTACTGGTACTCACTACATGTATTTACAATGGTCGAAGATTGACGTAGGTCAACCTGATTTTAGAGAATCAAATAGATTGTTCTTTATATTTTGGGAAGCTTGCCGAGCTGATGATAGATGCTATGGTATGTCTTACTTAAAGAATAGACGTTCTGGATTTTCATTTATGGCATCTGGTGAATGTGTTAACATGGCAACAATATCAACAGACGCTAGATTTGGTATATTATCTAAATCTGGTGCGGATGCTAAGAAAATGTTTACTGACAAGGTTGTACCTATATCAGTTAACTATCCTTTCTTTTTTAAACCTATACAAGATGGTATGGATCGTCCTAAAACAGAGTTAGCATATAGAGTACCAGCTTCTAAGTTTACAAGAAGATCTATAGTTTCTACAGATAAACCAGAAGACCTTACTGGACTAGATACAACTATAGATTGGAAAAACACTGGAGATAATGCTTATGATGGAGAAAAATTAAAACTTTTAGTTCATGATGAATCAGGAAAATGGGAAAGACCTAATAATATATTAAATAATTGGCGTGTTACAAAAACCACGCTTAGATTAGGATCAAGGATTATTGGAAAGTGTATGATGGGATCAACGTCAAACGCTTTAGATAAAGGAGGTCATAACTTTAAAAAACTATATGAAGACTCAAACGTTAACAAAAGAAATGCAAATGGACAAACTCGTTCAGGACTCTATTCTTTGTTCATTCCTATGGAATGGAATTACGAAGGATACATTGACTCTTATGGTTATCCTGTCTTCGACACCCCACAAAAACAAGTGTTTGGCCCTCATGGAACTTCAATCAAAATTGGGGTTATTGAATACTGGAACAATGAGGTAGATGGTCTTAAGGAAGACCAGGATGGCTTAAATGAATTTTACAGACAGTTTCCACGTACAACAAAACACGCGTTCAGAGATGAATCTAAAGAGTCTTTATTTAATTTAACTAAAATCTATCAACAAATAGATTATAATGAAGATTTAAAAAATACTACAAATGTAACTAAGGGAAGTTTTCAATGGGAAAACGCAGACAAAAATAGTAAAGTTATATTTGTTCCAAATAATTCTGGAAGGTTTTTAGTAACTTGGGTACCACCTTATAATCTACAAAATAGAGTTGTAGTTAAAAATGGTATATATTACCCAGGCAACGAACACTGTGGAGCTTTTGGATGTGATCCATATGATATATCAGGTACGGTTGACAGAAGAGGTTCTAACGGATCTTTACATGGTTTAACTAAGTTTAGCATGGAAGACGTGCCTCCGAATCATTTTTTCTTAGAATATATTGCTCGTCCACAAACTGCTGAAATATTTTTTGAAGATGTGTTAATGGCTTGCGTATTTTATGGTATGCCTATATTAATTGAAAATAATAAACCTAGACTATTATATCATTTTAAAAGAAGAGGTTATAGAGGATTTGCAATGAACAGGCCAGATAAAAAATATAGTAAATTATCTATAACAGAAAGAGAAATAGGCGGAATACCTAATTCAAGCGAAGACATTAAACAAGCTCACGCTTCTGCAATTGAAACTTATATAGAAGATTTTGTTGGATTAAAAGAAACAGGATATGGTGACGTGTATTTTCAAAGAACATTAGAGGATTGGGCTAGATTTAACATAAACAATAGAACGTCGCATGATGCTTCTATTAGTTCTGGTTTAGCTTTAATGGCATGTAATAAACACAGATACGCTCCTAGCGCAATGGTTAAAAGAGAACCTGTTGATTTAGGTATAAAAAGATACAACAATAAAGGAACTATATCAAAAATTATAAGTTAAATGAATATATACACGAATAGTAACAGTGCTTTTCCTAGCCAAGTGGTTAGTGATCAAGAAAAGGCTACATTAGAATACGGTAGTCAAGTTGCGCAGGCTATTGAAAATGAATGGTTTGATCAAGGTAGAACTAATGGTAATAGATATTTAACTAATTGGAATAATTTTCATCAATTAAGATTATACGCTCGTGGAGAACAAAGTGTACAAAAATATAAAGATGAATTATCTATTAATGGTGATTTGTCTTATCTTAATTTAGACTGGCAACCAGTGCCAATATTATCTAAGTTTGTAGACATAGTTGTTAATGGTATTTCTCAAAAAAGCTATGATATAAAAGCTTATGCTCAAGATCCAAGTTCTGTAAAGAAAAGAACAAAATACGCTAATAAAATATACGAAGACATGTTAGCTAAAGAATACTTAGACATGGTCAAGTCAACTTTAGGTATGGATTTATATCAAAGCCCTGCTTCAAAACTTCCTGGGACTGAAGAAGAATTAGAATTACATATGCAGCTTACTTATAAGCAAGCTATTGAAATTGCTGAAGAAGAAACTATATCAGGAGTATTAGCACAAAATAAATATGATTTAATTAGACGTAGACTTAACATGGATTTAACAGTGTTAGGTATAGCTGCAACAAAAACTGATTTTAATGTAGCCGAAGGAATAACAATTGATTATGTTGATCCTGCTTACATGGTTTATTCATATACTGAAGATCCTAATTTTGAAGATATATACTACGTTGGTGAA
>TARA_B110001452_G_scaffold254727_1_pt1 | contig 17933 bp, 14 predicted proteins | sample TARA_B110001452 | Tara Oceans TARA_B110001452 (sample SAMEA4396971) | marine metagenome | biome: Polar Biome; feature: [DCM] deep chlorophyll maximum layer (ENVO:01000326); material: water (ENVO:00002006), including particulate matter (ENVO:01000060) such as... | depth 25 m
TGGCTCCCAGCCGCTAGTTTCCATTAGTCGGTGATGTACTGTACAAAATCTAGCGATTGGTTTCCAAAGCACGGTTTCCATGACAGGAGGACCCACTGTAGCGCTCCTTCCCTTGACTGTACACGTGCCTCGTGTCTACACGTGCATCTTGATCCTCATCATCATGTCTCCGTCGCTCATGTACGGGTACTTTGCGTTGCCGTGCATTTTGCCGTAGTTGATCATGTCGCCGTACCAGCTTTCCCCGTAGTCGCCGGTGTACTTGCTGGCGTTCATCATGCGCAGCATCTCTTTCATGTCCATCGTTCCATCGTAGGAGTACGTGTAGACGTTCGAGTAGTCCATCGTGTCCATCATGTGCATGTAGAAGCCCTCATAGTCGCGCTGCATGTTGTAGGTCATGTCGGTCACCTTCATGTCGGCAAACTGGTACGCCATCTTGTTTGTGTAGTAGTACATCTGGTTTGGCATGGACCCGTACATCACGGCGACGGCGCACGGCGCGTCCGTCGGCCCGTAGCTTCCCATGGCCGAGCACCCGGTCTCGAGCACCCTGCGCATGCGATCGCCCATCGGCGCCGAGACCGGCTCCACGTACACGGGGACGGAGGTGTCGGCCGTCATCTTGTTTCCGACGCGCTTCCAGAGCCGGGACAGCGAGTCGGAGTGAATCATGGTGCGCGCCTCGAGCGTCTGCAGGCGTGCCTCGACGGGGTTGGGTGCTCGGCGACGCACGCTCATTGGGTGCTCTTTTTCGACTTCTCGTAACAGCTCACACGCGCAAACGGGACCCACGACGCACACCCACGACTCACGGCGTTCCCCACCTTGCGCTACTCCTGGCCACCCCATGGAACGGTTATCAGACGCGCCGGCGCACCTCATGGAAGCGCGCGAGGTCCACAGGACTGACAAGCGCGCTAATGAGGTCCCTCAGCGGCTGCGGAACCCCAAACTGCGTCTGCGGGTCCTGCGCATCCTCCGTCTGCGCATCCTCCGTCTGCGGGTCCTCCGTCTGCGGGTCCTCCGTCTGCGGGTCCCGGTCGCGAAGACGCTCGGACCGACGAGGAGGCTCGCGCCCCACATGGACGCGGTTGCCATTCGTTCCGACAAAGATCACGGTGCGGTTCCTCGGTCGCCCGATCCCCTGGGTGACGGCCTCGACCAGATCCTGCAGCATGGGGGCCATGTCGTTGGGCAAGACTGACCCGGCAACCCGAAAGCCCCGGAAGCCCGCGGCCGTCCCTCCGGGAGCGGCGGCGCCCGCGAGCGCCGACCGCATCGCCAGCAGCCGGGCGGCGTTGGGGTCGCCCTCCTCGGCCATGTCCTGCACCACGCGCTGCTCCGCGTGCGCGTCGGCCATCTCACGTGTGAACCCGCCCCGTGGGTTCCGGCAGGTGGGGCACCGATGGTCGTCGCGACGCAGCATGCTGTCGTTGCAGCACCCGCAGACAAAGTGGCCGCACGGGAAGAGGACGCGGTCCCCATCGGTGCCGCTGCACGCCTCGCCGCCAATGCACTCCATGCAGACGGGACACTCATCACGCACGCGCTTGCTCCGTTTGACAGTCGTCATTGCCGGGCCGCCGCGAGTCGTACCTGAGACGTGGGACAGGCGTCAGCGTGAGTCGTTTGTCGAGATAGCGCAGCGCTGCCAGAACGAGCAGTGCGCGTCGTTCACGCTGGTCTCGCTTGGGCTGCAGCTCTACCTGACTAATCACGCGCTCGGCAAGGCCGACCACGACCGGTCGGTGGAGCGCGCGCGTCTGTCTGCAGCGGGGCAACGGGCAAGCGCCGCGCTTGGGTTCTGAGTCGAGGCACCATGACTTGTGGTCACAAGTCGTGGCACCAGTTGCGAGCGTCGCCGACGCGTGGTGCCCCCACCCCAAAAAAATCGTAGGCCGCCCCTCCCCATCCGAAAAAATCGTCACACACGCTAGTCTGAAACGCTAAAAATCGACGCCGCCCCACGACCGCAGAAACCCCAGACAGGTCGGCGCGACGATGGCGGCCGAACTGCCCAGCGACGACGAGGACGACCAGCAGCAGCCGGCGCAGCGGGTGGGGACCCCCGCGTGCAGCGAGGACCAGGAGATGGAGACTGAGACGGGCGCCGCGGCCCGGGACGGCGACGGGGACGCGACGCCCGTCGCGGCGGCGCCCGCCGCCGCGGCGGCGCCTGCGCCCGCGGCAAAGCCGGTTGCCAAGAAGCCGCCCGCCAAGAAGCCGGCCGACGACGAGGACGAGAGCGACCTCGAGGACGAGGAGCTCAACGACGCCAAGTCGACCGCCCCGCCGCAGGCGGACGCGCCAGCGCCCGCTGGCGGATCCAACGGGTCCGCGGAACCCGCGGGCGGGCTCGACGACTCGGACGAGGACGGCGTGACCGCGAGCCTGGCGACCGGCCCGCGCGTCACGCAGCGCAGCCTGGCCGCCGAGGAGGCGTCGTCGCGCGTCTCGGGCGTGGCGCTGGGCCACGAGCTCGAGGCGCCCGCGACCGACGAGGCCGCCGCCCCGGCCGCCGGCGCGGACGCGAGCGACGCACGCGCGACCGGCGACGGGTGTGTCGACTGGGCCGGGCTGCACACGCTGCTCGTGGTGGTGCGCAACCACGGCCCCGGGAACCAGCCCTTTCGCCAGATGCCCAAGCAGGACTGCCTGCACGCGCGGTTTGTGGACCGCGAGGACAAGCCGCTCGAGCCCAAGCCCATCCCGGTCGGCGTCTACAATGGCAACCTGGCGACGCGAAACGCCTACGCGGAGAGCCTGTGGACCAAGGACCCTTCGTGGTTCATCGCAGCGTTCCAGATCTGGAAGACCCCAATCGTGCGCAAGGGCGCGTCGCAGACGACGGCCAAGACGGTCGTGGGGATGATCCCGGTGTCCTACGAGGACCCGGAGGACAAGGTGGGCGACCTCATCTCGGAGCCGTACCAGCTGCTGATGCCCGTGCAGGCGCAGCTGGTCAAGAAGCTCTACGAGCAGGCGCGCAACAACCTGCCGACCTCGTACCGTCCGTCGGAGAAGCTCTGCAAGTACCTCCCGTTCAACAGCGAGAAGACCGCGGCCGCCGACCCGCGCTACGTCGAGGTGCCGACGAGCAAGACGAAGACCGCGGCCGCCGCGAGCGGCAGCGGCGGCGGCGGCGGCGGCGGCGGCGGCGGCGGCGGCACTGGCGGCGGCGGCAAAAAGTCCTCGGGCGCGAGCGCCGGTTCGAAGCGCAAGGCGCCGGCCGAGCCGGCGGAGGACGAGAATGGGAGCGTTGAGCAGGCCGGCCCGTCCGTCGGCGGGTCGAGCACCGCGACCGCCCCCATGACCGATCTGGTCGAGGCGGAGGAGGAGGACGACGTTGAGCCGGAGCCCGACCCAGCGACCGCCCAGGAGCTCCCCAAGCCGCCGACTGGCCCGGTCGCCGCGGCCGAGGAGCTGCTGGCCAGGGCGATCATGCGCGCCGACGGCGCGAAGAAGCGCCTGCACAAGCGCACGAAGATCTCCAACTACGACATGCTGTCGGAAGAGGTCACCATCTACCTGAAGCCGGGATGCACGAATGCGCACATCTTTGTCGTGTACACCGAGTGACTCAAGACTGCACGCGCGCGAGGGGGCGGAGGCGAGGGAGAAGGAGGGCATGAGGGCATGAGCGCGTTTCGCGCAGTCTCACATAGGTGCGTACTCGCTCCGTACACAGGGAGACCCAGCTGCGTGAAGAGGTGTAGGGGGGGTAGGGTGTGTGCGTACGAGTCCGAATGCTCTTCCATCGCGTGCTTGACGAGGAGGATGCGCTCGTCCACGCGTTTGAGCGGCCCCAGCGCGAGCCCTCGTGGCTCGAGGCGCCGCGCTCGCGCCGCGTCGCCTCGTTTGCCGCGGCCGGGACCTTTTTGCTGACCTTTGCGGTGGTTGTTCTGACGGGGTGCCTCACGCTCGTGGTGTCGCCCCTGTCGGACAGTCGCTTTGAAAACCTGGACACGCAACCAGACGACGCGGTGCGCTGCCTGCGGCTGGCGCGGCGTGCCGACTACGTCGTGGTCTTTGCGGCCGTCGGCTCGCCGGCGCAGTACCTGCAGCTGCTGCTGCGCATGGACGTGACGGTCGACGAGGGCGCGACCAACGTCGACATCTTTGCGGAGCGGATGCTCAAGTCGCTCACGATGCAGTGCAACGAGACCGAGGCGCTGCAGGCTCTCCTGCCGTACACGACGTGCCGCGACGTCGCGGTGGTCTACAATGGCACGCTCCGGCAGTCGTACGTGCACACGGAGTTTGGGTTTTCCAACGACTACGTCAAGGCGTCGCAGGGCAACCGTGCGAGCCAGCTCCAACTCGACGGCGAGATGTTCCTCGTGCGCGGGTACACGTACTGGCTGACGAGCACGCACTACTGCTGGGCAGCCGAGGGGACGGTCGACGTCGTGGAGACCCAGGACGTGCTCAAGTTTGAAGACTACGGCATCGGCACCAGCACCACTCTGGTGAGCAACCTCAGGGCGTTTGAGCCGCTGCAGACGACGCCGGCGGCCAACGCGTCGCGGTACACGTGCGCAAACGACACGCACTGGATCGTAGGCGGCGGTCTGGTCTCCCTCTTCCCCGTCGACGCGGCGCTCGAGACCGAGGCGTGGCTGGTTCTGGGCACGGCCTTCCTGTACGAGTACGGGAGCGACATTCTGGACAACCGCCGACTGGTCGTGGAGATTGGGTCCGTGTGTGCGAGCACGCTCGCGGACTACAAGCAGATCAACAGTCTCTATCGCATCGACTGCAACCACGCCTACTCCTACTCGTGTCAGGACAGGCCATCGGTGCCCTTTCGCCGACTGGCCGAGTACCGGCTCCGAATCGACCTCAAGGACGACGGCGGCGGCGAGATCCGCGCCGCCAAGACGCGCTCTTTATCACGCATACCCCAGCTGTCCTCCTTCACCGACGGGCTCAACAGCGCCTTCGGTCGGCTGTTTGTGATGATCCTGACCGCGGCGGTCGTCTTTGTGCGCGGCAGCCAGAACGCCTCCAACAGCAAGTACATGATGGAGCACGTGCTCGACACCGTGCACTGCAAGCACAAGACGACCGTCCAGATCCTGGAGCACACGCACCTCGAGGTGGTCACCGACGCGCTGGTGACCCTCACGGCGCTTGGGTCGCGCGTCCTGGTCTTTGCCTACGCGTGGACGCCGCTGCTGGCCGGCGAGCACGACCTCGTCATCTTCTTTGAGCTGCTGGGCATTGGCGCGTCTGCCGTGCACTTTCTGCTGCGGTACGTGGTGCTGGCCATCCGACTCGAGTTTGAGACCCCCTTGACCAAGCTGGCGGGACCAATGTCCATCTGCGACGTCTCGGTGGCCGTGATGATGGCCTTTTCCGAGCCTCCACTTTTGGCGACGCACGACGGTCGGTTCGCCGCCATAGGCCGAATGCTCATTGGGATCCTGATGAGCATCTCGGTCTTCTCCAGATGCATGTTTGCGAGCAGCATCTGCGCGCTCCTGTCCAGCACAGTCAAAAACTCGCCTCACTACCACAAAAAGGGCGGCAACCAGGGCTACCAGGCGGTGCTGATCTTCTCGACCGTGCTGTGGGTGCTGCAGGCGATCAGCACCGCCGGGTCGTTCTCGGCGCTGTTTGTGCAGCCGGCCGGGTACTCCTTGACTCGCATGCTCGTCGGCGACGTGGGCGAGATGCGCTACTGTCTGCTCTTTGGCGTGCTCGCGACCGGCCTGCCTACGATCAACAAGGTCGGGCTCAGAACGCTAGAGCACGCGTGCTCCGACCAGCCGCACAAGTCTCATAGGAGCTAGTGAAAATCAGCAAGGGGTTCAAACGCACCCAGACGCAAAAAGTAGAAAAAGGGGGACGTCCGTCGGGATGGACGCGGCAACGCCGCAGGCCGAGGGCACGCTCACGCACCGACTCTGCGATCGCGTGCTCAGCACCGTGCGCAGAGTCGACAAAGGCGCCTCTATCAGCTCGGTCGCCAAGTGGGATCGCGACGACTCCACGCTCGTCCGCATCAAGAGCAGCGACACTTTGTACTCCACGGCCCTGCAGGCGGCGCTTCGCTGCGCATGGCCACTCGCGCGCGTCACCACCGTCGAGAACTACGTCGAGGGCACCACCGAGGCGCAGATCCTGCTTCCGTCGGAGGCGGAGCAGCGATTCGTCGCATACGACATGGCGACGAACGCGCCGCACGCGCGCAGGCTGGGCCGGCTGGCCGGGTGCCTCCTGATGGCCGGTGTGGTCGCGTTTTCGGTCGCCCTCACGGCGGCCGTCGCGCCGCACACATAATGGACGACCGAGGTCTGCTAGGTGTAGCAGCGTGTCAAAAAGCAACACCGATTAAAAGTGGGTGACAGGAATGCTGCCGGTCGCCCTCGACTGCGACGCCAACCAGTCCTCGGGCGGCGGCGCGGCGCGCATCGCCGTCGCCTTCCTCTTCGTCTTTGTGCTGCTGATCGCGTTTGACGCCTTTGCGACGGCGTACGCCATCTGGAAGACGATCCAACGAGAGCCACCCAAGGACTGCGTCCCGCCCAAGCCCATGCCGACGTCGGGGCTGCGACGCATGCACGGCTGCGAGCTCATGGACGCCGTGCCCACTGCCGCCGTCTTCGATCGAGGTGCTCTTGGCGCGGACTTTCGCGCCCGGTGAAGCACCGCCCTCGCGCAAACGCAGAATTTCCTTTTTTTCGCCAGGTCGAGATTTCGGCTCGTCCGCTATCGCGTGCAAGTTATCGCCGCGCCGACTCGCGTGTGGCGGCGTAGGGGAGCGGCGAGTGTGCGAGAGAGAGAGAGCCAACGGGCAGAAGAAGAATGGGCAGGTCGAAGAAGGAACGCGCGGAGCCGGTCGATTCGGCCGCCGCGGCCGACGGGGTCAAGAGCGGCGGCAGCTCGACGCAGGACAAGGCGGGGCTCTCGTTTCCAGTGCGTCGCACCGAGACCAGGCTTCGTTTCAAAACTCGCAGCACCATAACGCGCGTCTCCGGGCTGACTTCGGTCTACGTGACGGGACTCGCGCAGCACGTGGCTGCGCACGTGCTCATGCTGGCCGGCGAGGAGGCGGCACGCGTCTCTCAAAAGCGCATCAGTCCCGCACACGTCCAGCAGGCGGTACGCAGTTGCCCGGACCTGGCGCGGACGTTTGCCGGGTTTTCGTTTGCGACGACGCTCGACGTGCCCAAGGCCAGCAAGATGATTCTGACCAAGACGAAGATCAAGGAGCAGGCGGCCAAGGTCGAGGAGAAGAAGGCGATGATTGCGCAGGCAAAGGCCGCGGCGTGACCGGGGTCGAGAGAGCGAGCGCGCGCTTGTGCGCGCGCTTGTGACCTCTCGAGAGAGAGAGAGAGAGTGCGCGCGCTTGCGCTTGTGACCATGTCGTGAGTGAGCGTGAGAGCGTGAGAGCGTCGCGTGTGTCGTCTCGTTGAGAACCAGTGGGAAAATGCTCAAGCGCCGCCGACAATGCGAGTGTTTCAACAGGACACTTCACACGCACACGCACGCACCCACGCACACATCGGTGGCGCGTCGATCAGAAGATCGTCAGCACGTTGAACTTGACTTTATCGAACAGCGTCGCGCAAGCCGATCCGGCGTCGGGAACCTTGGTCGTGATGAGTGTCGTTGCGATGGTGAGTTCAGGTCGCACGCATCCCTTTGAAAGTCCGAAAATTCGCCAGATCGACTGGACGGCTCGCCCGTAAAGCTGATACGACGTCGCAAACGTGTGGAGGCCTTCGTAACTTCCGCTCGTGCTGGCGCTGGAGAAGCTCCCGGGCACAAACCTCCGTCTCGTCCCCTTCTTGAAGAAGGACGTGTCGGCCACCAGCGAGGCGGCGTACATGAGCAACGTATGAGTGTTGCGCATGCAGATGATGTGCATGTCCAGATCGTGGGGGTCGGCGTGCACCGGAGGACCCGAGGACGGGGAGGCGCGCGCCGCGTCGCGTTTGCGCATGCGCCGCTGGATGTCGCCGTTGAGCGCGACGGCCTCCTCGAAGAGCACCCTCGCCGACGGGAGACGGTTGCGACGGCACGTGACTGACAGCTGAAGAACAGTAGGAACGACAAAGTCCCGGGCGTGCAGGATCCGTTCGTGGCTCTGGTACGATCGCTCCCACTGCGCCGCGCACGCCTCGCTGCAGCAGCCCTGCACACGCTCCGGGTCACCCACGACCACGGCCCTCAGCTGATGCAGGAGGAAGAGCTCGCTGGAGGTGCCGATGCTAAACTCTCCATCGCCGTGGCGCGGGTCGTTGCTTCCGAGCATCGTGATCCAGTACATCATGACCGACCTGGCGACGCACTCGGCACTGCCGTCGTCGAGCCGAGGACGATCTGCGTTGGGAACGGGTCTGCCCATGAGCGTCGCGTAGCGGGCGACTGTCTGCTCGTACTCATGGCAGTCCTCCGTGTGTCGAGGGTGCTCGTCGTCCTCGTCGTCCTCGGAGTCGTCCGATCCGTTGGCAATGTGGCCTCTGAAGACGACGAGCTTCATGCCCGCTTCGCGGTCGCTGAGGACGTACTCGGCACCGATCTGGTTCCTTGGCGCCACGCGATATTCCTCGACGTCGGGCGCGCTGTGACGAGTCGTCAGCATCGTCCGTGCACGCCGGGTCGTCACGTAGGGCCGAACGATCGAGACGCGGCGGCACTGATGGTTGGTACATGGGATGCAAAAGGTCGTTCCCAACACAGAAACGGTCTGCACGGGCTCGGCGACCGCCGCAATGTCCATCATCATCCCGACGACGAAGAACCTGACCGCCCATGGCGCGTCCGCTGGCACGCCCGACCACGTCTCGTACCGCTTCATAAACCCCCACATCTCGAGGAGGGTGTCCTTCCACTCCGTGTCCTGGCCAGCCCACAGCAGCGTCAGGAGCGCCGTCTCGCGGATCTGAAGCTTGAGTGCGTGACCTGCCTGTCCTGCGAGCAGCTGCTGGAAGGGGTGGTTGTGCTGCTGACCCATGGGGGTGCGCGCGTGACGGTCCCACTGGACAAGCGGCATGAGGTCCTGCATGTCGCTGTCGAGAAACAGGAAGCGACCGAGCTTCGGGTAGGCGAGCGGCAGGCCCTCCGGTCCGTACTGGAGCTCGAGGAGCGACGGAGTCCTGATCCCCGACGGCACGCCGTCAAAGAGGTGCGCGCGCCCCGTTGTGAAGCGATCCAGTGTCTTCGCGGCGGTCGAGGGGTCGATCAAAATAGGGACGTGGTGCTCGTACGCGAGCAGCCACTTGAGGAGCGGTTCGGCGCGCGCCAGCGCCGCGGACTCGGTGCACAGAAGCGGGAGGACGCGAACGAGATGTCGAACGGCAAAACGGTACGACTGGAGGGCCGTCTGTGGAAACACGACGTGCTTTGTGCGCAGCCGCTCGCTGTGAACGGCGACCGTGCCAGCTCCGGGCGGGAGGTCCATCGGTTTCCCGCGCGGCGCCTCGGTGGAATCTGCAATCATCTCGGCAAGGAGATTCACCGCGAGGCCGAGGAGCGGGTCCAGAGGCAGCGAGGCCATCACACGCGCTTGTGGGCAAGGAGCTACGTGTGCGTGGGGTGCAGACGGTGTGTGCGTGTGTGCATGCGGCCTGAGCACTAGCGCGGGTCCGACCACACTGCCAGCCCCCCCCTCCCTCCTACCCTTGCGCGGTGTGCAAGCGAGACGCAAACAATGGACGCGTGCGCCAGCTCGACACACCCCTTTGAGCGGCCCGGAGCGCCTCGGCACGAGACCTGGCCAGAATCGCCGCCGCATCGTCCCGCGCCACCAGACCCGTGGATTCAGGAGCTGCCGCGCGTCAACGGGTCCCACGTTGCCAACGCCGCGCTGAGGACCAAGTTTCGCACGGAGCCCGTGGCGCACCCGCTCGGGCTGCCGCGGCCCTCGCGGCAGACGCAGCAGGTGCAGGTGCGCAAGGTCGCCGCCGACCCGCACCACATGACGCTCGTGCAGGACGGCTACACGTCCGCCAACGCACTGACAATCATGGAGCGCGAGGCCGACTACGCCCGCCTGGTCCGCGCCGAGGAGCTGGAGCTCGCGCACGCCGTGAGGCAGGTCGTCCCCTCGGACAACAGCCTCCCCCCGCGCGCGGACGCGGTCACCGTCCTCAACCTGTCGCGCGTGCACTCCGAGAACGTCTTCCAGATCCTCGACGCGGCGCAGTTTCTGGCGCGCGACCCGGACGTCGATGGCAACCGCGCCGCGCAGACGACGCGCTTCGCCTTTTTGACGGGCGAGTGGGCCGAGCGGTACGTCACCGACCATCGGAAGAACATGGACGGGTCCCACGCAGCGGGCGTGCTCTCCGGAGCGTGCACGACGCTGGTGTGCCTGACGTGGTACGCGGCCGCCGCGGGCGGCCATCCCGGCGAGGTCGAGGCCCGCAGCCTCCTGCTGCCCATTCCCTTTGTCGACACCGCCGCGGAGTACGTCACCTGCGTCCGCCAGGAGATTGCCCAGGCGTGGGACGTGGCTGGCTACTACCCGGCGGGGCGCCTGTCGCGCGTCTACTCGGACGCGGTGAACGCGGCGCACGCATACGTGCAGGGCGTCGTCGAGTGCGCCAACGACTTCTGGAAGATCATGCGCGCGCCCTCCCTCCGTCAGAAGAGCCTGTACGCGACCACGAGCCCAAACTGGGTGGGATACATGGCCTACACGCAGATCCACCTGCGCATCGTCCCGCGCCACCTGTTTCAGAAGCATCCCCACCCCACCGACGTGGAGGCCCGGCTCACCGACCCAGAGGTCTACCACGGCATCCTGCTCTGCCAGCAGGGCTGCGTCGAGGAGGCCACGGCCTTTTGCAGGCTCGCCTACGAGGAGGAGTGCCAGCGCATGCACAGCAGCAGGGCGCTCTACGGGCTGCGCGGGCCGCGGACGCAGGACGAGGAGGCGCTCGGGCTGCACGTCGTGACCGTCCGACAGGAGCCGGTGCTCGTCGGGGAGGCCGTCACCTCCTACGGGCTCAAGGCCGCGCCAGGGCAGTCGCTGGAGCACGGCGGCGGCCCGGTGTGTCTGCCGCGGCTCCGGCGCGTGCTCGTCCCGCTCGACGCGTCGTTTCTGGATCAGAACATCGTCTGCCCGACGCGCCGCGAATGCTGCGACCCGCCGGAGGCCTGTCTGGAGGTCCCCCAGTACCAGGCCATCGAGGACGCGTGCATCGAGTTCGAGGCCGAGTTCCAGGTGGTCGGCTCGCGCGAGCGGAAGCGCACGCACGAGGAGCTCGAGGCCAAGACCCGGGCCGAGGAGGGACCGCCCACGCCGCGCATCCGCGTGGTGACCCCGCCGCCGTCCGAGGACGAGACCAGGACGCTCGAGGCGTTCCGGATGGACGTCTCGCACCCCGCAAACCGCCTCGGCGACGCCTACTCGCAGCTCGCGCAGCGCGACGGCGCGAGCCCGCTGACCGCCCTCTTCTCGGCCATGTCGGCCAGAGTCGGGGCCGACGAGAGCATCAGCGTCGGCTTCCAGAACGCCGTCGACCTGTACCACGACCACGACCGGTACGTCGAGCGCACCGAGCGCCAGCTCGAGGAGCTGCGCGAGGAGCTTCAGTCGGCCAAGACCGACACCGACTCCACCGCCTCGGTCGCGTCCTTGGAGCCCGAGCTCAGCGTCCAGGGCGTCGACACGCTCCTGCGCGGCATCGGCCGCGAGTGGGGCAAAGGCTGTCCGGTCTCAAACTTTCCGCTCACCGCCAAGGAGGTCAACAAGATTGTCACCCTGGTGTCTCTGTGGCCCGGTCTCGACTCGGAGACGGCCGGCCTCGCCAAGGAGGCGTGCCGCGTCCGCGGGATGGACCCCGGTCACGCGACGCTCCTCCAGGCGCTGCTCGCGGTGCTCACGGCGCTCTTGCAAAATGCCGGCAACGCGACTATGCAGTCTATACTACTGATGTACGAGACCGACCTTGCCCAGTTTCAGTTTTACATGCTGGACCGCGCAGGTGCGTTCACGGTGACCGGGGCCAGCCAGGTGCTCAACGCCGACCTGAGCACCACCCCGCTCGTGGGGTACAGGGAGAAGAACGAGCGGCTCTCGTACTATCGCGCAAACTCGGATTCGGATCAACGCGCAAAGGTCGAGGCGGCGGAGGGGCCCTGAAGAGGACGGAGGCCCGCGACGCCAGTCGTGTGGTCCGGGGTGCGGAAGGCGCGGTAGCGGGAGTCTTGGAAGAACCTGGAGGTTTGGACGTTGGGGCACGTTTGGGAGGGTGTTCGTGTGTGTGTGTGTGTGTGCGTGTGCCAGAAGGGCGAGGGAGCGTTACTTGGAACATCCAATCGAAGCCAGCTGGAGGGCGATGCAGAGGTCGTCTTGTTTTCCGTGCACCTTGCCCGTGTAGGTCTTTCTCGCTTTTCCAAACATGGTCTTTGCGGGCTCGGTGACGCAACAGTAGGACAGCAGCTCATCCTTGATCTGCCGCTTGGCCCCGGCCGCCCCGAGCTCGAGCGAGAAGAAGTTTCTGTGAAAGGCGATCTTTCCCACTGTCAGTGCCTCACGGACGAGGAGGCACATCTGCTCCTTGCGCTCGTGAGTCGTCAGCCATCCATGACTGCCTGCTTGCCCCTCGGAGAGCGACACCCACCGTTTCACGCCCGCGGCCTCGACCGCGTGGAGGAGGTGCTGCGACTCAAAGGCCAGGTTGCTCTCGAAGACAAAGACCATCGTCGTGTGCGCCAGCTCCGGGATCTGCCGCACCGCTAGGATGTGCTTGATGAGCAGGTTGTGGGTGTGCCGGACGTCGCGCGTGATCAATGCCTCCGCCCCAAGCACCTGCCGACAATGCGTTGCGAGACATGCTGTTTGGCCGGCCGCTGAGCACGCGCGGGGAGCAGGACCGCGAGCTGCGGGACGTGGGCGTCGAGCTCGACCGCGCGCTGCGCGGCGTGCACAACGCCGTGCTGACGGGGATGAGCGCCAACGCCAGCGCGCTGGCGCAGGCGCGGGTTGAGTGGATGCGGGTCGTGGACATGGAGGCCACGTACGCCGGCGTGATGGCCAAGCGCGCGGCGCTGCTGTACGCGGGCTGGGTCTCGCCCGGGGTGCTGGAGTACTGGAAGGCGTCGGACGCGGCGCTGGTGGCGAGTCTGCGGGACTTTGCGCTGCCGCTGGTGATGCCGAGCTTCGTGCGGGGCATGGCGCAGTGCCCAGACTCGATGGTGGTGATGGTGAGCGTGCTGTGCGACATGTGGGGTCCGGAGTGGTTTGTACGTTGAAGAAGCCGCGGTTGTCCTGGCACATGGTGCAGATGGAGAAGGCCGAGGCGCCGCCGCCCGACGGGTCGCAGGCGAGGAAGATGTGCTGCGTGTTGGTCTCAGGGCGGCGCAGGTCGTAGTAGATGGGCTGGGCCTCGCGCGTCATGAAGGTCTCGATCTCGAGCGTCGGGAAGGCCTTGTCGGTGCCGTCCGCGCTGATGCCCAGGGACTCGCGCAACCTGCCACAACCGCGCTAATCTGCGTGAGGCTATGGGGAAACGCCAAGAGCAAAAATGGCCCCTCCGCGTGGCACGTGCGGAACGGAAGAAGCCGCCAACCACTCCACGGAGGTAGGAACCAAGCTCTGCTGTCGGACTCGTCGCTTCGTGAGTCTTCGCTGTTTTGACCTCAACCCCAAGACTGGAAAGCCAAAGGTTTACTGCGTCGCCTGCGAGCGCAAGACAAAGTCGCAAACCAAAGCCTATCGCAAGACCGCGATTGGAAAAGTCAAGACCAAAGAACGGAACGCCAAACCGTCGTCGATTGCCTCAAAGACTGCCTACCGCAACAGTGCCGAGGGTAAGGCCAAGGCAAAGGAGTACCACGGCACCGAAACGTTCCTTGAGAAGTGCCTTGACTACGCAAGCTCGGACAAAGGCAAAGCCAGCCGAAAGAAGCATTACGAGGACAACAAGCTGTGCAGCAGCATCATGAACGCGTTTGCGCGTATTCTGCGTGGTGGCAAGGACGTCATGTCTCCAACGGCGATATCAAACTCGTCTTTCAAAGACGAAGCTCACGTGCGGTCGCATTTCCAAAGCTTGATGAACGACACGTTCACCGTATGGAACTACGGTGACGTTTGGGGAATCGACCATCTGATTCCCAAGTCTGCATACGACCATGACGATCCAGAGGACGTCCTTCGTTGCTGGTCACCGGAGAACATGCGACCTCTCGGAATCAAAGCCAACAAAGAGAAGTTTCTGAAGCTCGATCCAAACTGTATCGCACGTGTGCCGTCCACCCAATGGCCCAAGGCATGGTGCGGCACTTGCCCGGTCTAGGGTTCAATGGATGAGCGTACAGCATGGCTGGATCCTCGGCAAGGATTTTGCGCACGACCTCGACCTGCCAGAACGAAGATCGTGTCAGAACATGGTCTCTGGTGCACACCCGGCAGTCCCTTACCTTCTGCGACGACAGCCACCGCGGCATCGACGCCAGCTTGTGGCGGCACCTGAGCGGCGAGCATTGCATGTCAGAACGTTTGTCGGTGCCGTGTGTAGACATTAGACGTACCGTTCCGGGTGATCCTGCGCGCGCGGTGGATGAAGATGTGAGTAGCAACACTGGCGAAGACAGTGACGCGGGTTCTTGACGCACCGTCTTCAAGCACTCGTCACACACGAGCGTGATCTCGATCGTCTGGAACACCTTGCGCCCGAGGTCGTCGGTGAGTTGCATCATCTTGGAATAATCTGCGCACGCGCGGTACACAAGCAGAGGGGGCGAATGTCCGTCATGCTCCCGGCGCTCACGCTCAGCGAGAGGGACCTGCGGCGGCCGCGGGCCACGACTGACACGCCCATCGAGACGGTTCCTGCCAAGGGCAAGTTCACGGGGCCGCCGGATGAGACGGCGTGGTGGTTTCCGCTCTGGGCGCCATGGGCCTTCTGGGGGCCGTGGTGGTGGTATCGGTGGCGGCACTGACCCGCTGTCGAGGATTGTTGAGATGCAGAGGAGAACCGACGACTGCATGCTGCGCACGACAGGCACGGACTTGTGATCAGCGCCAGGCGTCAACGAAAAGCGGTCAAAGTCGTTGAAGGGGGCAAACCGACGAGACTCAAGCATCAACGAGCGTCGAAGCGAGAGCCTCCGAAAGTCCAACCAAATGGATCCAGGCATCAACAAAAGGCGCAGCGAAACACTCAAGGCCACTTTGGCACGCAAGCGTGCCTTAAAAGAGGAACAACAACTTCAGCAACAAGTCCAGCGTCGCAGTACTGCCATGCACAGTGGGGACAGCGTCAGTGACAGTGCCGTAGAGTCGTGAGTAGCGTGCGCGTGGGGGTGCGTGGGTTGGACTCACAGCCGCCTCTTCCAAGATGATGACGTCGCCGCTGACACCTTTCAGACTCTGAGAACAGGGACAGGCTCGGGGGGGGGTCAGTGCTACCACGCTCCTACGCTAGCCCGCCGGTGTGCACGCGAGAGAGCATGGGGCGAGAGAAGAAGCGCGGAGGCGAGGCCACCCGCGCTTCTGACCCAGGGGGGTGGGGGCGCACGGAGCTAGCGAGGCCGCATGGACGTCGTCGAGACCATCGAGTACCCCGTCGAGTGGAACGAGGACCCGAAGCTGCGGAAGCGGCCCGTCTTTTACGACACGCTCCGGGACCTCCCGATCCACGCCGGAATGTCCATGGCGGCGCTGGACAATATCCTGTTTAAGAGGATCCGCGCGCAGCCCGAGGTGCACTGCTCCGTGTTCATGGGCGGGAGGGACACGCGCTGGACGAGCATGAGCACGTGGGGCGTCGGGCTGCGCTTCAGCGCGGAGGTGTGGTACGTGCGCAGCAGCGGCCGTCGCCGCATCGGCAAGCCGCTGCGTCCGGGCGACATCCAGAACGTGGCCATCATGGTGTGCCCGGCCGACGCCGTGGCGTGCTTCTCGGAACCGGAACCGGAACCGGAAGCAGCAGGCCACCAGCGTGTTGGCGGCCCTGGCCACGCCCGGCTCGTCTACAGCCAGCCGCTCGAGACCGCCAACACGCTGGTGACCTGCTTCCGGTTCCGGTACCGCAAGCCCAAGGAGAGCGTGCACGATTTGCTGTCCAAGGTCGCCTCGCCCATGAACGACTCGTACGGCGCGCCCGGCGTGCCGATGCTGCCTCCGCACCTCTACGAGCACCACGGAGCCCTTGCCGTCTCCGAGGTCGGCGGCTTCCGGAGCAGCGCGGTGGCCGCCCAGAACTTCCACATGCTGATCACCTCGCACGCCAACGTGTACAATGCGCCCGACGCAAAGGTGCCGAGGAGCAGGTCGGCGCGTGCCGCCGCGCAGGCGCTGCTGGTTCCGACGCGCGTGGAGGCCGGCGCGCACATCTGCAACGTCGCGGCGTCGCTCGTTGGCGTCCACATGACGGACCAGACGACGACGCATGCCGGCTACCACACGCTCGAGTCGTACAGCATCAACGGTTGGACGAGCTACATGGGCCAGTGGACCGGCAACCTCGGCACAAAGATTATCCACCGCCACCCAAACCTCGACCTCGCCGACAAGGAGGAGGCGCGGGTGGAGATGTCCTGGCGCGCCCGGTCGGACGCCGTCGAGCTGTGCAACGACCTCTCGATGGTGGGGACGCTCGACATGCTCGCCGACGTCTTCTACGACGGCGCGCTCCCGGACGACGTGCACCGCCCCACGGCCGGCGGGCTGCTGATCTCCCTGGCGGTGCGCCTCGCGTGCTTCCCGCACCGGTACCCGATTGCGTGCGACGAGCTGCAGCTTGGAACTCGCAACGACATCGTGGCGGCCAAGCGCGTCGCGGACATGTTTGAGTCGTGCATGAAGCCGCTCATCTCGACCATGGACAACGACCCCATGTACGCCGTCGACGTGCTGCTGCGCAACGTCCTGGCCAAGATCGAGGGCGACCTTCAGCACGCGAGGAGCAGCCGCTCGTCCAAGCAGATGCGGTTCAACCGGGAGATCGACCCGGACACGCGCGAATCGGGGACGCGCCAGGCCCTGCACTCGCTGTTCCGGCACGGCGTCGCCGTGTGCAACGACGTCATGGGGGTGCTGCCGCAGAGCGCCGGCACGAGCTACTACCACAATGAGTTTCTGCGCACCGCCAGCGAGTGCTTCGACCCGCTGAGCCTCTCGCGCAGCGAGCACGCGTGGTCCAAGGGGCTCGGCGTGCTAAACGCCATGGACGAGGCGCCGCGGTGCACGTCGCGGGGCGAGCGGCTCGGCGCGCTGCGTCGCGTCCTTCACACGACCGAGCTGTGGATCCGGACGGGCAAGTACGGCGGGCGAGTTCTGCTGTTTGGGGACCACGACTCGCAGTTCAACGGCGCGATGCAGCCGCTCTCGGGATCCGCTTCGACGCGGCTGGACTCGATTCGCCGTCCGAGCAACATGGACATGACGACCAACATGAGACGCGCCTTCTTGGAGAAGCCCGTCCCGGGCAGCGGGAAGACCGTCGCCGGACGCACGGGAGGCAGCACCAAGAGCAAGAGCGCCAAGAAGCGGCGCGAGGAGGCCTTCAACGCACGGCAGTACACGCAGGAGGCCCGGGACAAGACCAAGGAGATCGAGATTGCGCTGGCCAACAGCATCGACCACAAGGCGTTTGCCATTGCGCAGAGCGTCGCGGAGAACATCCTCGTCCAGGGTCCCAGCCTCGCGGCGATGGACTTTACCGCGAGCGCGTACGTCGGGTCGCAGTACTCAAAACTGCAGTGCAGCTGCTGCCCGCGCACCGTGCACATCACGCAGGGGCTCGGGCTGTGGAGCCTGTTCGGGCGGTGCACCAACTGCAACCGACGGCGGTGCCTCTCGTGCACGCAGAACTACGTCACGGCCATCGACCTGTGGGACGACGACACCCCCCGGCCGGGCGAGCCGACCTGCCTGTTCTGCGGGTACCCGCCGCCGGGGGAGCTCGGCCCCGACGAGGCGGGCGCGTACCCGTGACCCCTCACCCCCTCACCACTCCCCCTCC
>TARA_B110001452_G_scaffold267651_1_pt1 | contig 17925 bp, 28 predicted proteins | sample TARA_B110001452 | Tara Oceans TARA_B110001452 (sample SAMEA4396971) | marine metagenome | biome: Polar Biome; feature: [DCM] deep chlorophyll maximum layer (ENVO:01000326); material: water (ENVO:00002006), including particulate matter (ENVO:01000060) such as... | depth 25 m
GGTCAAAGAATAGTACAACTCATTGAAGATTGATTCGATTAATTATTTTTTCAGCTTCCAGTGAATCAATCTTTCCAATATTAATTAGATCTATTTTTTCAGCAGTTAGTAAAGACGCTAGAGAACCAAACTGTTCTAATAAAAATTTGGCAGTTTCTAATTTTACTCCAGTGATATTTGTGATAACTTCAGTTTTCCGATTCAATGCCTCGAGATTCCATCTTTCAACTAATGGAGACTGATATGTATCATCACTAATCAAGAGTTCAATCTCTTTCTTGGCACTTTCTATTTTATAATTAATCTCATCTTCATCAGAGATAAAAGTTGATGACTTTTTTAACCCATCAAAGACATCATTCTTTCTTTTTGCTGCTATTGAAAGAAAGTGAGCAGTTTCTAAGGTATTCTTTGTCATCATCACAGGAATTCCAATATCCAATGTAATATGAGCCATTGCACCTAATACAGCATTTGGATGGACTGCAGAACCAACCTCTCCTAATTCTATCAATAATAATGGATATTTACAGTTCTTAATCAAGTTATGACACTGTTTCATCAGTCGACCATCAGTCAATGAATTTAATAAGTCTCTAGAAGTTTTTCTTTCAATAAGTACTTCTTCAGTAATTTTAATGTCACCGCAGTCTAAGTGTCGAAATTCCACCTCGAAACCCATGCTGCGAAGATAGGCGGCTAATGTCGAGGAAGACTCACGATGATCTAATATCATTTTTTGTTCAACCTTCACAGCCATACTTTCGATTTCTTTTTGGGCAGCAGAAACAAGTGAAGATTCTTTTTTACGATGCTCAACAGGGCTCAAATCAACCTTCTCCTGCTTTGAATCTTCAAAAAAAGAATCCAAACCTGTCTGATTTCTTGGTCTTCTATCACTTGGGCCAAGACTTAACTCAGTCTTAGAAGAGATTACTTCCGAATTCTCTTTCAAAGGACTCTCAGTGGGTTTTTTGAATGGTATTTGGGTCACCAATCTATCTATCTCTAATTGCAAGAATTCTGCAGCATCGATTATTTCATTTTCGGAAACCTTGACGCTGAAATTATCTAAAACATCGTTAGTCGCAGGAGGTCTTCTTGGTAATCTACCTCTTTTTTGTATTTTCTCTAATAGGATATACATTCTTTCTTCTCTAATTTGGGCTGCCGAATGAACAAATTCATCTCTTGTATTTCTGGTAATTAGAGTTTTAACAGTACCATCTGATTGTCTCGCAGTCCGCCCTCTACGTTGAATTGCCCGTATTGCACTTGGAACAGGTTCGTATAATAATACCAAGTCTGCGGAAGGTACATCCAACCCTTCTTCACCAACCGATGTTGCAACTAGGACATTTATTTCTCCAGCTCGAAACCGCCTTAATTGTTCCAACTGTTGTTTTTGATTCATTCCTTTCCTCTTTCCCCTAGATGATTGACCTATGAATTTATCAACATTGGCTTTTTCTATAGAATGAATACTTGCAACTAAGTTTTCTACAGTATCTCTGAATTCTGTAAATATTAGAATCTTACTCTCGGGTTTTTTGTCTAACTGTTCTATGACAAATGAATGTACTTTCTCTGTTTTGGGATGTAATTCGGGTAAGTCATTGGCAGCAATGCGAAAGTTGTGGACAGGTCCTAACGATACGAACCTATTCGTTCCACGGTCACCACTTCTACCGTCATCTTCCGCTCTTTGAAGATAAGAGCATGCTGATTTCATACCCTGCGTTTTTAGTAAGTCTATGAGTAAATGCATTCTTCTTAGGTCTGAAATTCTTTTTGCAGCATCATATCCTCTAACGTCTCTTCTTTGAATTGCAATGCTCGCATTTTTCTGTGCAGCATCTATTATCTTTGATGTTAAATGTTGTGTAGGTGCAAGAAAACCCAATCTTTGTAATCTTTTAATTTCCTCATTCTGATGAGCCTGAAGGGGATGAATTAGAGTTGTCAATTCATCAGGAAGGTCAACTCGAACAGGTATATTTTCTAATTCAACCGAATATGGGTCAAGTAGTGGTTCTTCGCGCCTGGAAACATCTAGTCTCTCAATACCAAGTCTTTTTGCCACTTCAAGAATATTCTTCTCATTTGAACCAGGACTTGCAGTAGCACCAAGAACTACAGCATCAGGTTTAGCCTCCAAGTATAGGTCTCCTACCTGCGCATAGGCATGGTTACCAGTAGCATGATGCGCCTCATCTACGATCAGTAGCGAAACTTCGCTTAAATCGATAGAACCACTTTGTGCATCATTCCTTATCACTTGTGATGTCGCCATGATAATTTTTGAATCATTCCAGATATCAGGCCTTTTAGCTGGAGCTGTTTCACCAGTATACCTGGAAATACTTTCTTCACTGATGTTGATCATCTCTCTAGCCATTCTCTGTTGTTGCTCAACAAGTCCAGTTGTAGGGGCGATGAGTAATATTTTACCATTTCCAAACTTGAGATATTCTGCCATAATCATCCATTCAACAGCAGTTTTACCAAATCCTGTAGGCATGACCATCAAGCTTGAGGAACTCAAAGCACTCCTCAGAGAACGAATCTGATAAGCCCTGGCTTCAACACCATCATTCAAGAATGGATGGATAATGGTTGCCATATCATATCGTTTCGGTCGAGGGTTCAAAAGGATGGTGATTATAATTATGATGAATTTTGGCAGCATCGGAAGTATGAACATATAGAACTTATATCAGCAATAAACAGCATCACTCAATCGCAGTGGTGACCGAACCACTCATATAGCGGAGGTAAGTCGGATGGATGCTCAAAGGTGAGTAGCCAGACATACAGGGCCATCCCCCGAGGACCCCAACAGTCTCGTTCCGGGTTCGCCGGAATGGGGCGCAGTGTCACGGCTTCTCTCATCCTGAGAGTCCTCGTACGCCCCCAACGGTGGGGCCAATTCGTTGTATAAATACAGGAGGAATCCAACATGGCAAAGAGAAGTCACCCACGAAGAGGATCGATGGCGTTTAGTCCGCGTAAGCGCGCTAGCCGACCATTCGGACATGTAAAATCGTGGCCAACAACCGACGCGAGCGAAGTTAGAGTGCAAGGTTTTGCAGGCTGGAAAGCAGGCATGACTCACATTCTATCACGTGATTTGAACCCGACAAGCCCATCTGCTGGACAAGAAGTTAGAGTTCCAGTAACAGTAGTTGAGTGCCCGAAGATGCGAATACTTGGTGTCAGAGGATACCAAATGACGCCTTATGGTAAGCAAGCTATTGGAGAGGCTTGGGCCGACGCAAAACTAATCGTTGAGGCATTCAGTGAATTATTCAAGAGACTTCCAGAAAGAAAAGAACACGATGCAGAACTTCATTTCACCAATCTGGTAAATGCAGACCTCTGTGAAGTTAGACTTATTGTAGCAACACAACCAGGAACTGTTTCTGGCATCCCTACCAAGGTTCCTGACGTCATGGAAATGGGTCTTGATGGAGGTTCCATCATAGACAAACTAAACTTCGCTAAAGAAAACTTAGGCGAAGAATACTCCTTTGCAGATACCTTCGATGAAGGTGGATTAACAGATATTGTGGCTGTAACCAAGGGTTATGGATGGCAAGGTGTAATCCGCAGATTCGGTGGTAAACTTCAATCACACAAGAACTCAAAGAAGCGACGTCAACACGGAAACATGGGTGACTTCGGGACTGGGTATGTTCGTAAGACTATCCGTCAAGGTGGTCAAACAGGATATCACCAAAGAACTGAGTATAACAAGCGTGTCTTGAGAATTGCATCTCCGGAAGATCATGCTATCACTCCAGCAGGCGGTTTCCTTCACTATGGTGAAGTAAACTCTGATTACATCCTCGTTAAGGGGAGTGTACCTGGTCCTGCCAAGCGTCTAATTAGATTCCGTGATGCTACAAGAGGTAGCGATAAGGCACTTCATGAGTATGAAATTACCTACGTAAGTACAGCATCCAAGCAGGGGGCATGAAGATGAAAGTTTCTGTAAAAGATATTACTAACAGTATTAGTGCTGATGAATTAGATGCTGGAAGGCTTCAAGAAACCTTTGAAGTTTCAGTCGAAGAAGGTTCAAAAATAACATTACCTGAATCGTTTAACAGCGCTCTTAGAGATGATCTAGTCAAGTTAGCAGTTGCTTCAAGCCGTGCTAATAGGAGACAAGCCTATGGTTCAAGAAGACATGGTGGTAAGAGAAAACCAATGTCTGGTATGAAGCATTCTGTTGAATGGTGGGGTAAGGGTCGTGGTGTATCCAGGATTATGAGAAGAACCGGTCAAAGCCGAGCAGCACAAAATCCGCATACTCTTGGTGGCCGTAGGGCTCACGGGCCTAAGGTCGAGAAAGAGTGGGGAAGAAAGTTGAACTCTAAGGAGCGAAGACAGGCAAGAAACTCAGCGCTTACCTCTACTACTGACTTAGAAGCAGTTAGTACTAGAGGTCACAGATTCTCTGAAGAGATATCAGCACTACCTATTATTCTTGGAAACTATGTCGAAGTAAGAGATGGCAAATCAGAAGAATTTGATATTGAAACTTTCAATCATGGTTCAGCAACTCGTAAAATAATTGCTATATTCAATGAACTTGGATTAGGTGATGATTTGCAGAGAGCCCGTGATGGTAGAAATATCCGTGCTGGTAAAGCTACCATGAGAGGAAGAGTCCACAAGACTCCTAAGTCTCTACTATTAGTTGTTAACAAAAAGTCCGGATTGGCAAAGGCTGCTAGAAACCTTCCAGGTGTCGATGTAGTTGCTGCTAAGGACTTGAATGCTGAAGATCTAGCTCCAGGTGGAGATGTAGGTCGTTTGACAGTATTTACCAAGTCTGCCGTGGAGGCACTTAACTGAGGTGATATTATGAATGCATATGATATAATTATTCAACCATGGCTTACTGAAAAATCGATGGATGCTCGTTCTTCTGAACAGAGATTAGAGTTTATCGTTAGAAGAAGCGCTTCCAAGCAAGAAATAGCAGAAGCAGTCAAGACAATTTTCGAAGTTGAAGTTGCGAAAGTCAATGTTCGTAATACTAAACACGGCAAGCATGCATCAGTTAAGCTTGCAGAAGGATATGATGCAGAAGATGCTGCAATGCGTCTAGGAGCATTCTGAGGTGAAATCATGGGTAAAAGAATACGTGCACAGAGAAAAGGTTCATCACCACGATACCGTGTTTCAAGCCATAAATTCCCAGGGGCTAATAGAATGCCTAGGGCTAATGGTATAGTCGGCGAAGTTTCAGATTTGATTCATAGCCCTGTCCATTCTGCTCCACTAGCAAAGATTGATCTTCCTGATGGAGAATCAACACTAGTTGTAGCAACTGAAGGACTTTCAATCGGAACGAAAGTTGCTATTGGAGATAATGTATCTCTTAGACCTGGAAATATTACTTCAATTGGTAATATTCCAGAAGGTACTGCAATTAATAATCTTGAATTGCGCCCTGGAGATGGCGGTAAAATCGCAAGGTCTGCTGGAAACTCATGCTATGTAGAAGCAAGAATTGGCGATAAGGTTCGTATTAGAATGCCATCAGGCTCTCTAAAGGAACTGTCAATAAACTGCCGTGCTACAATCGGTGTTTTAGCAGGACATGGTCGCGATGAAATGCCTCTAAGAACTGCTGGAGCAGCATATTACAAGGCTAAGGCAAGAGGTAAGTTGTTCCCTCACGTAAGTGGTGTAGCAATGAATCCTGTAGATCACCCGCATGGTGGTGGAAATCACCAAGCTGTTCACGGTCCAAACTCCGTTGCACGTGGAACTCCGCCAGGTGCTAAGGTTGGTATCATCGCTCCAAGGCGAACCGGACGAGGTCGCGGAAAGAAGATTTGAGGTGATTATGTATGGCAAGAAAGAAAAAGAAGTCCTTTATGACCCCCAAGGCTAGTCGAAGAAAGGCGCGTAAGCGTCTTTCAACCACAACAGGCCGTGTAAAGAAAGAATTCACATACCGTGGTTTTACTATGGAAGAATTATCAGGAATGGATCTATGGCCTTCCGAAGAAGCAGATAGTCAATCTGTTATCGAACTACTACCTTCAAGAGCAAGAAGAAGTATTGGCCGTGGTCTTTCATTGGAAAACGAACATTTCCTAGAAAGAATGCGCAGAAACGCGAGCAGAACAGTTCGTACTCACAGAAGAGATATGCCCATTCTACCGGAATTTGTTGGAAAGAGAATCGCTATCTACAACGGACAACACTTCGTTGAGATTGATATTAAGCCAGAGATGATCGGGCATTACCTAGGTGAGTTTGCAATTACTCGTCGTAGTGTTGCTCACAGCGGACCTGGTGTAGGAGCAACTCGTTCCTCTAAGCACGTAGCATTGAAGTGAGGTGAATGATATGGTAAAACAAAGTCAGATGGATAGACGAACAAAACGTCGTCAAATGCCCCAAAAAGGTTTCACGCAATTATTGCAAGGAAGTCGTATTGCTACAGCACGTACAGTCAATGTCGATATGCACGTTAAGCACTGTTTCGAAATATGCAGAACTGTAAAGAATATGACTGCTAGTAAGGCAGTTTCATTCCTTAATGAAGTTCTAAAGATTGATTCAGACCGTGCAGATATTAGAAGAAAAGCTACTGCAGTTCCATTCCGTCTAGGTAGTGGAAACAAGAAGAGAAAGCGTTCAGGACCTTCAATGGTCGGTCACAGGAAAGGTGGAATAGGACCAGGTAGATACCCAGTCAAAGCGTCTAAAGAGATTATCAAGTTGATCGAAAGCGCAATGGATAATGCTCGTCATCAATACGAAGATATCGATGCTGAAGAAATGGAAATTACTCATATCGCTGCTCACCGTGGACAGATAAGAAAGGGTTGGATTCCTCGTGCTCGTGGACGTGCAACGCCTTCTAACCATTACCAAGTTAATCTCGAAATTTTCCTCGAAGATTTCAATACAGTAGACGATGAGTTGGAGGACGAATTCTAAGGTGATTATCATGAGTGGAAAAAAGAGTATACTTAGAACAATAGTCAACAGAAATGTTGAGCGCCAACTGGTAAAAGAGTTCTTGATGGATAATACCAACGGTTCAGGATTTGGTGGCTTGACAATCAAGCGTACACCAAGTGGAACCAGTGTAAAGATTCTAGCTGAAAGGCCAGGTAGAGTTATTGGACGTAAAGGTAAGATCATCAATGATTTACAGAAGAGACTTGAAGAAGAATTCGAACTTCACAACCCTGGACTTTCAGTAGTCGGTTTTGAAGACCTTGAACCTAAGGCTGACCCGACATTGAATGCCCAAGTTATGGCAAGTAAAATCGCATCAGCATTAGAAAGAGGATGGTATTACAGAAGAGCTGGAGCAAGTGCTGCAGTGAATGTTATGGAGTCTGGAGCCAGAGGAGTTATTGTAACTGTAGCCGGAAAGTTAACCGGTTCAAGAAACAGAACACAAAAATTCATTCTTGGCCACGTTAAGTACTGTGGTGAAACTGCACTTCAATTCATGGACAAAGGGTACGCTGTTGCAATCAAGAAATTGGGAACAATTGGTGTTACTGTACAAATCATGCGTAAGGGAATCAAACTCCCTCACGAAATCAGCATCTATTCTGAAGAGGAACTTAGAATCCGTTCAGAACAGGAAACCACAGTTGTGGATGTTGTTGAGGAGGCGAGCAAATGAGTTATGTTTCAAACAGAGATATCGCTTCAATGAGCAAAGATGCTCGCGAATCAAGACTTCTAGAATTACAAGAAGAACTACTTCAATTAAGAGCCGAGAAAGCACTTGGTGGAACTCCATCAAGTATCGGTGCTTACAAGGCAACAAGAAGAAGCATAGCACGTCTTAAGACGCACATGAGAGAAAACTGAACCTAAGGAGAAGAGTAATTATGAGCGGAATTTGCAATGTTTGTGGTCTACCCGATGAACTTTGTATATGTCAAGAAATAGCAAAAGAACAACAATGCGCAATACTTTCAACAGACAGAAGAAGATACGGAAAAATAGTTACCAAAGTAGAAGGAATCGAGGACTCAGCAATAGACATTAATCAATTAGCAAAATTACTAAAAAATAAATGTGCAGCCGGCGGAACAGTAAAAGGAAGAACAATCGAATTACAAGGAGATCACAAGAAAAAAGCAGCTGGTGTTCTAAAAAACAATGGATTTAATGTGGAGGTGCGATGATATGAACATTTACAATTCTAATTGGCTTGGAGGTAACTTGAAGGTTGTCTCTTCGCTAGATAATACACTAGTAGGTCGTCAAGGACTAGTCATTGACGAGACCAAGAATACAATTATGATGTCCGAAAATGGACATGACATTACTCTTGGAAAGGCTAGTATCAAATTCACTATTGACGACAGCAATGTCGTTATTGATGGGGCGTTGGTGGGTCAACGTCCAGAAAACCGAACCCACCGTAAATATAGGATGGACTGATACTTATGCGAGACATAGGAATAGATGTAAAACCCCCTACTGGAGAGTGGGATGGAGATGAGAATTGCCCGTTTTATGGAAGGCTTCGTTTGAGAGGACAAGTACTTGAAGGAACGGTTTCTAGTTTAGGAATGCAAAAGACAATCACCATTGAGAGACGCAATGTAAGATATATGCAGAAATATGAACGTTTTGAAAAGAGAACAGGAGTACTTTCAGCCCATCTTCCTAACTGCATTGGAAATGTAGAGATTGGAGATTCGGTTAAAGTTATGGAATGTAGACCTCTATCAAAGACGGTATCTTTCTGTGTTGTCGAAGTTACTGGGGGTGAAGCTTGATGCGAGGACTTCCAGGTAGACAAACCAGAGGATTGCCAACATCAGCACGTCTGACTGTTGCTGATAATACAGGTGCCAAGATCGTTCAAGTTCTAAACATCCTAAAACTAGGTGGAACTATGAGGAGATATCCTGCCGGTGGTGTAGGTGATGTTGCTAAGGTTTCAGTCAAGAAAGGAACACCTGAAACAAGAAGGCAAATGTTCAATGCAGTAATTATTCGTCAAAAGAGACCTTTTAGAAGAGTCGACGGAACATGGGTTCAGTTTGAAGATAATGCTTGTGTCATAACCAACGAAAAAGGAGATGTCCAAGGTTCAGATATCAAAGGACCAGTTTCTCGTGAAGCAGCCGAGCGCTGGCCACGTATTGCAGCAAATGCAAAACAGATTGTATGAGGTGATTAAATGGTAAAGAGTATGAAACCAGGAAAGCAAAGAAAAGCGCATTTTAATGCTCCAATGCATGAAAAGCGTAAGCGATTGACCGCTCGTCTACAATTAGACAAGCCAGATTCACGTTTTGACGGTGTCCGTAGTGTCACCGTACGTGTAGGAGATACAGTTCGAATAATCCGTGGAGATCTATCCAACGGAGGAAAGAGACACGGTGGAAAGCGAAATGCAGACCCACTATCAGGTTCAGTATTAAGAGTCGATTCTAATAAGGGTCGTTTGTTCATTGAAGGCGCTAAAGCCAGCAAGTCGGACAACAAGGAAGAGGCAGTACCGGTACATGCCTCGAATGTCGTAGTAGTCAAGATTGACGAAACCGATAAGTTGAGAATTCAACAATTAACCGGAAACAGGAGTTGAAAATAATGGGTAGCAGTAATCACTTGAAGCGCTTAGCAATGCCAAGAAGTTGGCCACTTCCACGTAAAACCTCGATTTGGGTAACACGTGCAGCACCTGGGGCACATGCCTTGGATTTGTGTATGCCTCTGAATGTCGTAATTAGAGACATTTTGGGATATGCTAACTCCACAAGAGAAGTCAGACATATTCTTCATAATAATCTAGCATTGATAGACGGCAGAATCTGCAAAGATGTACGTCGTGGTGTTGGTTTCATGGATGTTCTGACTCTTGGTGAGGACAACTATCGCTGTATCCTTGATAGAAAGGGTAGACTACGATACCGTCCAATCTCAAAGAAGGAAGCAGAAACAAAGGTTTGCCGTATTGATGGTAAAACTACAATCAAGGGTGGAAAGACACAACTAAATCTTCACGATGGAAGAAATATGTTAGTCGATGACGCAACTGAGTATAGCACTGGAGATTCTCTAGTCCTTTCCCTACCTTCTCAAGAAGTAAAGGAGCATATTAGATTCGCTGAAGGAACCCGCTGTTACCTAACAGGTGGAGCTCACGTTGGTGAATTTGCAGATGTAAAGGAATACATCGTCAAGCGTTCAAGTATGCCTAATGAAGTTCAATTTGGAGAATTCGGTACTGTAGTATCTAATGTATTTGCAGTAGGCGGACAAAAGCTACCTACTACTGAGGTGGTTGAATGAGTGAATCCGCTAATCCAATGATGATGCCAAGAATCACTAAGATCTGTATCAACATCGGTGTCGGTGAAGGTGGAGACAGACTAGTTAACGCTGAAAGCGTTCTAGAAATGGTTTCTGGTGTTAAACCGCAAAGAACAGTTGGTAAGATTCAAAACCGTGACCTGAAAGTAAGATTAGGTGCACCAATTGGATGTAAAGCAACTCTACGCAAATCTGAAAAGATTCATCAATTTTTAACTGATGCATTCTCTTGCAGAGAAAATGTCATTCCTTCATGGAACTTTGACAGAGAAGGAAACCTTTCCTTCGGCATAAGAGATTATACAGATTTCCCAGGACAGAAGTATGACCCAGATATCGGAATCTACGGAATGGATATCACAGTTGTACTCGAAAGACCGGGTCATAGAGTTAGCCGTCGTCGACGTGCTAAGAGCAAAGTCGCTATGACTCATAGACTTACTGCAGATGAATCACGTGAGTGGTTCAAAGTAAATTACAATATCACAATTTTGGAGGAGTAAATATGGCAAGAGATCACGGAGAAAGAATTGGACGAAGTGTAGGATGTCGTAGATGTGGACGTCGAAGAGGAATGATTCGTAGACACGGTCTTCGTCTTTGTCGTCAATGCTTCAGAGATGTAGCCCCAGAAATCGGGTTTAAGAAAATGAGTTGAGGAGGGAAAAGAATGCAAATTGATCCATTAAATGATGCTCTAATTAAGATGTATAACGCTGAACAAGCTGGTAAATTCGATGTCGAATTGTTGCCAGCGTCCAAGTTGCTTGGAAATGTTCTAGAAATTATGCAAAAATCAGGCTATGTAGGAAATATCGAAAAGACTGAAGATGGCCGTGGAGGCTCATTTACAGTAGAACTTAGAGGTGCAATCAACCGTTGTGGCACAGTAAAGCCACGACACAGTGTCCGAAGACAAGACTATGAGTTGTGGGAAACAAGATACCTACCTGCTAAAGACTTCGGATTACTGATTCTAACAACAAACTCTGGAGTTATGCATCACTATGATGCTAAGGATGCAAGAATTGGTGGTAAGCTATTGGCTTACGTATTTTGAGGTGATTAAGAATGGTAAAAATCGACAGAATCGAACATTCCGTAACCATCCCTGAGGGTGTAACAGCATCACTTAGTGAAGATGGCGTCGTATCTATACAAGGTCCGAAAGGCTCTTTGTCAAGACAATTCACAAATACTAACCTGGATCTGTTCCAAGAAGGAAGTACATTAATTGTACGTACAGACATGCCACGTAGAAAAACCAAGGCACTTGCAGGAACTTGGAATGCTCACCTAAATAATATGGTTAAGGGTGTTACCAATGGTTTCACATATAATTTGAAAGCGGTTTACTCTCACTTCCCTATGACACTTTCAGTCAAGGGTAATGTGTTTGTGGTGAACAATTATTTCGGAGAAAGAGTTCCAAGAAACGCCGACATTCTTGAAGGCGTTGAGGTTAAAGTCAACAATAAGGTAGAAGTTGTAGTTTCTGGAATCGACAAAGAGAATGTCGGTCAAACTGCAGCCAATATCGAAAGATGTGTCACGGTTAAGAATCGAGATCGCCGTGTATTCCAAGATGGAATTTATCTCGTAGGAAAGGAGTGATATAAATGTCTGATAATTATGATGATATGACTGTGGCTGAATTGAAGGTCATCCTAAAAGAGCGTGACTTGCCTGTTTCAGGTAAGAAAGCAGATCTAATCGAAAGACTTTCTCAGTCTACTGAAGAAGTTGAATCAGAACCGGTTGAAGAAGCGGTTGAAGAAGCGGTTGAAGAAACCGTAGAAGAGTCATCTGATGATGATTTTGATTCAGAAGAAAACTGGGAAGATGAAGATTGGGATGAAGATGCAGATGAAGGCCATGTTGCAAAACAAAAGCCAGTACTTTCTGAAGAGATGAAGGCTGCACTTGAACTTCGTTCCGAGCAAAAGAAGAAAACACCATCTTTCCGAAGAACTGAATGGTTCCGTTACAAGCGTTTGTCTCGTTCTGGATGGAGAGCACCCCATGGTATGGACAGTAAACAACGTAGAAATTACAAGTACAGAAGTTCCCTTGTTCGTGTAGGTCATGGTAAAGTGGCTGTAGCAAGAGGACTTCACCCATCAGGATTTAGAGAAATAATGGTTCAAAAATCAGGCGATTTAGATTCTATGGATCCAGAAACTGAGGCAGCAAGAGTTGGACGCAGTGTCGGTGGAAGAAAGCGTGAACAAATTTATTCCCGTGCTGATGAGTTAGGAATCCGTGTTCTAAACAGAAGGAGGGATATTTGATGCAAATTACCAATCAAAAGCGTTTAGCAGCTAGACTTCTAAAGTGTGGTGTTAACAGAGTTTGGGTTAATCCAGATTATGTCGACCAAATCGCTTCAGCAGTTCAGACTGATGATATCCGTGAATTTATTGATGAAGGATGGATTAGAGCTAAACCTATCAAAGGAACTTCTCGTGCCAGGGCAAGAATGCGTTTGGAACAGAAGAGAAAAGGCCGAAGAAAAGGTCAAGGTAAGAGAGCAGGTTCAGCAAACGCAAGAAATCCTCGTAAGAATCGTTGGATGAGGACTATCAGATCACAAAGACGTGTTTTGAAAGACCTTCGTGAAGATGAAACTATTGAACCTTCACAGTACCGTAGGTATTACTTGAAGGCTAAAGGTGGATCATACCGTTCGATTGCTCACATGCGCTCTCAAATGTCCATTGAAGGTATTCAATTCCAAGGAGGCGATGAATGATGCAAGGAACTCGTAGAAGATCTATTTTCAGAAGAAGAAAGGCTGGTTTAACCGACTATCACAGAAGGTTGAAACTGTTGAGAGGAAACAAGGCACGTGCAGTTGTAAGGATTTCAAACACCCGTATTACTTGTCAAATTGTAAACTGGGCTATCAACGGTGACCAAGTAATGGCAACCGTTACAGGCTCTGAGTTAACTAAGAAGCACGGATGGCCAGAAGGATTCTCTCAAAAGTCAGTACCTGCTTGCTACCTAACTGGATATGCACTAGGTAAAGCATCCCTTGCTTTGGGATGTAACGAAGCAGTTCTAGATATTGGTCTAGCCGGAAGCACTCCTGGTGGAAGAGTATTCTCCGCTTTGAAGGGCATGGTTGACGCAGGAATGGACATTCCTCATGGTGAGGAAGTACTTCCTGATGATGACAGAATTAATGGTGTGCACATCGATGATAAAATCGGTGCTGCAGTTGATTCAACAAAGAAGAAAATAGAGGAGGCTTATTGATGAGTGATGAAGAAAATCAAAATATGGCGCCTGGTCTTATTCAGGCATTCAACCCACCAGAAGTAGAGGAGAAAGGAGATCATCGTAAACGACGTAGAAATCAAGATGACCCAATCATGGCTCTAAGAAATTGGACTCCTAAAACTAGACTAGGTAATGCAGTAATGGCTGGACGTATTATTACTTTCGAGCAAGCATTAGCTTCCAGACTTCCAATTAGAGAAGTCGAAGTAGTTGATGCATTGATTCCTAACCTTGAAGATGATATCATAAAGGTGAATATGGTTCAAAGAATGACAGACAGTGGTCGAAGACCAAGGTTCAATGTCATGGCATGTGTTGGAAATAGAGATGGCTATGTGGGGATTGGAATGGCAAAAGCCAAAGATGTTTCAATGGCTATCCGTAAAGCTATTACAGCTGCCAAGTTGAATATAATTTCAATTCAAAGAGGTAACGGTTCTTGGGAATCTTCTGCAGGACCGGGTACTTCAGTTCCAATGAAAATCAATGGGCGCTCAGCATCGACTAGAGTCACATTGATGCCTGCTGCTAAAGGTAAAGGATTAGTTATTGGGGAGACTGGAAAGAAAGTATTAGACCTTGCTGGAATTACTGACGTTCTATCGAGAACAAAAGGTCAAACAAGAACTACTATCAATTATGCAGCAGCTACTTTCAATGCTCTAAAGAACTTGAACTCTACAAGAATCTCCAACGAACAGAAGGAGAGATTGTTCATTGGTAAAGGGAGGAAATTAGAATGAGTTGGGTAGTTGTAAGAGTTAGAAGTAACGTTAATGTTGAACGTTCGATTAGAGAAACTATGGATTACTTGAACTTGACTAAGGTCAATCACGCAGTAATAATTCCAGAGAACGATCAATACCGTGGTATGCTTCAAAAGGCTAAAGACTACATTACTTGGGGAGATGCTACTGAAGAACTCATTGAAAAAATGCTTTCTGAAAGAGGTAGAATGTCAGGAGATCATCCATTGACAGACTCCATGGTAAAAGACAATACAGATTACAAGAATATAGGAGACTTTGCAAAGGCAATCGCATCTAATGATGCAACAGTTAAGCAAGTTCCTGGATTGAAGAGGGTTTTCCGACTTCATCCACCACGTGGCACTAAAGGCTGGAGTGGAATAAAGCGACCTTTTGTTCTAGGCGGAGCGCTTGGTTCAAGAGGAGATAAGATTGACGTTCTAGTAGAGCGAATGATTTGAGGTGATATGATGGGTACAAAAGCAAATAAGCATCGTGGAAGAAACAGATACCATGGACGTGGAAAGAAAGCGGGCCGTGGTGCTGGTAAGAGAGGTGGCCGTGGTAATGCTGGTATGAACAAGCACCGTGTCATGACTAGAATCAAGTATATGCCAAATCATTGGGGTATGCATGGATTTAACCGACATCCAACTCTAAGAACTGTCAATATTACTATCAATGTAGCACAACTTGAAGAATTGGCTGATGGAAAAGATACTCTAAACCTTACGGAGTTAGGAATTGATAAACTTCTAGGAAGTGGAAGAATTAACTCTGCTCTCAAAGTAATAGTTTCAGAAGCCAGTGCTAAAGCATCGGAAAAAATCAGTGCTGCTGGTGGAACAGTAGAAACTGATGGCGATGACTTTGAAGAATGAAAAAATAATGATTTTTGAAAGGTGAGAATAATGAAACATAAACCAATTCCTTGGGCTATTGCACTAACTGGTGCTCTGTACTTCGGGCTTTTGATTTACTGGCAATCCGATGAACTTAGTGGAACATCTGAACAGATGGCTGCTGCACAGTTTGGATTGATACTTTCAGTAATTTATGTTGCATATTTGATGTGGTGTTTCCAGAGAGACTTGCCTAAGGGACTCCAAGATGCTCCAGTGATTGGCCGATATGGTAAATTAATTGGTTGGTTAGCACTGAGTTCGATTGCTGTTTGGTATGTTCGTCCAGGTGCTTGGGGAGGGTACGATGAAGGAGTTGGATTCTTCTTAGTTGGTATTCTTCTATTAGGTTTTGGAGCAGCTGCGATTCTGACTTGTTTCATGTGGAGTGGCGATAAGAGTAGTAGATTATACGCTCTAAGCCGCTTCGTAGATGTTTATCCTACAATCACTAAGCCAGAGCGTCACGTAAGGTTTAACGAGAAAATGTGGACAACTACATTTGTATTGATTATTTACTTCGCAATGACTAACGTAATGTTGTATGGTCTTTCAGGACAAGCCCTCGATTTGTTCAGCGGATTCCGTTCTATTATGGCGGGAGCATCTGGTACAATCATGCACCTTGGAATTGGTCCAATCGTAACAGGTTCAATTATCATGCAATTATTTGCAGGTGCTAAAATTATTAGATTAGATTTGAGTAATTCCGATGATAAAGCAATGTACCAAGGAGTACAAAAATTATTGGTTCTAATTATGATTCCTATCGAAGCCATTCCGCAAACCTATGGTTTCCTTGACCCTACGGAGTTCTTGATTGACTCCTACGGTATCGGTTGGGCTAACTTCGTTATAGTTGCTCAACTATTCGCAGGTTCTTACCTAGTATTCCTTCTTGATGAACTGGTTAGTAAGTGGGGAATTGGTTCTGGTATGTCTCTGTTTATCGCAGCAGGTGTAGCACAATCTACTTTCGTAGGAACTCTTTCTCCTCTTCCAGTAACCAAGGGTATTGGATATTCACTCAGTAACCCTCCATCTGGTACTTTACCAATGATATTCTATATGTTTAGGGAGGCAACAAATTACGATATGATCTCTAGTAATGGTTTTGAAACGATACTTCTGACGCACGTCAATCCATTAGCAGCTCTATTCTCATCTGTTGTGGTATTCTTAGTGGTTGCCTATGCAGAATCTAGTAAACTCGAATTACCGCTAACTCATGGTAAGGTTAGAGGGCATAGAGGGAAATATCCGATTCGTTTAGTTTATGCTTCTAACATTCCAGTTATTTTGATGGCTGCTCTATTGGCAAACATCAACATGTTCACTCTATTATTCTGGAGTCACCCGACGTTATCTCAAACTCCTCTGTTAGGTCGGAATGGAGCTGGTTCGCTTTCCAAATATATTGGAACTTATGAACAAGGCCAAACCACCGCTTCAGGAGGTTTTGCATGGTATGCGAGTATGGTAAATGGAGTTAATGACTGGTTACTACCGCTGCTGAACCAGCAGGGCGACGTATTCGGTCATAGTTTGACACAAATCATGGTTCACGTTGCATTTTATGTTATTCTGATGACAGTAGGTTCGATGATTTTCGCTAAGTTTTGGATCGATACTACCAATATGGGTACGAAGGATGTTGCGAAACAAATCGAAAGAACAGGTATGCAAATACCTGGTTTCCGTAAGAATCCTAAGGTTCTAGAAAAGATATTAGAAAATTATATTCCACCTGTGACTTATTTCTCAGGAGCATTCGTCGGGTTGCTAGCAGCTGGTGCTGATTTACTAGGTACAGTAGGTAATGCTACGGGTACTGGTTTACTTCTGGCCGTAGGTATCATATTACGTACCTATGAGCAGATACAGAAAGAGCAAGCAATGGAAATGCATCCAATGATAAGACAGTTCTTTGGTGCTGAGTAGGTTCTGTTTTGAGGTCATAATATGGCCAACTTTCCTATTATTCCAACAGTTGCTATTTTTATTGGTCTATTATTGATAGAATATCTAATTTACGATGCCTATAGGCAGAATAGTAGTAAAGGTCAAGATAGTAAACAATACAATATCCACAACCATCCAATACCTCTTGATCCTAGCAACATACCTCCAATGGCAAATTTACCTATACTGCCTCAACCAACTATTCAGGGAAGTCACTATACCTTGCCTATCACAGATAATAATACTCTAGATAATTTCTCTCCGGAGGCAACACCTGCGAGTATAATTCCACAAATTCCTAGTTCACCTCCACTACCAGAATCAGGCCTCCCAGAGGGTTGGACTATTGAGCAATGGAACTATTATGGGGCACAGTGGCTTGAATCAAAAAATGTGTCATAATTTATGATGGATTTTATACCAAACAAAGTGACATTTTTTTGCTCAAATTGCTTTGCAGCATACCATTTATCACAATATATCGGTAGGGTATGTTGATATAGGGGAGGTGACTCGGTGGGTTGCTTGCGTTGTTGAGAACGGCGTTGGCGGCAGAGTCCTCGGACTGTGACAGCCGCCATCCTCTCGATGCGTGAAGCCGAAGCGATTGCGATTTTGAGAAACCTTCCCCCACGGAAGATCGCTCAGAGTCAGGAAGGTGATCGAGATTATGACGTATTTTGTGCAAGAAGCTCAAGTGC
>TARA_B110001452_G_scaffold56305_2_pt1 | contig 17883 bp, 6 predicted proteins | sample TARA_B110001452 | Tara Oceans TARA_B110001452 (sample SAMEA4396971) | marine metagenome | biome: Polar Biome; feature: [DCM] deep chlorophyll maximum layer (ENVO:01000326); material: water (ENVO:00002006), including particulate matter (ENVO:01000060) such as... | depth 25 m
AGGCACAACAGCTTGATCCGCCACTTCCTCCTGTTCCAGAGGGGCCTCCATGCCCAGCATTTGAGAAGCAAGGTCTTGTTGTTTCATTTCGTCCCAATCATTGGCTTCCAGCGGGTCGGAATTGCCACGGGTAAAGCCGAGGCCAACAAGAAGAAGAACAACGAAGACCACGGAACCAATCAATCCAATGGATCCGTAAATCAGATCATTAGCGACGCTTGGCGCTAGGTCTGCGTTGTCACCAACGCCATCGCCATCCGTGTCCAATGTTTCCTTAGGATCGTCAGGAAAAGCATCGTCTTCATCGTTCACGCCATCGCCATCAGCGTCAAATGCATCAAAGGTTGTTGTGCAAATGATTGCACCTATGGCCAGTTCTTCACTTGAAACATACTTATCTTTGTTGGTGTCCATCGTCACGAGGTCGAAGGTGTTCTTGAGATCAAGCTCCTTGAACGCTTCTATGCTGATGCCCACTCCATCATTAGGCATTTGAATTAATAACATTCCAAGTTCATTCGAACATGAGCAAAAGGCTTGAAGAGCCTCTCTGTATTCAATTTCCTCGTCCCCATTGAGATCAATTTCAGAGAAAGCAAGATCACCCGTTTCCCCTTGATTGCTTAATTCGCGTTCATCAACGACACCGTCAGCGTTGCGATCGGTTTCCGTGAAGATTATTTTGGCTTCCTCTTCACATGAAACCTCGATTGGTCCATTGTCGATTGGTTCCTCTGGTTCGTCAATTGGTGGTAGTTGAGAGTCTTCCCAAACTGCAACGATGCTCACATCACTGATTGCATCTACGGTTTTTATGGTAATGTCAAAGCGACCGTTGGCCGGCATCTCGATGTAAAGCGTGTGCTCTGTGCCCTCCCCTTTGGAACTCACTTCGATTGTTTGGCTTGTCATCCCGTTGTTTCCGGGCCGACCTTGACGCCCACTCGCTTGAGCGTCGTCGTCTGTATCGAGCGGAAAGCCATCAAAGTTGAACGACAAAACATTACCGTTTCCTTCCAAGAGCAAGGTGCCTTGACCGCCGTAGGTGTTGACTTCGAGGAACACGCCTGGGTTTTCTAGGTCCACAAAGAACAACAAAGACTCCTCTGCTGGTGCTTCAAGACCACTGATCTCCTCACCGTTGAACAGTTGAATTGGGGTTCCATCATAGGTCCAGATGTAGCGGTTTTCAAAGGATGCGGTGATCATTGTGTTGGCAAACACATCCTCTGTTGTGAGAAGAATGTACCACATCCCTGGTGTTGGGTCATTGAATCCAATTTTGTCACCTGCTCCAGGGGTTGAAGATTGGATATCGTACTCACCTGACGTTGGGAATTGTTCCAAACGCATGTACATGGTGGCCTCGCCATAGCCTTCAGCGAGGTCGACTTCGAGCCGTTCGGTTCCAGCTGGAACTTCAATTTTGAAGTATTGATCAAGGCCGTCGTATCCCGTGAGCGGTCCATAGGCTACACCGGGTGAAAGTTCGATGGCATCTTCTGGTTCGGTGTTATCAGGCGCAAACGCCATGGTTGCAACAATGGTGTAATCCAACGCACGCCCGTAGGTGTAGGCAGTGACGTAGTAACGGCCTGGCTCCACGTCATAGAGCGTGGCGTCGTGGTCGTTGCCTTGTCCAGAGGCGTAGGTGATTTTACCTTGATTTGGATTGTTCGTTGATTCTGAAGATTCGGCCGGTTCTTCAAAGAACCAGAATTCGAACGGGTCGGGGACGGTACCCCATGAAAGCCCAAGGTCGATGTTTCCATTGCCTCCATAGGTGCTCACAGTGAGGCTGCTGAGGTTTTGTTCGACATCGACGTAATAATACAAGACACGGTCTTCGAAATCAGCTTGACGCCCAACGTCAATGGATTGATCTGTCACGGGAATTCCATTGAGGAGTTTCGTCATGTCATCCTCGGATGGCGGCGGTGAAGCAAGTTCCCATGTTGCGCTTAAGGAGAAACCCTCGATGTCGGTTTGAGGGACCATCAAGACCCACCATGTGCCTTCCTCCGGCCACGTGAATTGGTCAAAGGCAAAGCCCCAAAACGCTTCGATGGAATAGTCGTGGTCCCAAGAACTCGGAACTCGATCGTTGCTGAAGTAAATATCGATGACAATCTCTTCATCTTTGAACGATGTTGGGAAGAGGCTGAAATCGATTTGTTTTGTCATTGCCTCAAGTTCGGCAAAGAACAGCAGGTTATCTCCGGATTGGCCCGAAATCCCTGTAACCTCAACGCCGTTTTTGATTTCCACGGCTTGCGCCACGATGGTACCGTCAGGCATCACCCAATCCGCACCATATATCTGGCCCGTATTTTCGGACAAGACATCTGCTGTGTCCATGCCTTCGCCTTCAGGGAAGGTCCAATTGGATACCCATGTTGGTTCTTCACCGTTCGTCGAAAGGTTGGTTCCGATGGAAACATTGTCCAGCATTCCGTTAAAGTAATTGCATGCACAACCTGCTCCCATGCTGCCAATGAACAATTCATCACAGTCATCACCGGATGTGAAGCAATCGTTTGAGCCGAAGTCCCCTGCCGGGATGAGCGCTTTTTCAGCGGAAATGATGCCTGCGGATTCTCCATTGACTCTAAACTCGCCACCCACGCCTTCGACCACTTCGATCTCAATGTGTGCCCATGCATCCACTGGAATGGTTTGATTCGATGTAGGGTGTTGCGATAGACTGTATTCCGATGCGTAGGCTAGCCTACCCTCGTTGAGGTACATACCCCATCCATAGTCACCTTTCATTGCGATAAACTGCAGACCATCTGAGGTGTAAGGATGGACCCAAGCCGACAACACAAGGCTGTCTGTGATGTTTAAACTGTCAACATGTGGAATTTCTATCCGATCACCCTCATCTGCGAAACGCAATGAATAATCAGCACCAGGACCAATTTCAACCACGCCGTAAACCGGGAAGTATTGAGGATCATTTTCCAAATCATTCCAAGTACCAGGCATGATGTTTCCCATGTTGGTGCTTGCAATGTGGACGTACCCCTCGTCATCGCTCGCTGAGGGTTGATCTGCACCCCAATCTCTGTAGTAAAACGGTGCGCCATTGTGCCACCTGTACCCACCATCGTTGTCCACATCTGAAAGGCCTGTCCAGAGATGACGCGACTGGTTGTCCCAATTCGCAAAGGTGTCGAACAGCCATTGATTTTCTGCAGCGTCATCCACGGTGACCAAAAACCCATCAAGGCCTCGAGCCACCTCAGCTGCCGTGCTCCACGAACTCTCGCTCAACAGGTGGTAGGTGTGATTGTTCGCCGGATTGACTGCCGTTTGAAGCACCTCAACATCTTGAGGCTGTTGAGCGCTTGAAGTGGCTACGAGCGGCACCATCAGGCTGATAAAAAAGAGGCTAACAAGCACCATCGCTTTGCTACGCATGATTTTTCTATCAAACCGATGTTCTTCAATACATTGGTGTATTGATTGGACAGGGGAAGTTCAAAATGGTTCACTTGAGGCGCTTTCCGCCGATTCTTAACTCAGTCTGCAAAGGCATTTGATGTTCCCATGCAAATTCCTTGACAATTCTCCAAGCCTTTTCCGAACCTTCGTAGTCTTTTACATCGATGATCTTGTTCCGAGTGTTGGCCTTGAAGGCGGCGATTGGTTCAGCGTTCTTGAACACCAAATAAGCCGAACCGAAACCGAAGCGTTCCTTCATGATGTCAGCAAAATAGGGGGCGATTGGATCGCTTGGCGGTAGCACGAAATCACGGATTGGAGGGATGTCCTTGGCTTCTTCCAGAAGGTTTTTGCGACCCCAACAGACTTGGTCGAGTTCTTCGATCAAAAAGCCCTTGACAAGGGTACCATCCTCTTCGAAGGAGGTGAGAACGGCTTTGATTTCCTCTGGTTTGAATGGGGTTCCTGCGAGTCGCAGCAATTGCTTGAGCGTAATCACTGGGAAATCCTTGACAAGAGAGCGAATGTACTCCCGGCGCAATTCAACCGGATCGACTCCAGGTTCCAGTTTCACGGTTCTGAAGCCACCGCGGAAGTCTTGAACGATGTGGCCTGAACGAATCAAGGGTTGCACCAACTTACGGAATTCCGATTGAGTCAAAGCGTGACGTTCTTTGAACAAGTTGGGATCAGAGTTGCTGCTGAAGAATTCTACGATGTCCCATAATTCATCATCAGATGGTTCACCACGGATGGCCAATAGGTTTTGGAAATGCTCGTATGAGGCCCATACTTGATGGCCGCGGAGGTTGATGCCTTGGTGCATACGGTTGGCGCTTGCCATGCTTTTGAGGTCAACCCTGTACAATTCGCAACGGCCACGGAGTGCGAAGTCATCGCGAATCTCAGTGACTTCTTTGAGCGCCATGACTTCATTTTCCATTCTTGTTTTTTGGTGGAGGTTATGGCGGTGGAACAGCGCTCGTTCTGCGATTTCACGAGGCTGTGGGTCAACGACACCTCCGCGAATCATTCGTTCACCGGTCATCTTGAAGCCTATTCTTTCCAAGGCTTGGCGGGTGTTTTCATTGATGCTTGAAACGGGTTCGCTGTTGAAGTTTGACAACACCGCCACGTCGACCAGTTGGTCTGCGTGATTTTCCAACAGCAATTCGAAAGCCTCGCAGAATTCATCAATATAGGCTGTAGGGACGTGCAAGTCTTTGATCACCAAGTAATCATTCACCTTGAACATCAGCACCTTGCCAATGGGATCGATGCCCTTGAAGACTGGAAGATACCATCCTCGATCAAGAACGCTACGAACTTCCCAGATGAACCGGGATACATAGGGATCGGATTGAGTAAGAATTCGCATTGTACGGTCTTCCCGGCGGGGTTGCTGCAACAATTCCACTTCTTCAGGCATGCAGTAGAAGGCTTCTGGGTCGGGAACCAACGCCATGACTTTGGCGATTCTTCCATCTTTTTCGAGGTTCATCAAGGCCAAAGTGAGGTCCTCAAAGGCCCGAGTCACATAGAATCGGAGCGTGTTGCCTTTCACTGGGCCCATTCTTCGAATCACGTCGACAAGTGCGCTTTCGAAATCCATTGGTTCGTAGACATCGTGAACCCTGTGGAACAAAGAAAGCCTTCTTCGCCGACCAGGTACGTCTTCGAACTGTTTTACCACAAGCATTTGGCGTTCAAGATTGGACATGGCGTACTTGATGTCACGCTGGAGCGAGCGATGTTCGTCGCCCTTGGGGAAATCTGCCATGATCTCCTGGCGGGTGACGTTCTCTCCAATTGGGATTCGCTTGAGCAACTCTTCTTCCATCGGTCCAACCCAAGGTTCTGGTTTTAGACCAAGCAACATCGGAATCGTGTCCTTTGTTGTGTACCCCATTCGATTGTGGAGCAAGCGACCCATGATGACATCGGAATCAAGTTGCATGTCTTGCCAGTCTTTGAATCTGAAATCCGTAATTCTGTAGAGCAGTTCTTGCTGCTTCTGGAACAAGACGTGGGAATCAAAGGCTGAAAAACCGTCTTCATATTGTTGGAATGTTTTGTCCAGAACGAGGTTCTGAACCCAACGGTATTCAACAACATCTTCGGAACTGTCAACGAGTCTATGTTCGTCAATTTTGAGAATATATTCGGCTTCGTCTGTTTGTTTATAGAATCCAACAGACAACACATTTCTTGTTTCTAATTCGTGAAGGATTTTGTCAACCATGGCCCGTGGGAACGGCAATCGTTCTTCCAATTGGTCACCAGTTTGTGGGCCTTCGCTGCCAAGCATTTCGATGATTTTCACCCTCATTGCTTCGTGAGGGTCGCCCAAAGATTGCTTTGTCCATTCTGTGGGCGTCCGTTCATCAAAAGCGGTTGCAATGGAGTACGACAAGCCACGCGTGTGAAGTTCACGGAGGTCGGTGACGTCTTTTCCACCGTTGACAGCTAAGCACCCTAAGGTGCCGTGGATCTCAGCCATGAATGGGGAGAACCACTTTCCATCAAGTTGGGGTGACCCGGTTCCATCGAGTTTGGTAATTTTTTCCTCCGCACACAATTGAGTAACCCATCCACGAATTGTGTCCAAGTCGATGCCTGCGAGTTTTTCCTTGTAGAGGGGGTTATGGAATTCAGGATCGAGTCCACCTCCGTGAGACATGAGCGTCATCAATTCCTTGGCGTTTTGTGGAATAGGTGCCTTATCGAGGTAGAATTTGTCCAACTGTTCAGAGGTTAATTCGGTGGCTAAACTACGAGTGCCGAGCAATCGGCGAAGGATTGCGGGGTCGATGTCCTTGACGAGGTAGGCTCTGGTTTTCATGGCCATTAGGTCTTCAAACGCCGACATGAACAACGACATGCCAAGCCTTGATGGGACCGTCACCTTGTTGTGAACGATTCTTGCATCGCCTTGAACGCATGATTCGAGGAACACTTCCAAACTTTTCATATCAATGTCGCCAAACATGATTTCATTTTTGGCTTCCCTCATCAAGAGGCTGTCATCGGTTGTTCGATGCTTGTTGAGCAGTGCTTCTGCTTTTTGCTGGAATTGCTGTGGGCTGATCTCTTCGGCACCAATGCGCTTTGGAATAATCATGGAACGGCCTGCAACCTCTCTAAATCGCTTGGCAAAAATTTGTGTGTTGACCACATAACGTTCGATGACTTCGTTGTGGTTGTTGTTTCTGAAAGCGCTGTACATTTGCCCCGGGTCGACTTCTTCCGAGGTTCGAATTAACAAGCCGTTTTCATCAAAGGACATCTCAATGACGGCGATGTTGTTCGATTCAGCAAGCCCTGCCATGAAGTAGCCAAGAGCGGTGTTGAAGCCTCGACCCCTGCAAGTCGTGATCATGTAGGTTGGATGACCTCCTGAAATCACTTGTTCGACGAGGATCCGGTTTGGATCTGGGACTTGGAACGAATCAAGGCTGTGTTCTTCCAAATGACGAGCTATCGCGTTGGCAACATCATTTGACAATCCATAGGCATCTCGCAACACAATACGAGGGTCTTCTTCCCTTCGCAAGGAAACAATGCAATGGCCGATTAAGTCCAGCAGGGCGTTGGAGAGTTCCCGGGAACGCGATCTGGCTTCACCAGACCATGATGGTACAGTTGGGCGGTGGCCGGTCACCGACGCTACGTTGACTCGGGTTCCTTGGATGTTGGTGACCCTGTATGTTGAACCGCCGAGCAAGATGACGTCTCCACCTCGCAGGTTCGATACGAAGGAGCCTGAAAGTTGTCCAAGAATGGAGCCTTCTGCATTGAAGACAAGGTAGGAGTTATCGGGAGCAATTGTTCCGATGTTGGTGTAATAAATCATCCTTGAATAGCCGCGCTTGCCGTAAATATTCTCTTCCCAGTCAACCCAAACACGTCGTTCTTCTTCGAGCATGTCCAACACTTCAATGAAATCATCGTACTTGAAGTTCCTGTACGACCATGCGTTGACAATAATTTCGTAGGCCTCATCGATGTCGAGTTGATTGATGATGACCAATCCAATCATGAATTGAGCAACGACATCTAAGCAATTTTCAGGGAAATCCAACCGATCCATATCACCGGTTTGGATTGCTGCTTGTAGGGCTGCTAATTCCAAAAGGTCGTCTACGCTTGTTGGAAGGAACCTCGCCCTCGGAATACCACCTACGTGGTGACCTGCACGACCAATTCGCTGAAGCGCCGTTGCAATGTCACCGGGGCTACCAATTTGCAGAACTAAATCCACAGACCCGATGTCAATTCCCATTTCCAACGAGGATGATGTGACAACCGCTCGAAGGTGACCATGCTTGAGTTTCTTTTCCACATCGAGCCGGATTTTCTTATCCATTGAACCGTGGTGGCCGGCAACGAGGTCCCCAAGGTATGGCCTCAATTTTAGGACGATGTTCTCTGTCATTTTACGGGTGTTTGCAAACACCAATGTGGTGTTGTGTGCCGCAATGAAGTCAGCAATCGCCTCGATGTTCTTATCGAAAATTTTCATCACGGATAAGTCGCTGAATTTCGGGTCGGTGAGCAAAATATCCAGATCGAGTTCCCTTGAACCTGAAACTTTAGCGATGCACACCTTTGTTGCCTCTGTCCGGCTTTCCTGGTCATCGCTTGCGACAAGGAATTCGGCAACTGTTTCCAAGGGTTCCATGGTTGCAGAGATACCAATTCGTTGAACTGGCCGAGTGAGGAGGGTGTCGAGGTAAGAGAGCGTGAGGGCGAGGTGAACACCACGTTTGGTTGGTACCAAGGAGTGCAATTCGTCGATGATCATGTATTCAACTTCACTGACAATGGGTTGGAATCGCGGCGAAGTGATCGCAATAGCCAGACTTTCGGGGGTTGTAATCAGAATATGTGGGGGATTGCGCAGCATCTTTTGGCGCTCGTTTTGAGGCGTGTCACCTGTTCGCAAGCCCACACGAATCTCTTGTGCCCTGTCGGGAAGGTAGCGGTCTGATATTTCCTTCAACGGACCGAGCAGGTTGCGCTCAATGTCGTTTGCCAACGCCTTAATCGGTGAAATATAGACGCAGTAGACACGCTTTTCGAGGTTACCCTCCAGTGCACGGCGCACGAGTTGATCGATGATTGACAAAAAGGCTGTCAATGTTTTTCCAGACCCTGTAGGTGAGCAGAGCAACAGGTGTTCCTGTTCGATAATGGCTGGAATCGCCAATTTCTGGGGACGCGTGAAATCAGGGAACTTATCCTTGAACCAGTTGCGAACTGGGGGGCATAGCATCTCCAACAGAGCCTCTGTTTCCAGAGGTGTTTCGAGATAATGTATATCTGCCATATTTTTTTCTCACTTGCCCGTGAGTCGCAAGGCATCGAAAGGAGTAAATGAACTTGTTGTTATCAGGGGTATGTGGAAACCTGTCCTGTGCGAGGCTCAAGCCCAGCGCAGTCCCCCCTTTTTCCATCGATTGACCGCCTCGGTCACTGGGCGCTTTGGTGGGTGAAGTAGCGGGGAGTTGACGGCGCTTGGTGGAGCCTTAATTTCGTGCAAAGCCTGGGTGGGACAAGAGCCAATGCAGGACAAGCATCCAACGCATTGTTCTTCGACGACAACAACGGGACGTTTCGCCTTTGTTCGCTCTGGAGGTGACACAAGCAAGGGCAGCAGTGCTTCAAATGGACAATGTGGGATGCACAAATCGCACCCAGTGCAATCTGATTCGATGATTGCTACCATCGACTGGCCCATGAATTTGGCAAGCCGCCATGCTTCTTAACGCTACGCTTCGGCGTTTTGACCTTTGATTTGACGGTGAGGTTGAAAGGTGACTTGCTGTACGAGGGTTGAGGTTGGATTTGATGCAACAAGACCCAGAACGGCTCGAACGGATGTCTGGAATGCTCAAGCGCAGGGGCATCATCTTACCAGCCTTTGAAATCCACGGGGGCGCAAAGGGTCTCTATGATTTCGGCCCCGTTGGTGGGCGCCTGCGAAACAGGGTCAATCAAACTTGGATCGATCATTGGCTTGCCCTTGGTAACATCGTTGAACTTTCATGCCCAACCGTAACGCCCTATGCCGTCCTTGAAGCATCGGGCCACGTTGGGGAATTTTCAGATTTCATGACCGTGTGCACCAAATGCGAAGAAGCAAGCCGCGCTGACACGCTGTTGGAATCATTTCACGCCAATCCTGATGCATTGTCTCAAAGCGAACTTCAACACCTCCTCTTTGATTCTAACCCACCTTGCCCCAACTGCAACGAGCAAGCATGGAGCGAAGTTACCGCACAGAATTTGATGTTCAACACAACAATTGGCGCAGGAAGTTCAGGACGCCCTGGATTCTTACGGCCCGAAACCGCCCAAGGGATGTTTACATCTTTTCCAGCCCTCCTTCGTCACAACCGAGACCGACTTCCCTTTGGAGCCATCCAAGTGGGCAAGGGTTACCGAAACGAAATTTCCCCCCGCCAAGGCATGATACGCTTGCGGGAATTCAATATGGCTGAATTGGAGTACTTCTTCAATCCACATGAAGATCAACAGCATGATTTTGATTCTTGGTCGGAGGTGGAACTGTCCCTGGTTCCAGATGAAGGCGATGAGACCCGCATGACGATTCAATCCGCATTGGACGCTTCCATCGTCCGTCATGAAACCGTTGCCTATTTCATGGTTCAAACCTACGATTTTTTGGTCAAAGTGGGCATCGATCCAAAACGGCTGCGATTCCGCCAACATGAAGCGGATGAGATGGCACACTACGCCAGTGATTGCTGGGATGCAGAAATCTTGGGCTCATATGGATGGATTGAATGCGTAGGCATTGCTCATCGGGGTTGCTTTGATTTAGAATCTCATGAAAAGGCAACCGGGAAAACATTGCGCGCTCGCCGTGAATTTTCAGAACCTAAAGTCATCGAAATTGACGGCTGGACCATGAACGGTGCCACGGCAGGTCCGGCGTTTAGAGCCCTTGCAGGAGCGGTTAAGCAATCAGTTGAATCATTAGCAGCTGACGCCACATTCCCTTGCATGGTCACCCTTGAGAACGGTGAAAAAGTCGAGGTCCTTTCTGAGCATGTGAAACGCGTTCAACGCACGGAAACCATCTCTGGAGAATGGTACATACCACACGTCGTTGAACCTGCGTTTGGAATTGACAGAATCATTTGGCATGTGTTGGACCACGCCTATGACGACACGGCGAAAGATGGCGATGCTTACACCGTGTTGCGGTTGAGCGACGATGTTGCACCAGTGAACTACTGCGTGTTCCCCTTATTCGAAAAGGAAGGGATGGGTGAACTTGCACGAACACTTCACAAGAAGCTCTCTGCAACTTCGGGCGTTGTTTCAATTTACGACAGCAGCGGCTCGATTGGTCGGCGCTATGCAAGAGCGGATGAGATTGGAGTTCCACGCTGTTTAACGGTCGATCACCAGTCGGTTAAGGATCAAACTGTAACGGTTCGGGACAGGGATACGGGCGAACAACACCGCGTTCATATCGACGACTTGATTTGAAGGAACCTTCGCCCTCAGCCGAATCCATCATCAAGGTTGAAGAACCCTCGGACCAAGGTTCTGCTATGCCTGAGGTGAGCGATTGGACCGAACGCCACCGCCCTACCTCAGAGCGCCATTTGGAAGGCAATGAAGTGCAACGGCGGAAAATCCGGGCATGGCTTGACGATTGGCAAAACGGAACGCCGCGAAGAAAATCCATCTTACTCGTTGGTCCACCCGGCGTTGGCAAAACTTCCGTAGCCCGTGCCATCGCCCAAGACCTTGGGTGGAATGTGATTGAACTCAACGCATCAGACGCTCGAAACGCGGCAGCGATTCGGAAGGCAGCGACTCAGGGGAGCACGCACCGTTCGCTGTTCCACGATCCGAACGCCAAAAAACAACGTACGCTGATTTTACTTGACGAAGTTGACCACATCTCCGGTGGCTTGAGAGCCGTCAGCCAGGATCGGATCGAGAAAGCGATGCAGGGTCAAGATGACGCTGGGCGCGATGTCACTCTTTCTGGGGACTCCGGTGGCAAAGCAGAACTGCTCAACCTTGTTGCCAACACGAAACAGCCGGTCATTCTCGCCTGCAACGAAGTGATGGGTCTTTGGGGTAAATCCTCAAGTTGGCGCTCCACGAGGGATCGATTCAAGCCGCACATGGAAATCATCACCTTTGAACGCGCCAGCAACGAAGCATTGCGCAGAATTGCCAAACGTGTTTTGCGCGAAGAGGGTTTGGATTTTGACGACGCTGCTGTCCAAGCGATGGTTGACAGCAACCCTGGTGACCTTCGCGCTCTCGTCCGTGATTTGCAAGTTCTTGCCTCAACCGCAGATGGAAGCATCACTAAAGCAATGGTTGAGAATCAAGCCGAATCTGGACGAAGGGATTCGACGTTGGAAGTGTTCCCTGGATTGGACGCCCTTTACCGGTCGAATGAAGCAGAACAAGCGGTTGCTCTCGGACGATTGATCGACAAGCCACCAAGTGAATTGATCAACTGGGTTCATTGGAATAATGCATCCTTGTTTCCTGAAAAAGAATCGATTGCTCGGGCCAACCAAACGCTTTCTGTTGCCGCTAAAATGCTGATGGGTCAGTACCAAAATACAGCTCATCGCTCATGGTATTGGAGCGGTCAGTTAGCAAGTCTTTCTGCTTCAGTCCCGAATAAAGTTCCGTTTAGGGATCGAATTTATTCATCCTACCCTTCCTTTTTGCGGCGGCAAGCTTCCTGGGTTCGTCCTGCCATTGTTGACCGTTTGACCCAATTTTCTGGATCGAGTAAAGCAGCGGCTCGAGATGAACTGATGCCACTTTTGGCTGCGATGGTGAGGGATGCACCCAACATAGGAGACGCCTCAGAATTTGGTCTTTCCATTCGGCTTGGGTTTTCCGGTGAAGAACATGCTTCCATGGCGGGTATGCCTCCGTCTCGAAGGTCAACAAAAGACCTCATTAAGGCCTACAATGTTGAATTGGAAGCGTTCCTTGATGCTCAAGAACAACCGACCGAACAACCCACAATCGATGAACGAACACCAATGGATGCAATTGAGACAGAAGAGAACGACGAAGACAGCGGAAGCCCACCAGGTCAAATGAAGCTGTTTTGACTTCACTCTTTTTCTTCATCATCCATTATTCGACGGAACAGCGCAATCGCCGCTCGATCCGACTGAACCTTTTCTTCCCTTCGCCAAGTGTGAGGGTGGATCAGAATAACGGCTGTAAGCAATTCTAACCGGCCAAACCACATCAAGACAGAGGTGATCAACAGGGCGCCTGAATTCATACCAGCCCATGTGTTTGATGGACCATAGTCACCCAGAGCAGGTCCGGTGTTCCCAAGAGAAGATGCAACCACCGTTATGACGCTCTCAAAGGTTTCACCGGGCATGAAAATAGCGAGAATGATGCTGGAAATACCAAACAATCCTACCCAAACAAACAGCATGCCAACAATCAGGCCAAGTTGATTTCGTTCGACGACCTCCCCATTCATACGAAGGCGGTCAATTTTACGCGGCTGCGCAATTCGAACCAATTCACGCATTGCAACCTTGAACGCCAAAGTGACGCGTAGCAGTTTCAATCCACCAGCGGTTGAGCCCGCACTGGCGCCAACGATCATCAGAACGAAGATGACAAGATGGGTTACAAGCGGCCAAGTTGGGCCCGTATAATCGGTGATCGCAAACCCTGTGGATGTCCCCATAGAAATAACTGTGAAGGTGCTTTCTCGCAATGCCTTACCCACGGATGTACCCGATGCAATTAACGCACCCGCAATAGCCATAATTGCAACCGCCACATAAATTGTGTAGTACCTAAATTCCTCATCATCGAAGGCTTTCTTGATTTCCCCTTCCTTGATGAACCACAGGAGTGCGAAGTTAACCCCTGCAAGGAACATGAACACGATGATGATCGCCTCAACAAGGAAGGAGTCAAAGTAGCCAATGCTTGCATCGTGGGTGGAAAAACCCCCTGAAGGCATGGTCGTCAGTGAATGGTTGATTGCATCAAACAGGGACATGGCGCCCGTCGAAGCCAACAGAATAATCTCTGCCACTGTCAGGACAACGTAGAGCGTCCAAAGCGAAATCGCGGTTGATTTTAGTTTAGGTCGCAACCTTGAGAGCGATGGGCCTGTTAATTCAGCACGAGCAAGCGCCATGCCGCCACCAATGACCCGCGATAAAATCATCATTCCAAGCATGATGATCCCCATGCCGCCAAACCATTGGGTCAACGAGCGCCACAACAAAAGACCCTTTGGCTGACTGTTGATGCAGTCTGCTGTTACGCCTGGAATGCAGTTTGGACTCATGGCTGGAGCGATGACGGTTGCCCCAGTTGTGGTGAATCCTGACATCGATTCAAACCAAGAGTTGATCGCCCCACGGGCGATGTCGATGAGGGCTGCATCAGGTGTGAAAGGTCCATTGAAGACGCCCCCCAGCCAATACGGTAGCGCTCCAATGAACACTGCGATGGGCCAAACCAAGGCCACACCTGCAAATGCTTCTTTGTCCCTTAAACGCTCATTCGTGTTTGTACGGGTTCCAAAACTCAACATCATCAATCCTGCAAAAAGGGAAATCATGCTCGGTAAGGCAAACGCCCTCAGAGCCAGAGCGATTGAATCAATCCATGCTGTGATCAGACCACATACCAACAATGGAAACGTAAGGGCAACAAGGGTCCAACCCAAGATGAGAAAGAGCACATCAGAGCGCATTGCCTTCACGCCCTAAATCGTTTTTCGATGTCTGTGATTCGATCTGGCGTGCAGAACACGATCAAGCGATCGCCATCGAGGAGCGTTTTGTCAGGTGAAGGTCGCAGTGATTCCCACATTCTTGCTGTGTTGCGCCGTTGAATGAAGGCGACCCTCATCCAATCGGGAAAACCAGCTTCAATGATTCGCTTGCCCGAGAAGTGCGCTCGTTCGGTGACTTCCATGCTGACACCAACAATGTTTGGAATGTTGGTGAGTAGGGCGTACACGCCGGCTGTTTTGGTGTGGATTTGAGCCAAAATATTGTCGACAGCGACTCGCTTACGGTCGACGGCGAAGGTGATTCCCATTCGCTGAGTGACCTTGACTAAATCTGCATCATAGAGCAGCAAACCGGTTCGATTCACGCCCATGTCACTTGCCAATAAGGCCGCAGCGATGCTAGCGAGGTCGTCGGGGAGGGCTGCAATAGCGATGTGGTGGTCTGGAATTCCAATTTCAGTGAGGATGTCCCGATCGAGGTGGTCCCCGTGGATCACTTCCAAATTCGGATGCGCTCCAGTTTTAGATCCCGAGAGGTCATTGGCCAACTGAAGGTCTCGTTCAATCACGGTGACTGCAGCACCCGATTGAAGCCAATCATCAGCAATTCGCCTCCCGATGTGGTTTGCACCAATCACGGCAACCCGAGGGCTCACTGGGAAATCCGTCGCTACGTGGCCAAAAATACCAAGAATACGATTAAAACTCGCCAAACCGGTTGTAGCCACGGCAATACGGTCGTTTGGCACGAGCATGAAATCGCCATCAGGGACGATGCTTTTCTCGCCATCGCGTTTCAGGCCAACAATCAACGGCATACCACCTTCAATATGGTTTGAGGCATCTCTTAGCGTTTGGAACACCACGGTTTTAGCTTGGCTTGTAACGTCAAGTTCAATGATGTAAGCATCGTGGCCGAACGGAATAACTTCTTCGATTGCAGAAGAGCGCAATCCGGAATGCAGGCGTTTGATGGCTCCGTCGAGTGGGTTAATCACGTGGTTTACCTTAGCCCATTGACTGAGGTATCCGTTGTTTTGTTCCTCGATGAAGTTCATGTCCCTCACTCGGCAGATGGAGAGCAAAGGTTCTGCCTGGTCTCCAGCCGTTTCTTCGTACACATGATTCGCAAGGGCACAGGCAAGCAAATTCCGCTCATCGGAATTGGTTGCCGCAACAAAAACTGAGGAGATTCCAATGCCAGCTTCATGCAATTTATCTCTCGTTGTCAAATCCCCGTGAATCACCAATACGTCAAGGTTCTGAGCGTTTTTGACCGCACGTGAATCAGAGTCTACAAGCACAACATCGATGTCTTCAGCGCGCAATGCTTTCGCCAAATCGGTACCAACTCGCCCCGCACCACCAATTATGATTCTCATGACATTCACCCGAGGTTCTCCGCAACAACTGGTACTCTGAAGACGCCACCTTTGGAATCATGGTCGCCATCTGTTGTGTACATAGGTGGCAAGCGCTTAATGGTGCTCGAACTCAAAGATGGGTGGAAATAGGCATTGAGTAAATCCCCACTTGGATCTGGTTGTTCAATCCATGCGATGTAGGCGGTGGGTGTGTGGAGCAACCATCTATTATTGTTCACATCCACAGAACCTTGCACATAACATTCGTCCAACACAATTTTATTTTCATTGCAGTACTCTTCGCTGAGTGGCAACTGTATGTAGCCCCATGCGTGGGCCTCCCATTCCTCGAAATCAAGACCAGTGAGGGCGCCAAAGGCGTACCAGCCTGGCAAGCCTTTCACACGCAATAAGGACAGGAAAGCGTTCGTTTGTTCGTCGCAATCTCCCATGCCGGAGGAGAGGCATTCAGGGCCGCTGCGAGGGAAATCGATCCCTTTGACGTACTCAACGTGCTTGTGCATGTAATCAAATGCAGCCCGAGCATAGGCATAAGCGTTCTCGCTTTCGCCTTCGGGGAGGCTTTGGGAGATGATGTTGGAAGCTGTTGTGATGGTGTCATCTTGGCCGTTGACCCTCCATCCACCCTGCGATCGAGAATCCATAACACCTGGAGTACCTGCGTCGTACCATTTTTTATTTGGTGTCAAATAGGTCTGGGATTCACCTGAAACATCGCGTTGAATGACGTCATCGAAAGTTCCGCTATTTTCCACGCTAATTCCCATATCCGAACCATCAATACGCGAGTCAACACGACCATTATCCCACCATGAATACGCTGTACTGGTAAGGGACACTTTGTATACAATTGTGGAAGTTTCACCGTATTGGAGGTTTAGTTTTACCTTAACGCAAGAACTGACACTGCAATAATCATTCCCGGTTCCGTAGCCTGGCCACCATATTTCGTGGCCGTTGGTTGTGACCAATTTGTCGGCCACAGATTTTACTGGGAGTGCATTGAGCGGAACGTTAAATTCCTCCTGGTCGATTGTGATTGTAATTTTGTTAATCTTTTGCAAGGTGGAACTGTCTACTGATTCCGTGCCATCAGTGTAGCTAAACATTGTGGGGGACCCGTCGAGTGATAGAACATCTGAAGGGACGATTAGGTTTTCAAGCAGGGTGCCGTCGCCACCTACGGCTTCTGCAGAAATTGTTTTTGAAACGGTATATTCGGTCTCTAGAGGGTATTCACGGGCCGGCATTGCTTGAAGCATGACCGTTTCCTTAATTGAAGCAAACTTGGCCAAAGACATTTCCTGAACAGCCGGAGACGTGAACACGAAAGCAATGAAAAAAACCATGACGATCATACGAGATTTGTTACGCGTCCGCTTCATGATGTTCTTAGAGCGACCCGTATGAGTTTGAATGACACCCCTCCCTGTTGGGCGATTGGTCATTTTGTAGGTTGTGTCTGCCGAACCTTGGTTGAATTGCTGCTCCATTGCGAACGTTTTGGAGCGAGTGTTTGCCAACACCCGACCGCATGAATAGCAAATCGTATCACCGGGATAGGTGACACTTTGGCAATAAGGGCAAGAACCCATGACCCTTTGGCTGTGCGGGCGTTGTATAACCGTTGTGTGCGGAAGGCCCCATAAATGTTTATTTGGGAAGGATGGTTTTTTCTATTATTTTCTCACGCTAGGCCCTTAGTAAGCAAATAATAACTTAATTTACTCACTCTCGTGGGCCTGTTGCAGTGATTCCCGCTGTTCGCGAACTTGGCGCGCCCACATTTTACGCAACCTCTTTTTTGATTCGCTTGGGATGGAATCCCAAATCCATTCATCGGCTCGTCTGTTGACCAACAGGGCGAAAGGAATGATGAACACCCACGCCAAAAGACTGTGGACTGCATAGGCAAACATAGACAAATAAACACACCGCCAAAAGGTTGAACGCAGTACAGCACCCCAGCGTTTACCTTGGAGCATTAATTGACCGTGGAAGCAGCAAATTAACGCTTCGGATCTCGGCGCAAAAATCCCAATCCCTACTACAGTAATCCACAGTTTCATGCTCAATAGAGTGTCATATCCCTCGAAAACTCGGTAAAGATGGATCATGCCCAACATTGCGCCAATCGCTAACCCGAGCGCCCATCCACTTGTTGGATGAGAAGAACCTGAACGGACCCTCTCCCGTCGCAGCAAGAAATGTGCGGCAACTGATGTAGCAAGGCAAACTAGCACTAAATCT
>TARA_B110001452_G_scaffold22115_1_pt1 | contig 17826 bp, 19 predicted proteins | sample TARA_B110001452 | Tara Oceans TARA_B110001452 (sample SAMEA4396971) | marine metagenome | biome: Polar Biome; feature: [DCM] deep chlorophyll maximum layer (ENVO:01000326); material: water (ENVO:00002006), including particulate matter (ENVO:01000060) such as... | depth 25 m
GTCGTGCTGTCGCTCAGGCCTCTGGCATTAGAGTCTCAATTTAGTTACCAACTCATTAGAGTCTTCTTTGCGACTAAGACCGTACACCTAATAGGGAGTAGTGTCAGTGGCTGAGCAACCGTCATGTGCTAACTGCGAGCCTGGGCATTTTGATATGGACCGTCCTTAGTATGGCCCTCATCAGGGCTCATAGCCTGTCTAAAATGTTACTATTTGGCTGCACGCAGGTCCTATCTCTTGCACAGCTTGTCTGTGCGGGTAAAATTGAGTAAAACTTAGTGCCCATGGTCTATATTCATAGATTGGCGTTCTGTTAAACTCCAGATTCATCTATAGGAAATTAGCTATGCAACGAGCCATTGCAGCCGTTTTAATCGCAACTCTAGCCAGCCTTGCCTCTGTGGCCTGCTTGTCCAATGTCGACATCATGCCTATTGTGAAGAAATCCGAGCACACTGCGCTTTATAGAGAAATATTTAATAGGCTTGCGACGCGCCATTATCACGGACAAACTATCGATGACAGCCTGTCTGAGCGCTACCTAGAGCAGTATATTGACCAGCTCGACCCGATAAAGGGTTATTTCCTTGAATCGGATATCGAAGAGTTCGGCCGCTGGCGCACCACCTTAGATGACCTTGCCAAACGGGGGGATGTAACGCCTGGCTTCATTATGTTCAATCGCCTTCGTGAGCGAGCAACTAGCCAGCTTACCGGTATCATTGCCCTGTTGGAGGATCCCGAATACCGATTTGACTTAACCACTGACGAAACTATTGTCTTAGATGCAGACAAGCGCGACTGGTTTGTATCGGCGGAAGACGCTAGCCTCTTTTGGGAGAAGCGTCTTCGAGACGCAATGATTCGTCTAATTTTAAATGATAAGGAAGTTGATAAGGCTCGGGAATTGCTTATCAAGCGCTTTAAAAATCAGATTAAACAATACGAGCAGCGCGATAGTCAGGACGTGTTCCAGAATTACGTGAATGCCCTCGCTAAGCTCTATGATCCGCATACTGCCTATTTCTCCCCGCGAACCACAGAAAATTTTCAGATCAATATGTCCCTGTCACTTGAAGGTATTGGCGCTCAACTTACCACTGAAGACGAGTACACCAAGGTAATCAGAGTAATTCCCGGCGGTCCAGCGGATTTGCAGGGAATCATTCAGGCTGAAGATAAAATCGCTGGTGTGGCTCAGGGTGACTCAGAAATGGTTGATGTCGTAGGCTGGCGAATTGACGAGGTGGTTGACCTGATCCGGGGTGCCAAGGGCACGGTTGTTAGACTCCAAATCATCCCCAATAATGGCACAGCTGCAGACAGCACTAAGATCATCGCTATTACCCGAGATACGGTCAAGCTTGAGGAGAAGTCAGCTCAAAGCGAGATTGTTGAGTTTGAGCAAGATGGTAGGATGATCAAAATTGGGGTAATAGATATCCCGGCGTTTTATATGGATTTTGACGCGTTCCGTAAGGGCGACAAGGATTACAAAAGTACTACGCGAGATGTTCGCAATCTCCTCAAAGAGTTGTCCAACGAAAACGTTGATGGCATCGTTCTGGACCTGCGAAATAATGGTGGTGGATCCCTAAATGAGTCAACCACATTGACCGATCTGTTTATTGATTATGGCCCAGTGGTTCAGATTAAGGATTCTCAGCGGTATGTCTATCGAAACCAACGGGCAAAGATACCTGCCGTCTATGATGGCCCTTTGCTGGTTATGATTAATAGGCTGAGCGCGTCTGCGTCAGAGATTTTAGCTGGCGCACTGCAAGATTATGGGCGCGCGCTGATTGTCGGTAGTCAAAGTTTCGGCAAAGGTACAGTGCAGGAGTTGAGTGGGCTGAGTAGTGGGCAGCTAAAATTGACCGTCTCTAAGTTCTACCGGGTCTCCGGTGACAGTACCCAGCACCGTGGGGTATTACCGGATATTGCGTTCCCATCGGCTTATGATACGGACGAAGTCGGTGAAAGCCATGAAGAGAACGCCCTACCCTGGGATAGTATCCACTCGGTTGCGTTTAAACGCAGCAGTCATTTGGGTCAATTCATTGCACCACTCACATTTAAGCATGAGGCCCGCAGCGCCAAAGACCCTGACTATAGGCACATGATTCAGAAGCTTGAATTTAACGAAGAGTGGACTTCTGGCGAGGCTCTCTCATTAAATATCGCTAACCGCCGAGCTAGAGCTAAGGACTGGGAAATGACGCTACTTGAATTTGAAAACAGTCGGCGTAAAGCTAAAAATATGGAGGTTTTTAGTGATATCGAGGCATGGAAAGACGATCAAAAAGATGAGCCTGAAATAGCCACGGATCAAGATGGCAAGATAAAGGCTAAAAACGATGTCGATAAAGAGCCTGTTGTCGAAGAAAAGAATATTGCTGAGTCAGACCCTATGCTGCAGGAGGCAGCGTACATTCTTGCCGATCAAATCGTCATGCTGTCATCGCCAAGCAAGTCCCAGCTGGCTGAAAATCATACCGAAAAGCGAGCTAAATAACCTATGACGTCAACAGACCGCTCTACAACCCGTATTATTTCCTTCAATGTCAATGGTCTGCGGGCGAGACTGCATCAATTGCAAGCAGTAATTGATCAGCATGCGCCCGACATAATTGGTCTTCAAGAGATTAAGGTCAGTAATGAGGAGTTTCCGGTCGATGCGATTATCGATATGGGCTACACGGTTGACTTTCATGGCCAAAAAGGCCACTACGGAGTTGCACTGCTTAGCAAAGTGCCGGCCACCGCTATCACTCGAGGTTATCCCACGGATAATGAAGATTCGCAGTGTCGTATGATTCATGGTGAGTACCGCGTTAACGACAAGACTATCCATGTGATCAATGGGTATTTTCCGCAAGGCGAGGGTCGTGCTCATCCGACAAAATTCCCCGCTAAAGAAAAGTTTTATGCCGACCTGACCGCTTATCTAGGTGACAGCTTCAGCAGTAATGATCGAGTCATTGTTATGGGCGATATGAATGTCGCGGCAGAAGATATCGATGTGGGTATCAAGCCTGAGAATGCTAAGCGCTGGCTGAAGACTGGCAAATCTGCGTTCTTGCCCGAAGAGCGTGAATGGCTTGCCACGCTTCAAAGTTGGGGTCTTACCGATACATTTAGGTCAATGAATGCTCAGGATGACCGGTCTTACAGCTGGTTTGATTACCGCAGTCGTGGCTTCGAGCAGGAGCCAAAAAGCGGTCTGCGTATAGACTTAATATTGGCCTCAGCGGCGTCTATGGACGAGCTGGTGACCACAGGAATCGACTTTGCTGCAAGAGCGTTTGAGAAGCCGTCGGATCACTGCCCCATCTGGGCAGATTTCTCTCTCTAACTTCAGAGTCAACCGATCCTTGGGTACAGCGTTATAGAGAACAGGCAGTTTTTAGGAGACACCTATGATAAAAGCAGTATTCAGCGCCACAATACTCTGTCTATTAACTGTCCCCGTCTTGGGAATCGCCGATCAAAGTGATAGGCAGGTCAAGCGCGTCGATCAGCAGTGGCACTCTGCCCGACAGGGGCTGGTGGTTGACAGTCAGTCGCTTAGGCGAAGCGGCACTCAGACCAGGCTAAAAGTGTATCAAACCAATAGACATGCCGTTCAGCGGAGAGTGGTCAAGCAGCGTCTATACCTAGACTCAGAGTACCGGCAAAGGGCTCGTCGGCGGTGGCAGGCTAATCATCTGAATACAGATACCCGCCTCGCTTTTTACAACGATTACTATGGCTATAATAACGGCGAACACTTCGGCCAACATAGGCGCCACTACGAATCGTTTCACGGCCATCATAGCGTGCACAAAAGGCATCATCAGGATCACCGTGATTACCTCGAATGGGTAGCAGTAATGTCCCTGCTCAGCGAGATCTATGTTGACGAGTACTATGACCAGTAAGCGATTGGTAGCAATTACCACGGCGAGTACGCCGACTGGCCGTGCACCTGTGGGCAGAGATGGACTGGTTGAACCCCTGTCGATGGACGCGTTTTTAAGGACTGTCGAGCGACGCGCTTTTCATATGGCCAAAATGGCTACAGGTAATCCCGACACCGCACTGGATATTGTGCAGGACAGTATGTACAAGCTTGTTGAAAAATACTCTCATAAAACCAGCCTCGAGTGGCGGCCGCTGTTCTACCGTATTCTAAACGGTAAAATTATTGACCAATATCGGCGCAAAGCGGTCCGAGATCGGCTTTTTCCTTGGCGCAAAACGGTCGATAGTGACCAGAGTCTAAGTTTGGATGCTATTGATACTGCCAGAGGCCGTCAGTCAGACCAACCTGATGAGATGATAATGCGAGCTCAGCGAATCAAACAATTGACTAAGGGCGTTAGCGCCCTTTCATCCCGCCAGCGGGAAGCTTTTATGCTGCGCTGTTGGGAAGGCATAAGCACTAGTGAAGCTGCGGCTGTCATGGGGTGCTCTGAAGGTAGCGTAAAAACTCATTACTCAAGGGCAATGCATACATTGCGAGATGTGTTGGAGGACTATCGATATGACTAAACCTACTCTGCAACAAGATTTGCAGTCACTTGAAGCTGACACCGAGGCCAGAGACATTTTTCGCCTTGCGCAGGCCAGAAATAGCGCACTTGCCAAACGAGGTCCGGGTTACGCGAAATTTTTACGTCCAGTGTTTGGCGCCTCAATGATGTCAGTCTTGATGCTGTCGCTGTTTCTATTACAAAGCGTGCCTCATAGCAGCGTCGATGCTGTCGATACACAATATGTCAATGATTTGAGTGAGCAACATATCGATCTCTATGAAGACCTTGAGTTCTATTACTGGCTCGCGGCGTCGCAACAAAGTGCGACGAGTTAAGCGTGCAATTAATCGATTCTCTGCAAGCAGCACCCTACGTAAACACCTCGCGTGCCCTGCTGCTTGTGTTACTAATTGCTTCGCCAGTAAGGGCTGATAAGTCTACAGAGGAAACTCATAGCGCATTTGAACAACTATCCAAAGAAACGCGAGAGGTATTGGGGCCCTTTGAGCGCCATTGGGATCGGATCACACCTTCAAGGAAAAAGCGTCTTTTAGACAAAGCAGAATCGCCGGACCTAGAGGAGAGACGGAGGTTTAAAAAGCATGCTGAATATTTCAAAAATCTCGGCCCGCAAGATCGGAAAAGGCTCCATACGGCAAAGCGACTCTTTGATAGCATGCCGCCCCATGAACGAAAAAATCTTCGCCAACATTTCAATAGTATGAGTCCAGAGGAAAAGCGCCGCCTCGGTGATTCACTCAGAACCATGCGCCCCTCTCTAGAGAAAAGGGCCGAGGTTCATAGCAAGGTCCTAAATATGAGCCCCGAGGAGAGACGCCTATACCTGCACGAAATAATGCAGCAGGGTGAGTTTCCTGAATAATAGATAAAAAAAAAGGCCCCTTGCGGAGCCTTTTTTATTGCCTATCTGCCTGCTCAGGAGAGAGCGGCATCCAGTTCAGGCATGGCGACAAACAAATCAGCGACTAGACCATAGTCAGCAACCGCAAAGATTGGTGCGTCAGGATCTTTATTAATTGCAACAATGACCTTGCTATCCTTCATACCTGCCAGATGCTGGATCGCACCAGAGATACCTACGGCGACGTAGAGATCCGGTGCAACTATCTTACCGGTCTGGCCGACTTGCATGTCATTGGGGACAAAGCCTGCGTCAACCGCCGCTCGCGATGCGCCTACCGCCGCGCCTAGCTTGTCGGCAAGATTGTAAAGCATGCCGAAATTCTCGCCATTAGCCATGCCGCGACCACCAGAGATAACAATCTCAGCGGCAGTAAGCTCTGGGCGATCAGATTTGGCCACTTCTTCGCCGACAAACTTCGAGTTTCCAGCGTCATGAGCTGTAGCAACCGCTTCAATGGAGGCTGAACCACCCTCAGCTGGCGCTGCATCAAATGCTGTTCCGCGAATGGTCATAACCTTCACAGCATCGCTGCTATGGACTGTCGCAATCAGATTTCCCGCATAGATCGGCCGTTTAAACGTGTCTTCACTTATCACTGCAGTGACATCAGACATAGGCTGCACATCTAATATAGCCGCTACACGGGGGATGACATTCTTGGCCATGCTCGTTGAGGTCGCCATCACATGACTGTAGCCCGCCGCAACTTCAGCAATCATTGGGGCGACGTTTTCAGCCAATGCATGACTGTACACCGTATTGTCTGCAACGATAATCTTACTTATGCCAGCTACCCTGGCTGCCTGATCTGCAACGCCCTGACAAGTATTGCCGACCACTAATATATCAATATCACCACCCAGAGACTGAGCGGCAGCAACAGAATTCAGTGTTGCAATATTCATGCTGTCATTGTCATGTTCAGCGATAACTAGCGTACTCATGAGATCACCTTTGCTTCATTTTTTAGTTTATCTACTAGTTGCGTAACATCCTCAACCGTGATGCCCGCAGACCGCTCTGCTGGAAGCTCTACACCCATGAGCGTGACACGAGGTGTAACGTCAACACCCAAATCAGTAGGCGTGGTGGTATCGAGCTGCTTTTTCTTAGCTTTCATAATATTGGGTAGTGACGCATAACGTGGCTCGTTGAGGCGCAGGTCTGCGGTAACGATTGCCGGCAACGTCACGGTTACAGTTTGTAGCCCGCCATCCACCTCGCGAATAACGGTCGCGATGCCACCGTCGATAGTCAATTCAGAGGCAAAGGTTGCCTGTCCATAACCTGCCAGTGCAGCCAACATTTGACCAGTTTGGTTGTTATCCCCGTCAATGGCTTGCTTGCCCATCAGGATGATATCTGGCGACTCAGATTCGCAGACCGCTTTAAGACACTTGGCAATCGCTAAGGGTTCCAATGCCTCGTCAGATTGTACTAAGATGGCACGGTCTGCACCCAGTGCTAGAGCGGTTCGCAGCTGCTCCTGACACTGCGCTGCGCCGATTGAGACAGCGATAATTTCTGTCGCTATGCCCTTTTCTTTCAAGCGCACAGCCTCTTCCACCGCAATCTCGCAAAAGGGGTTAATAGACATTTTCACATTAGCCAATTCAACATCGCTCATGTCTGACTTGGGTCTTACTTTGACGTTGTAGTCAACAACGCGCTTTACGGCTACCAAAACTTTCATGGTCTTCCTTTCACCTGAGTAATTAAAATTGCGGGCTTGATTTTTAAGCAAGTTATACTGCCTATTTAAGACGGATAAATCAAGTAACAAGGCGTCAAAACGCGACCCATGAGTTCGCTTCAACGCCACGTATCCAGACTTAATTGCGGTTATTTATATTGAGTATAGCCATGCCCATATGATGCTAGTAAAATACAATTTTGAAATTCAAATAGATCTTGGAGAATGAGCTTGGAAAGAGAATCGATGGAATACGATGTTGTCATCGTAGGTGCTGGCCCCTCAGGGCTGTCAGCAGCGATCAGACTGAAGCAGATCAATCCAGAGATTACGGTCTGTGTGGTAGAAAAAGGGTCTGAAGTAGGCGCCCATATCCTGTCTGGGGCTGTACTGGAGCCGCGTGCAATGAATGAGTTATTTCCGGAATGGAAAGCGCTTGGTGCGCCGATCAACACTCCGGTGACTAAGGATAAATTCTTTTTCTATACTAGCGCCAAGCGGGCATTGAAGCTGCCGAACTTTTTTATTCCAAAGCCAACCCATAACGATGGTAACTATATTGTCTCGATGGGCAACGTCTGTCGCTGGTTGGGTGAGCAAGCTGAGGCTTTGGAGGTTGATGTCTACCCTGGCTTTGCTGCATCAGAGGTGGTTTTTAACGATGATGGTTCGGTCAAAGGGATAGCCACTGGTGACATGGGTATCGGTCTGGATGGCGAACAAAAAGCTAGCTATGCGCAGGGGATGGAGCTCCATGCGAAATACACTCTTTTTTCGGAGGGTTGTCGCGGTCACTTAGGCAAGCAACTTATCAAGCACTACGATCTGGATAAAGATAGCGATCCTCAGCATTATGGTATTGGTATTAAGGAAATATGGGAAATCCCTGCCGAGCAGCACGAAGAAGGACTGGTAGTGCATGGACTGGGCTGGCCGCTTCAGGAGAGTAACTCTGGTGGAGGAGCATTCCTGTATCATGCGCAAAACAATCAGGTTTACATTGGTTTAATTGCGGATCTTAACTATAGCAACCCTCATATGAGCCCCTTTGAGGAGTTTCAGCGCTGGAAACATCATCCCGAAACGCTTAAATACCTCAAGGGCGGGACTCGTTTAACCTACGGTGCTAGAGCCATCATCAAGGGCGGGTTGAATTCACTGCCTAAAATGCATTTCCCAGGTGGGCTATTAATTGGCTGTGATGCCGGGACTTTGAACTCGGTGAAAATCAAGGGTAATCATACCGCCATGAAAAGCGGCATGATCGCTGCGGAGACTATTGCTAAGGCCATGACTCTAGGAGATGCGGCACCGTCTGACCTAAGCTCATATAATGAGGACTTCAAGGCCTCATGGCTTTTCGAAGAACTGTACAAATCTCGCAATTTCTCAGGCTGGATGCATACATTTCCGATGTTGATAGGGTCGGCGTTCGTCTGGATTGAACAGAATATATTCGGTGGACGCATTCCCTTTACCCTTCGAGATACCGTGCCCGATCACGCGACCATGAAGCCCGCCTCTGAGTGCAAAAAGATCGACTATGCCAAGCCTGATAATGTGATCAGCTTTGACAAAGCCTCATCGGTATTTATGTCTAATACCAATCATGAGGAGGACCAGCCCTGCCACCTCACATTGAAGGATGCAGAGCTGCCAATAGCCTATAATTTGGCAATGTTTGATGAGCCAGCTCAGCGCTACTGCCCTGCAGGCGTGTACGAAGTCATAGACAATGAGGATGGCAGCAAGCGCTTTCAGATCAATGCTCAGAACTGCGTGCACTGCAAAACCTGCGACATTAAAGAGCCTAGCCAGAATATCAACTGGGTTGTACCTGAGGGCGCTGGAGGACCAAACTACCCTAATATGTAACGATCCGAGCGAGTAATGCGCAGATCTAAGACGGCGGCGTTCATTTGATAGCCGCCTTTTTTATATCGACTTGCCTAGCAAAAATTGCTCGCCCATGCTTTCAATTCTGACAGCATGACTATCTGTGCGACCATCATTCTTAGAGTCTTCGTCGGCCCATTCGACAAGCTGATAAAACACCGATCGACTCAGTAACCCCGGTAGGTTGTCACGCACAGTTACCAGAGGTATTGGCTCTTCAGAACCGGAGCGATATTCAACCCAGAGAGGGTTTTCTTCTCCGACGACCACAACCTCACCCGTAGACGTTGTCAAAGTAATCGCTTGATGCGAATCCCGATGAGCCCGACTGGCTGAAATAATATAAAAGGGGGCAAAATCAACATTGATCTTCCATTTTTCCACCGGCGTCACTAAAAAGTAGCTATCGCCCTCGCGCTTCAGAATGGTTGAAAATAACTTAACTAGACGCGCCCGCTTAATCTCCCCACCCTCATGAATCCAACGTCCTTCCCTATCGATCACCAGATCCATGTCGCCACTCTTATCTGGATGCCAGAGGTGCACGGGCGGCAAACCATCAGATGCGGTCTTTTGGGTCGCTAACAGGTCTTTAAACAGATCATCTAGAGATAATTGAGACGAATCAGACATTACAGAGTATTTTTCTTGAGCTTAGTTTTTTTATCGGGCGCTGGATGATACTGACCCATATTGCCCATAGTTACGCCAATGTTGGTAATAAACTCCATCAGTCCAGCGGTGTCATGACGGTAATTCCAGCTTTTGTTATACCAAAGGTCGACGGCACCTTGGGCGAGAGCCCAGCAGGCCAAGTAATGAAAATGTGGCGGCACGTCCTCCAGTACACCAGCACCAATCTGTTTGGTTAGCATCTGGCTTAATGAGGTCTCATTGGACCGCCTAATACCGTGGAGATCGTTGATCTGGTCAGCAATACTAGCATCGTCTAGCAGGCGATCCTCCAATTGCTGTACCAGCCGATCCAGGTCAGGGCGTGCTAAACGTGCTTCAAAGTAAGACTTAGCCGCTGCACCTGCATCGCCATTCTCGGCTTTCTTGATGCCTGTGGCTAAGCAGCTAGTAATGTGTCTTTCATAATCTAAAATGATCCTAACCAGAATCTCATTTTTGGTCATAAAGTGCTTATAAACAGTGCCTTTGCCGATACCAGCACCGTTAGCGATCTTTGATACAGTGACCCCATCAATACTTGTTGCCAATAACAGGTCCAAAGCCGCCTTGATTATTTTCTGCTCACGACGAAGAAAAAGCTTCTTTTTCTGTCTAATACGATCGGCGCTGGATGTTTTACTAGTCATGGAATATCCGCATTTTTTTCTCTTGCAAGCACTATAGCTGAAGATTTCTGCTGCTGGCTCGAAGAAATTCTTGTTTCAGGTCGGCAAACGTCTGCACTGCTGGAAACTGGGGAAATTCATCAATGACGTTCTGCGGCGCATGAAACAAAATACCGGCATCAGCTTCGGTAAGCATTGTTACATCATTGTACGAGTCTCCTGCGGCAATGGTTCTGTAATACATGCTTTTTAGGCCGACGATCGCCTGGCGTTTAGGATTTGCTTGGCGCAGATGATAGTCGATAACTGTGCCCTTTTCGTCCGTTTCAAGACGGTGACAGAGCAGCATCGGATAGCCAAGCTGCTTCATAAATGGGGCGGCGAATTCATAAAAGGTATCGGATAGAATTACCACTTGAAACCTTTCTCGCAACCATTCAATAAACTCAATGGCCCCGTCTAATGGCTTGAGAGTCGTTATAACTTCTTGTATCTCATGCAACCCAAGGCCATGTTTGCGCAGTAATTCAAGCCGGTAATTCATTAACACATCATAATCAGGTTCATCGCGAGTTGTTCTCCTGAGTTCTTTTATACCGGTCTTTTCAGCGAACGCAATCCAAACTTCGGGGATAAGAACGCCTTCCAAATCTAAACATGCTATTTCCACGGGTTTTCCTCATTAATGATTTCGATGCACTCTACTGAAAATCACTGCGGTACGCAATTTAACTGGGTCAATGAATTGGTTATAAGACTATAGCTGTTTGATTGTTCTACGATTGGGCCCTATTTGTTATTATTAGGCACCTATTAGCGTTGGGCCTGCGGCCCAGCCTTCAAAACAAAGAGATCAATTAATGAGCAGCGCTTTAAATACCGTCAACCTCTGTGATATCGACGCAGAACTATCTAGCCAGTCGCCGCAAAATATTCTTCGTTACGCCTTGGAGAACCATAGCAATATCGCTATTTCATTTAGTGGCGCAGAGGATGTGGTTCTGATTGATATGGCCTACAAGATTCGACCAGACATTCAGGTCTTTTCTCTCGATACAGGGCGCTTGCATGCGCAGACCTATCAATTTATTGAAGCGGTCCGCAAGCACTACAATATTACTATCGACGTTGTCTATCCAGAAGCCGAGCCAGTTGCAGCCTTGGTTAGGGAGAAAGGTTTATTTAGCTTTTATGAGGACGACCACAAAGAATGCTGCGGTATCCGCAAAATCGCTCCATTGCGAAAACAGTTGCTCAAGGTGGATGCCTGGGTAACCGGCCAACGCCGCGACCAGAGTCCGGGCACAAGGGCGCTGGTCCCTGCTATTCAAGACGACAAGGCCTTTGCTAGACCCAATGACCAGTTAACCAAGTTCAATCCGCTCGCAAATTGGGGCTCGAAACAGGTTTGGGATTATATCCGCGAAAATAATGTGCCTTACAATGCACTGCATGATGAGGGCTACATTAGCATTGGATGTGAGCCCTGCACCCGCCCAACTGGCCCTGGTCAACACGAGCGTGAAGGTCGCTGGTGGTGGGAAGAAGCTACCAAAAAGGAGTGTGGCTTACACGCAGTCAATTTAGCGCAGTAACTGCAAACCATGTACTGAGACTTAGTCTGTAACAGGCAGCACTGCGGCAGCACACTGGGCCGTCTTTAGAGAATCGGCAGCTCCATGTTGGCAAAATACTCCTTCTGAGCCTCTTTACTCGAAAGTGCAATCACCTCATCGACCACGGTTCGCGTTAGATGGGGTGCAAACGCCTGAATAAAGTCATACATATAGCCCCTTAGATAGGTACCTTTACGAAAGCCGATGCTGGTAACGCTGGATTTAAAAAGATCACTGGCTTCGATAGCCACCAAGTCTGCATCGGTCTCGGGGTCGCAGGCCATATGAGCCACAATCCCAATACCTAAGCCAAGGCGCACATAGGTCTTGATAACGTCGGCATCGGTGGCGGTAAAGACGACTTTTGGCTCTAGACCTTTCTCTTTGAATGCATCGTCGAGACGCGATCGGCCAGTAAACCCAAATACATAGGTGACGATAGGATGCGCAGCGACGTCTTCCAATGTTATGGTATCAAGTTGCGCTAGCGAATGATCTTTTGGCACCAGGATGCAACGATTCCAGCGGTAGCAAGGCATCATAATTAGATCGCCGAATAGCTCTAGAGCCTCAGTGGCAATGGCAAAGTCAACTGTGCCGTCAGCAGCCTTTTCGGATATTTGAATCGGTGTACCCTGATGCATATGCAAAGACACATCTGGGTACTTGCCAATAAACCCCTGGATGACCGATGGCAAGGCATAGCGAGCCTGAGTATGGGTCGTGGCAATCGATAGACTGCCATGACTGGGGCTGTTGTACTCATTCGTCAGCTGCTTAATGCTTTCCACTTGACGCAGAATAGCGCCCGCTATTTTAAGGATTTCCTGTCCGGCTGGGGTGACTCTGGTAAGGTGTTTACCACTGCGCGAGAAGATCTCTACACCCAGCTCGTCCTCCAGTAATCTAATTTGTTTACTGATGCCAGGTTGGGAGGTGTAAAGGCTTTGCGCCGTAGCCGACACATTCAAGCCGTGGTGCGCAACCTCCCAAATATACCGTAACTGCTGAAGCTTCATATTGCGTCCCTCGATTGGAGAATCTATACCGTTACAAATTCAATATACTATAAAGCTATAAAAATAGACAAAATCATTCCTTCTTAGAATACCTCAAGCAGGTTAACATAATCTCAAATATACTGGGTCGTACAAGGCCCTGTTAAAAGACAGAGCGTATTTCCCGATGGATGTTTTATTCTATATCGCCGCAGGCGCAGGCGTAGGGCTAGCCATCGGTATGACTGGTGTCGGCGGAGGCTCGCTGATGACCCCCCTGCTGATAATGTTTGGCTTTCCATATAATGTCGCCATCGGCACAGATTTACTCTATGCCTCGATCACTAAAGCGGGCGGCATGGTCACCCACGCAAGACAAAAAACGGTGCAATGGCGCACGGTCGGATTCCTCGCCGCAGGTAGTGTGCCCGCCTCGATACTAACGGCGCAACTGCTCAAGTCGATCTTTGTTGATTCCACGGAATATCAGGGTATTCTCACTCGCAGCCTGGGCGTCATGCTGGTACTTACAGCGACCGTTATTTTACTCAATGGGCGACTTAGGGATAAGACCGAGCAGAGCGATGGCGCCGTCGCGCTTTTCTTTCGCCAGCACACCGATCTGGTGATCTTTCTGGCGGGATTGTTTTTAGGGGTGTTCGTGACACTATCTTCAGTAGGCGCTGGCGCCTTTTGTGCCGCCATTCTTATGGTTCTATACCCCCATATGCCTGCGCTAAAAATTATCGGTACCGATATCTCTCATGCAGTACCACTAACACTGGTTGCAGGACTGGGTCATTTTCTGCTGCTGGGTAATGTCAACTTCATACTATTAGGCTGCCTTTTGATTGGATCTCTACCGGCGATCCAGGTAGGCACCAAAATGGCGGCACGAATCCCTGGAAATATCCTACAGACCCTGATTGCAACAGTACTTCTGTTGATGGGCATCAAGTTCGCCATTTTTTAGAGCCTAGCGTCTCTAGAATAATCCCTTACCGAAACGCCCAAGAAACAGAGCTGCCATCAATAGATATAAAAGATAATAGAAGATGGAATGGCGTGGCTTTTTATCGCCCTGTTTTGCCTGGGAATCTGCCTGTTCTCGCAGACCTCGTGCGTCAATCTCAACGATCAAAAAATGCAATGCCTCGGCCTCAGGTTTGGCCTTGTAGCGCTTGAGAATGTCTGCGTCCGAAAGGCCCTGAAACTTCTTCGACCGCATCAGCTTAGCCATTAAGGGCGCTACTCCGTCTTCGGTAGTTCATTGGCAACGCCATGAGGGACATGCCCCGTTGCCACGTATTCGCTGGCGGAGCTGCAGTGCATCTGTTGATCGTCAAAGAACACGTCAGCGCCAAAGGAATTTAAGAAATCTCCCTTGCTCAGGCCGCCCAAAAATAGGCTTTCATCAATTCGAACACCCCATTCCCTAAGTGTACGCACTACTCGCTCATGGGAAGGTGCGGCTCTCGCCGTCACCAGCGCGGTGCGAATCGGACACTGATCGATAGGGAACTCTGACTGCAGTCCCTGCAATGCCAATAAAAAACTCTTAAACGGGCCCGGATCTAATGGAACCTGCGCAGAGGCTTTTTCATTTTCAGTAAACGCGTCCAAGCCGCGCTCCTTAAAGATACGCTCGGACGCGTCGGAGAACAGCACCGCATCACCATCAAAGGCAAAACGCAGCTCATCTGACTCATTAGCGCCCCCCTTCGAGGGTAGCAATGTTGCCGCCGCCATGCCGCTGTCCAAGGCACTGCGCACATCGCCCGCATTGGTAGAGAGAAACAGGTGACAGGCAAAAGCGGACACATAGCGATAGGGTGAATTACCACCAGAAAATGCCGCCCGGGATATATTTAAGCTATGGTGCGCAATAGAGTTAAACACTCTCAGCCCAGTATCCGCCGAGTTACGGGACAACAGAATGATTTCTACTCTTGGATCGCCACCGAGTTTTTCGTTAATCCGCAGTAACTTAGTCACCAGAGGGAACGCTTCGCCAGGCTCTAAGATATCGTCTTCATGCTCGCGTTGGTAGTCTGCGTACGCCTCAACACCCTCGGTTTCATAGATGCTGTGGCTCTCACGCATATCAAACAATGCCGTGGAGGATATCGCTATAACCAATTTCGGTCCGGACTTGTTTTGGCCTAATGCACCCATACTTTTCAATCCGATTTCTGGTCTATGAGTTCTCCAGCCCCGGTTTCCTCGGCAAAATATTCACGCGTTAGCTTGAACACCACGGGCGATAAAAATAGCACTGCTATCAGGTTTGGGAAAGCCATCATGCCGTTGAGAATATCGGCCAATTTCCAGACAATTCCCCCTTCCATTTGGGTACCAATATAGATACCAACAACCCACAGTACTCGATATGGAGTAATCACTTTGGGACCAAACAGAAATTCCGCGCAGCGCTCGCCGTAATAACTCCACCCCAGCATGGTGGTAAAGGCGAATAACACCAGAGATAGCGTAAATATAGTATCACCGAAAGGAAGACTAGAGGTGAATACACTGCGGGTCATATTTGCGCCGACCAGATCACCATTCCAAGCTCCAGACGCTACCAGGACAAGTCCGGTCATGGTGCAGATTATAATAGTGTCTATAAATGTCCCCAACATTGCTATGGTGCCCTGACGCACAGGACTATTAGTTTCAGCGGCTGCATGGGCAATAGGTGCCGAACCCAGACCCGATTCGTTGGAGAAAATACCACGCGCTACACCAGCCCTAAGACCTGCAATCATAGCAGCGCCGGCAAAGCCCCCCGTTGCGGCCATACCATTAAAGGCACTATCCATAATCAACGCTATAGCACCAGGGATGGCTTCATAATGTGATGCTAATATCCATACCGTCGAGATTACATAGACAATAGTCATAAACGGCACGAGTTTCCCCGCAACCGCGCCTATGCGTTTAATCCCGCCTAGTAGCACCATACCCACCAAAACAGCCATAACAATGCCACTGTAGTGGGTAGGGATTGAATAATTTTGCGCCAGAACCTTTGAAACTTCGTGGGATTGCACGGTATTGGCCAGACCAAAACCGGCGAGAGAACCAAAGATAGCAAACAATATGCCGAGAAATTTCCAGTTATTGCCAAGTCCATTTTTGATGTAATACATAGGACCACCCACCTTCTTGCCATGCGCATCGGTCTCACGATAGTTCACGGCGAGAACCGCTTCGGCGTACTTAGTGGCCATACCCACAAGGGCAGTCAACCACATCCAAAATAGTGCACCTGGGCCACCCAGTGAAATTGCTGTGGCAACACCGGCAATATTACCCGTACCCACGGTTGATGAAAGCGACGTCATGAGAGCGTTAAACGGTGTAACCTCCCCTTCTCCACTGCTCTTCCTGCCCTTGAGTAGTTGCCGAAAAGCGTAGGGTATTTTACGAATGGTCATTCCCTTGAGTCCAAGGGTTAAAAACACGCCAGTACCCAACAGCAGAGCCAAAAGTATAGGCCCCCAGACAATTCCGTAGATGGTTAAAACAGCTTGTTCAAACATAGTTCCCTCTTATTATTTTAATAGCCTAGCTTTTGTTGTTGGGCGAATAGCCCAAAGAGACCACCGGTGTGGATAAATACAATATCAGACATACCCGCATAACGACCCTGACGTATATTTTCGATCATGCCGTGGAATGCCTTGGCGGTATAAACCGGATCTAAGATCACGCCCTCCATTGCCGCAAGTTCTTTAAGTGTCGTAAACACTTCGGGCCCAGCGACGCCATAGTCTGGCCCGGCATACTGATCATTGGTGTTAATGGACAGAGCGTCGGTGTTCATCTGCGGAGAAAATTGGTCCCGCCACTGGTTGATATCGTCGCGTACTTTGCGTTCAAAGTAGGCGACATTATCACAGACCGCATAAGCTTCGATTTCGGCAGGCAGGTTATGGAGTTCACAGCCCAGAATTAAGCCAGCCTGAGTGCCGCCAGAGCCTGTTGCATGAATAATCATGCTAGGGCTAATTTTTTCTCGAGCAAAGTCAGATTTTAACTCTTCCACCGCAGCAATATAGCCCCAGACCCCAGTGCCATTGCTGCCGCCAGTGGGTATCGCATAGGGTTTAGCGCCCTGCTGCTGATAATGTTGCTGCCAATGGGCAAAGAGCTCATCGAGCTTCCTGAATTCCTGCTGGCTGTAATGCGTAATAGTCGCGCCGACAAGCTGGTCAAGCAGAAGATTGCCGACCGGGGCGGGTACGATATCTGACCGCAACAACAGATGCACCTTGAGTCCCAGCTGGGCGCCCAAAACCGCGACTGCTCTGCAGTGATTGGACTGCACGCCTCCAGAGGTAATAAGCGTATCACAGCCATTGGCGACGGCCTCTGCGAGGAGGAATTCTAGCTTGCGCACCTTGTTACCCGAGGTTAGGCAGCCGGTTAGGTCGTCACGTTTGATCCAAATCGTAGGGCCGCCAAGCGACTTAGACAGACGCTCCAGTTTATGAAGCGGTGTTGGCGTCTGCGCTAGAGGCAGCCTGTTTGGGTAAGAAACCATAGGTGCAATCCTCAGCAAAAGGGCCGCAGCCCTCTTGCTCACGATATGTGATTAGATAGCCTTAATGGTACCCTTGGGCAACACAGCGTGAACCGCAGACTTTTGAAACTTAAGTTCAAGGTTATTGCTGACCTCTAGGACCGCATAATCGCCGTCCAACTTAGTGATTTTACCTAGCATGCCGCTGGTCATAACCACCTCATCACCCTTGCCTAGGCCACCGACCAAGGAGGCGTGCTCTTTTTGACGTTTGCGCTGGGGCCGTATAATTAAAAAATACATAAATACAAAAAGCCCACCAAACATCAGCAGCGTAATCATGGGGTTGGGT
>TARA_B110001452_G_scaffold162549_1_pt1 | contig 17806 bp, 10 predicted proteins | sample TARA_B110001452 | Tara Oceans TARA_B110001452 (sample SAMEA4396971) | marine metagenome | biome: Polar Biome; feature: [DCM] deep chlorophyll maximum layer (ENVO:01000326); material: water (ENVO:00002006), including particulate matter (ENVO:01000060) such as... | depth 25 m
ATCTGTAGTTGACATCGCATTTGGATATTCCAAAGTAACAGCATGTGCAGGTGTGAGCGTTCAAGTTACGTGGGCAGGTGAACACAATATCCAGGAGACGGTGGACAGTTCTTGTAACAGTGAGCACATTGGGGGGGTGCCGATTACAGGATATCATAGTTCAGGACACCAGGTTGTCTATATAAATAATGAATTGACAGCTGCGCCGGGTACAACAAGGTATTTTAAATGTGATCGACATTGTGGACTGGAAGCATCACGTTTCGAAGTAACATGTCCACAGACTACATGATTCAATCAAATTCAAAACTTAGTGGTATGCCACTTTGTGTATGGACTGTGAGTGTTCTAATTGGTGGATTACCTTCTACATCGTACGTTGTGGCGTCCGGTAGTTGTGTGATGATATCAAACGGTATTTGGCATTTGGTTTTGGCTACAATGTGTGGTTGGATGAGGGCAGTGACATATTGAATGAGGGGGTTGGAGACAATGATTTCTCTTTTTCGTTTTTTCGAATTGGAGTTTGTAAATTTACTAAGGATATTTCGTATAGCTGTAACGTCCATACTAAAGTGGCTTCTATACTAGTAATGTATGTATATTTAATAGGGCACAAATCTGATATGTATATTCATACATATGTAGGTACAACTGAAAATTTTGAGGAGCGTCTAAATGAGCATAACAACAGTACATTATGGTTTCCGATAATGGTATTGGAATCCACAAACAGTTTGAGCTCCAAATTGCAGACAGAATGGTTGCGTGGCAAACACAGTGTGGAGGATCGAATCAAACATGGGTTTAAGTTGGTGCGTAAATATTGCATTGTGGCGTATGTTGCTGAAATCGAACTAGGATTGTTGGCGCAGATGCCGAAGGGTGATATCAAAGATCTGAGTAGTGATTTCTGGAACACACTGTAGGTACTTAAGAGAAGAATTTTATGTAAATGGTGTTGCCAATATGTCCAATTTGCCAAAAACAATACAGCAATCAAACGCTTCCACTCATTTTGGTACCATGTGGACATGGTGTGTGTGAGAGCTGTCAAGATGAATGTGTACAGCGTGAAATTGTGGAATGTTCATTGTGTCGTAAGTTGGTGGCGTCGTGGATTCCAAATTACGATATTCGGGGAATGGTTAAAGACGACGATAGCAGGTGGAAAGAGGAATTGATGGCTTCGATTCATTTCTTGGCAGGCGAGGATATTGATATTGACGATGATTTAAAGACAGTCGCGCCATTGCTCATTCTTAAAGCAAAGAATATACAAAGTACTCGAAGGTTTGAGCGTGTATTTTCTGAATTGGTCAAAGTCATGGAACCCAATGATATTTTTGATTGGATAATGGTGTTAAATTTTAACAATGAGAAGGAACTATTGCCAACTGTCAACAAACTTATCGATGACAAAAATTTTCTAGAGTCCAAGAAGGCTCTATGGGTTTTGAAACTTGTACACTGAGTATGGCGAGACAATATACTTAAGTGGTTCTGTCAAAATAAAATGGATTGGAATCAAGAAATTGAAAAATGTAATCAGTTTGCCAGAAAGCAAGTGGAGACGTCGATGTCTCAGTACAGACGTCGTAACCAGACTAATCCAGAAAGAATTGTGGCTCAGATCATAGACGGTAAACTCGGTGAACTATATGCATGTAAGGAAATGCGAAAGAAAGGTTTTGTCTGTACTGATCCAGATTTTGAGATTTATGCGTCTCGAAACAAGTCCTTCGACGCAGATTTGTATTGCAACGGGAGACCTGTCCATGTAAAATCTCAGAACATTGATAGTGCCAAGCGTTACGGTGCATCGTGGGTATTTCAAGCCGGAGGTGTTGGATTTGGAAATCGTGACCCTTGTCTTGATAATAGCCAAGATGATATGTGTGTGTTTGTGACAGTTGATCATAAAAATCAATCTGCAGCGGTTCTCGGTCCTTTTAATATCAATGATGTTAGACCACACATGAAGGATCCTAGACTGGCATATCTCAAAGGGATTAAGAAATGTATTTATCTCAAAGACATTGAGCATCTTACACCAATGACAGCTCCAATTGTTCCAGTCAATCACGGTGATACCATGAGTTGTTTGGGGAGATGTTTTAAAGTTTTGGTGGACGCCGGGTTCTTCGTGGAGTGTGAACTTGAAGGAGATGATTTATCAACAGCACTCAATAATGACTGGGTGTATAAAGAAGGTGAATTGCACCTATTCAATATTCAGAACATGATTGATACAGCACTTGGTAAGATTGAATTAGATGAGTACAAGACTGCGTTTACAAAAGTAGGGGGGTTACCGGACGAGTACCGATGGACGTACGTTAATAGTGATTCCGACTGTTCTGAATCAGAACCTGATGAACCTGTGGAACCTGTGGAACCTGTGGAACCTGTGGAACCTGTGGAACCTGAGGAACCTGAGGAACCTGAGGAAACTGAGGAACCTGATGAACCTGAGGAACCCGATGAACTTGGTGAGCCACCCATGAAAAAGTTTAAAAAGATGGTCAGAGAATCGAAATCTATCAGGGTGTAATAGTCAAATATTTTTAGGGTACAATGTATTAAATATAAGTTCGTATCGGTGTTCTCCGTAAGCCTCACAGGCTCTTATCCATTGTTTATTTGTGGCTGACAATAGAACTTCTTTAGGCACACAGTTTTTAAAAATTTGCTTCATTTCCATGGGATCTATGCATTTATCTGCCAAGTGTACGACGGACGTGTCCAGAAATGGCACTCTGCAGGCAATTCCTTGAGATGCAAAACATTTATTTACAATACACCCCGTATATCGTTTGTTGGATAAGCTAAATATTTCTTCAGCACCTAATCCACTTAGCACAACTTTTACTCCACATTTGCGAATATATTTGGCTAAAATATAGAGAGGTACACCTTTTTGTATAGTGGTCTTGTCTGCGGACTCGATTGTATCAATTACAGTGGTAATTGCCTGTATCCCTTCTTGTAGCGTAAAAAGTACTTCGTGGTGGATGGCATTCAATTCTTTGGCAATCAATCTTGCAGCAGCAGTGTTTTTCGAACCAACTAATCCAATTGTGAACGTGTGGAGCATGGGATATCCTTTGGGGCGGTCACAGAAACGGGTGAGAGATGCAATGATGGATGAATTGACACCTCCAGATAGAATTACACCCCAAGGTACTTCAATATTCAAATATTGCTCCACAACCGAACGTAGTAGATTGAAAAGATTACCACGTCGTATACGTGGTTGGGGGAGAATGGAGTACGAACTGCCGTTGAACACAGTACCACGTGGAAATGAGCTGGACCAGTCACAGTGTTCCACCCCCTTCATCGTTGAAGCGAACCAGGTTTCGACGCCCTCCGCGGTGATCACTATGCCCAAGTACAGAGGTGCTACACCCATTATATCTCTCGCTACAACCATTCCAACAATAGGATGATATGCCACAAATGCAAATGTCCCATTGCAAAAATTTGCAGCGCGGGTACCGTGTATATCTAAGAGGATTCCTAGATCTGTGTCAATACAACCGTCGAGCACATAAGTCCAATTGTTTTTCACACTGCGGTTGCTTGACGTATAGTGGTGATTTTTGCCAAAGGCTGCATACTTTGTAAATACTGTGGTGGTATCGTCTCGTCCCCTTTCTTTAAACGTTTGAAGCGCAGTTGTGAACCGTGTGTTGGGGTTTTTGCCACTGGGCTGGGAGGACTGTACAGTGGACTCTGAACACTGCTGCGATATTTCGGAGATACCGGGGGACTTGGGGCTGGTTCGAAACGGGTTGGTCGTTGTTTTGGGCAGAAACGCAACAAGAATTCCACACATTTGTATTGGTGATGACAGACTCTTATAGCTTGTACAAATAGAATTCCAATGAACACGAGTTGGATGTCTCCCAAACGAAATTCACATTCACCTCCACGGGGGCTTGACATAATCCCAAAGGTTGCTCGTTCAATATCTTCTCTGGCAATATTGTGTGCTTTCATTCGGATGGCTGTAGCTACGCTACCATCCCATTCATTAGACATCTTGACTAGTTTATGGCATGCAGTTGGATCATGGCGGGTAGTAATCCACTGGAGTTGAATCAATGCAATGATAGAGAAGAATACAGTAGCCCACGTTGTCCACATTGACCACATTTTATACAATGTGATGGAGTAAATAGGGTGAACACATATGGCGAGGTTATACATTTACTTTGTGTGTAACAATGCTCTTTCAAATAATTAAGAAATCACTGTTTAATGATCTCTCCGAGACAAAGGTCTATGCGGAATCTTATGGTGTGGATGTAGAGAGTACAACGACAGAGTTTCTGACTTGGGATGAAAAACGAGAATGTGTCTTGAATGATCCGAAGTTTGGAATGTTTTCACTTTTCCAATATACAATTAATAATTACAAAAGCAATACTGTGTTTTGCTCCAAGGTCTTTACACCAACACTTGCTTTACCATTGCTCGTGTTTGTCTCACAGTGGCTTATGTTTATCGCAATTGGAATCCACCAGTACCGGTTGTACAGCAGTGGTGTTTGTTCACAAGTTTCACCGATCGAATCAAAACTTCTCATGTTCGCCGTTTCATTACTATACTTTGTGAATTCGTTTTCGCTTTGGGATGATGTTGTTGATCGAACACGTTGTCGCAAAATGATTCCGTCTACGGCAGTCGCAATGTTGGATTCTTTCCAAGAGTTTTCTTTTTCGTTGTTTGTGTACGTGAGTAATTTGTTAATAATATTAGTCACGGACGACGTACCCGACATGCTTTTCAACTGCTTGGCATTGGATTTTGTGATGGATATGGACAATCAATTTGAGCGTCAATATTTTCGTTTCAATCCGGATGCAGCGGTTGACATATATGATAATTTGTTTGTGCACAACGATGAAAATTCCAAGATAGTTGCTGAAAAAATGAAGTCGACACCGTACTGCATATGTCGGTCCATATCTTGGTTACCTTTCAAAATATTGACCGTTCTGTTCATGTTGCTTCCATTTTTTTGTTTGAGCATGATGGTTGTAGGTACCTTTTGCAAATAGCACTATATAAATACTTGGAGGTTTGCAAATGTCATTGGCTGCTTGGTCACCGGATGGTTTTAGATTTTTTTGTATGGCAGGAGCATTGAGCATCTTGACTGTTGAATCAATCAAGTCAGTGGTTGATCTTGTACCGGGAGAATTGGTGAACTTTGTCGTGTACAATACTTATGGGTTTCTGTGTTTCAATTTGTGTTTGTTTGTTGGTAGACGCATATACAGTTACAAGACCATGTGGTTGATCAATGGGCTTTTGTGCAGCAGTGTATTCATGTTGTGGTACGCCAGTCTTTTTAATATGGGTAATCAGAAACTGCTGCCGGCTATATATGTTGTGGAGTTGTCAATGACACTTGTAGTAAGTAATATTGTACGTCAATATGAACATCCGCGCAAGTACGAAGATCTAGCCAAGTTCAGGAAAGATGTGATTCCAATCAACGTGGTTACACCAGACATTGAAATGACTTCGATGAAGGCAAGCCATGTGTAGATCTAGACTGAAATTGTGAGTTCTTCAAGGTTATACGTACTGGTAGTTCTGGTCATCTTGCGCATAGGTGGTTTGCAGGTCGAAAAGAAAAGATGTGGGGTGTACTTCACACTGTTTGGTCTACAATCTTTACATACGTACAGCGTTGCGCTATCGTACCTTATATAGACGACTTTGCAAGAGGTGGGCAAAGCACATTTGGTACATTTACGCATCCATCCTCTTATGTACATCATATATATATATGACGTACTGTGTAAATACATGTATTTGTTTTGGATATTGGTGTGTACGTTTTGTTGTGTTTCTCCACCATATTTCCTTATCATAACATGCTTATTTGTATCATTGTATCCAATTTTACATTTATATTTCTACAGCGACCTGCAATACAGAAGGCTTCCACATGAGAGGCAGATGCATGTTATTTCCAACAGGATGATTGCAGTGGTAATGTTCTGTTTGCTTCCAGGCATTGCATATGGGTGGGAAGAATCTGTCATCATGTGGTCTGGTTTATTGTACACAGCGGTTCATACAGCTGCTCTTGTGATGACTAGTTCTGGGTATGTGTTGAGAACGAAACGTCTCATAATGATAAGTTTTGTGTCAGCAGTGCCCTATATTGATTTCCAGGAACCAACCCCTGCGTGTGCCGCGGTAGTTTATTTCTGTTTTGAGTGTTTAATGTTTTGGATTACGTACGTATCTGTAGACAATGTACTGACGCGTCGTGCATACGTTTTTGACGTACATGTTGTAATTTGTACATGTTCTTGGTTGTGGCAACTGTATTACATGGCGGTCAATGATATGAGTTTCTGGGGTGTAGTTTGGGTAAGTTGTTTGGTGGTTTTAGTGAATAACGATGTTATTACTTTGCAACGATGAGTTGAATATTTTGAAATGCAGGTAAAATGTTGCCACTGCAAATACACCGTGGTAGATTACCATTCGGACCTGCCACCCGGTCATCAGTACGATCATCAATATTAAATCGATGAAGAAGTAATACCTTACGGATTCGACGATTCGGTACCACCATATGCCATAGAAACAGAATGTTAACACAAAAAGACTAAAAGTGATCAATTGTCGACGTTCTCTGTTGATAAAGATGGACTTATTATCGGAGAATCTCCAGAGCAGTCGATCGTTTGGGCTCATCTGAGCAGGGTATTCGTGTTTGGACCGAGTATCTACGAAGCTGTGGAGAAGATCGTTCTCATCTCTTTGATTCGTGTCGGTCATAGAGAGCCGGGGCACTGACTCGTGTGTATAGACGAAGTCGAACTGCCAATTGGGGTGTAGGCGGTGCAGTTCTGATGTCATTATGTATATTTTCTGTTCAGCGGTACATAGTAGGTCTGACACAACAAGTGATAATCCATGGAGAATCATCCAGAACGGTATACCTCTGCCCCCGTCAATGACGTAAAGTGACCAATGCATGAGAAATAATACCACCAAATCATCAATTTTGCGGAAGCTTCGCACGATTGAGTAAAGCATCAAAAAAGATACACTTGTGGCATGGAGCCGCTGTTCAAAGGTTAGGACTGGTGTAAATAAATAGTAAAGTGAGATCGTAGTATAGACAAAACTCAGACCCAGGTGTATCATTCTGAAGTTTTTTTATGGCGTATATAGGTTGAAGTCAAACCGTATAAATACACAAATGAACATGACAATGTGGAATACTATTATATACATTACTGTGACTGTTTGTATATCTGTATATATCAGTCAGTTTATCAACAGGGTGGGTGGCTTTGTAGATACTGTAATTAACTCCTGTGAGAATGGTGCACAAGTCGTTGACAATGCGTGTGACTGTTCGGATTTGCCGTTTTCAGGAAGAAATTGTCAGACGTCGTCGTGTAAGAATGGTTTTGAAATCTACGATGTACAAACCGTGCGAACCATTAAGCGCACCAATACTCTTTGGTCGTGCTACTGCAATAATCGTTATTCTGGTTACGAGTGTGATATCTGTAATGCGGAGGGTGAAGACTGTGATGGGAATTGCAAACCTGCATACTATGGAGCTCTTTGTCAGAATGTTTGCTACGCCGACCTGACAGAGACTACAAAGTTCTTATCGATAGGCAATGGTGTTGAATGTGCTGACGCTGTCAACAACGGTGGTACATGTACATACTGTCACGAAAATGGCAGGTGCTCAGATGGAAAATGCCAATGTGATACAGGATTTTCAGGACCGACATGTAATGTGGAATGTCCCAAGCATGATGGTGTCTATTGCGGTGGTAATGGTATGTGTTTCGAAGGCAAATGTGAATGTGAAAATGGATTCTCTGGTACGGCTTGTGAGTTTACGTGTCCGAACCAGTGTAGTGGGAAAGGTTTATGTTCCGTTAGTGAGAACGAGGCGGTGTGCGTTTGCAACGACAAATACAGAGGAGATCATTGTCAATACCTTTGTCCTGGATTAAGTGTTTGTAGTGGGAGAGGCACATGTGGTTCGTTGGGCGAATGTACGTGTGTAGATGGATGGGAAGGATCTGCTTGTAATTGCAACGCTGCAACAACGTGTAATGGACGAGGTACTTGTATGTCTGATGGCAGCTGTATCTGTGACCATAACAGAATTGGTAATTGTCAAAGTTGCATTCCTATGTTTTATGGAGATGGTTGTGACATCGAGTGCAACGCGAACGAGCATTGCAACGGGCATGGGGCTTGCAGTGTGAGTGGAACATGCAAATGTGATTCGGGGTGGGATGGTACAGACTGTTCTGAATGTGCACCAGACACCTATCCATTGGCAAAATATACCAACCCATGTTTGTTCAGAATAACAAACGCGACATGCAACAACAATGGTCACGCGAACCAGAACTATGGGAACAGTCGTTTTGATGCATTCAACTCAGCAGGGATATATACCGGCAAGTACATGTGTACTTGTACTGGCAAGTTCTCACCCGAATCATTTTGTACAGAATGTATGCCAGATTATTATTTGCCAGACTGTTCCAAGCACTGCGATGCCAACATGTGTAACAACGGTGCATGTGTCGAAGATGGGACATGTAGTTGTTTTGCCGGTTTTTTTGGAGAGTTCTGTGACAGTAGTTGCAACACTGTCAATGGTGTGGTATGTAGTGGTCACGGTCGTTGTCAGGGGGACAGATGGGTCAACGGTGTTACAACCAAGTGTGTGTGTGACGAAGGGTATGAAGGGGATACTTGTCAACTGTCAGCACCGTCCGCTGATGGCAACATATGTAACGGGAGAGGTGTAGCAATGGTTTCTGGAATTGTACACACTGGTTTACCTTTTGAATGCGAAAGTGACAGCGACTGTGGCAACCCCAGTGGTGTTTTTACATCAAATACAAAACAAAGTCTGGCAATGCAGCAGGCTTTGAGACAGGCGTTGTTTCAAGTTGTAGGACCAGACAAACCGTACGGACCGATGTGCAAACGGAACATGGTCCCTAGTTCCGTTCGAGACGTCGCGGGTGCCGTGGGCACCATAAATATACCGGAGTGGTCAATGTCTTCTATTGGGAATGGTCCATTTAGAAAGGAAGTGCCAGATGGGTTCATTTATCCACTTTACACTGTTCAAAAATATGATAACCTCGTTGTAATTGATGGGATTCGGTTTTACGGACCCAACGTGGACCCAAGAGATTACGCCTGTCACCATATGAGTGTTGAAGCGGAAGTAGTGGAAGCCGGGTGTGTCTGGATGGGAGAAGGTCTCTGTAACCACCTCATGTTGGACGTCGATGCATCAGAATGGTGTTACAAGCGCGAACAGTACGAAACAAATAAGTGTGATAAGACTTTCATTTGTGACGTGGCTTTCGCTTGCACTGAGACATGTAATTATATACACGCAGACACTGCGATATATGCGTGGAACGCCAAGCATATGCAAACTCCGTTTGACGGTGAGGATTTGATCAGAAGTACGTTCAATGTGACCTCGGAAATGTACCTCACGGGTGCGACGGTCGATGATTGTGATACTGTGATAAACTGGGATATTCCTGTACGCAGTTACCCCTCTCCGCGGTGGTGGTGTCAGTTTGGTGATATCATATCCGAAACAGACGATCCAAAATACGAAGATTTGGGCGAATGCAACGAGATTGACAGTACAGTTGCTGATTTTGGCGGGTTCGTGGTCAGTGGGGTCAAGTATAACACTTTCAGGGAAGCGATGGTAGAAGTGGACGACAATGATATTATCGTACTTGGAAACAATCACCAATACGCCGAAACAATGACTGTGGATGAAATGTGTGAACAATATTACGACCACAACTGCACAGAGACTTGGCGTTCGGATGGTTTTGTCAATACAGATTTTGATGGGAATGCCTACAATATGTTCCAGTATACGTTTAAACTTAATAATTTCAATCCGGGGACCCACATATTATTAAAAAATTCAACAGGTATCATGCTAGCAATTACACACGACCAAAAACTCAGTCTGCGCAATGATGTTGTCATTGATGGACCCCCACTGTCACTGGGTGTCTCGTACACTGTGCGTTTTGTCATAAACGGATCAGTACTCACTTGTTTAGGAGAGGCATGTCCAACGAGATCGATTGATGTACGTGGTCAGATTGATGGGTTACACGGGGACGAGGTGGGTGCCAGTATGACAGCGCTGCACGCTTTTAACGACGAAAACTGCAAAGAGACAAGTTGGAGGCTGCGTGTACCTCCTGGGTGGAACACTACCAAAACAATTTGGGGTTTGTGCAACGAGAGGTATGGTATGCGAATACGTTCCAAAGCTTTGTGCGAGTACCGCGACACTTTCAAACTAGTACAGCCCAGTACGTTGACTAGAGCAGAAACACTCCGTTGTGTCCGATTTTTGGAAAACCCATGTCCGGAGTCGGAGTGTACTCGGTGGGTTGATGAAGGTAGTCCCTTGCCATGTACGACGGACATTAATCCACGTACACCGACAGTAGAACAATGTGCAACCGAAGATTGGGTGAATTGGTGTACCGCTCTCCAGAACCAAGAACTGGAAGGAAGATGTGCAATCGTTCAGTGCGATTGCAATTCGGATACTTTTTTGGGCGTCGCAGGGGCGGCGTGCCAATTGTCTTGTCCGGTCAACAGTGAAACCGGGACTGCCTGTGGTTTTCAGAACCCACCCGACTATTCGTTTGGGACATGTAAAGATATTGAAGCAATTCTTGGACAACACGTGACAGAAAGCACATGTGTCTGTCAGCGTTCCAATCAAAAAAACTGTGATGAACAGTGTGATGACGCTACTGAAGCAAAGTGCAATACTGGTGAGTATCGTCGAGTAAATATTCGATCGTTCGATGCGTGGGGGTACGAGGATTTCATTTCGGACAGAGCAATGAACATGATGCCTTACGACGAGTGTGTCAAGTATTTGGATCACCACAAAGCAACACAGGTCGATAATGTTGGGAGTAGTGGCACTTGTCATTGGACAGAGAACAATGTCATCTGGGGTGGTGGGGATGGGAACCTCATAAGTAGTTTAATCACTTCAAAGGAAGAATGTGACAAACAGAATACTGGGATTGGACTGTATGTTGCAGAAACTTCAGGGACACCGGGTACCCCGGTGGCAGGAGGCATAGTGTACAATGACGATTTAGTCCAAAAGAAGATATACCACGTACTACACACCGGGACATGTGCGAACAGAATACAAACTGCGGCACAATGCGAGGCGGCTGCACGAGTGTTGTGGTCAGTCGACGCAGTGGCTACAGTTATGTCCTCAGCAGGGCATGTGCAAGGATGTTTTAATTCTATTTTCGGATTAAAATTCAACACCGCTTCTTCCAGTTATGTTTGTGACACTGGTACGAATGGTTGGGAGCACAGCCGAGGTTGCCTGTGCAACGTACCCGATATACGGGTGTTTGATATTGAATTTGAAACTGGTACGGACACGTCTGTAATTGATTTAGTGCCTGGTACATCTGTCTCTATCGGAACCAATATTGTGGAAGTGTACTCATCGACACAGGTGTTGACCGGTGCAAACATTGAAGCAGAAACTCAACTAGTGTATGGTGGTACAGAAACGACACTGACTGATCCGGTCTCACACGAGTTGTGGATCACTCGAACGGATACAATTGTTCCATTTGATTCAGAGATATTAAATTACTACAGTACATTCACCTCCGGTGTTGCACATGATGTATGTACGGATTTAATCAAGGACAAGGAAGAGTGTGAGGCAGCCGCATTTAGATTGGGATTGACCGATACCACTGCGACGGACGTTTCTTCACCGTTGAAGCCACCAGGTTGTTTCTTCAACGAAGTATTATACTTCAATGCTCATATTAACCCTAACCTATCCCCATGCTCGAACTCTGAATTTTGCATCTGCATCTTCAATACCTGCCACTCGGTCTATGAAATCAGTAATGGATATTTATACACATTAGGTCCCACGAACGGGAAGGTTGACAGACTGATCGATGTTGAGACAAGTGTTGATGGGTACATATATACAGTAGGAACCGAGTATTCCGGGTATTCCGGGTTTGTGAACGGATTGGATGAAATAACGACCTATGGTAACCGGATATATTTGCCGTCTCTTGTAGAACATGACATGTCTTTGTCGATCTGGTCAGGCACAATGTTGAATCTGTGGCACGTCCTTGTTGAAACAGCGACCCAAATCACGGAGACGCTTGTGGTAGGTGACCAGCTCAGGGGTTCTCAAATACACGACGTGAAACAACAAAATATAGTGACTGGAACATTGACTGGTCAAGTGCAGCTGTATTCAAATGTGGGTATGTACGAAGTATCTAAAACTGAACAATATGGACAAAAAATGTGCGATGTGACGTGTATAACATGTTCAGCCAATGTCGGTGATATTTTAACGCAAGGAGTGGTGGAAGCACTTGTGTATAAAAAATCAGGATCAGTATACCAAGTTCTTACCAAAGAGTGGACATCGGAAGGTGGTGTGTATACTCATATTGAATGCACCAATCTGACTCAAGTCACACTGGTAAAACCAATGGTGGCTAATGGTGATGTGACAATGGGTTCATACCCTGTTCTGACACACCAAGATACAACAGTGATCGTAATTACAAATGATGTTCTGGAGGATTACAGGTACTCGTTCTACGTCCACAAAGGTGTTTTTGATTATACCGTGGTGGAGAATTTTAATTTGATCACTGCCGATGTTTGTTTGGACATTGGAGACATACCGTTTGATGAAATTGAATTATTATCAATAAATATTGGAGACACCATACACCAACCCGGCGTATCCGGTACGGTGGTTGGTACTGACCCACTTCGACTTACAAGTACCAATGGATTTACAAACGAAAAAGCGGTAAGGGGGGTGATTCGAGAGGTCAGCATTGTCTCGTCGGTACCAGTGACAAAGGCGACCATCTACCCCACCTTGTTGCGTTTTTCGAGTGGTTCATTGGGAAACCGTGAGATATTGGGGGAGGTAGATGGTACCATAACTGAAATTAAAGTAGTAGGTACCATTCAGTCCGGACCGAACATGTTATCAGTAGGGGTCCCTGATAGCATCAAGTTGAATAAGAAAATATACGAGTACGGTGATACATTAATTTCCAACGTGGGAGATGTGGTGCGCCAAGGTACGTCGATTGGTGTGGTGTCATATTCGGACAAAATATATGGAGATTCTCATGGAGATTCTCATGTGACTATGATAGAATCAACGGACATCTTGACATCTGGCACCACCACATTTGGTGCACCGCAAACGTTCAGTGTGCGTGTCAAAGCTTCGAACGCAATTTTTGGATCTGGTGGTATGTGTACGGTTGTAAATGGTGTGCATGTATGGGATTCCATTGGAACGACTGCTAAGAAGGTGGACCTACTCGGTGGCACGTGTACTTCTAATCCTGCATACGTACCATTAGTCAATCACCCTGCGTCACCCACTGGTTCTGTGACTGGGGAAGGATGTTACTACTACAACAATACACATGTTGTTCAGGGTAGAAACATAGGCAATCCAGTATCAGCTCTGGTAACAACCGAACAGGAATGTAGTTTGTATGTTGAATTCCATGTGGCTACCCAACTCACAAAAATGGGTGGACACGTATGCTCTTATAATAGCAGTCACGTTGTATGGGGACCAACAAGTATTGGGATGATTGTAGGAATGCCGTCAGGAGAACTACCATTAAAAATTAGCAGGTGTATGGGTGGAATGTGTGAGTGCAACTCTCCGAACTACGCACCTTGGTACAGATACGCAACATCTTTCACAGGTACTCGCACACGGATATTGGAGGCAAGATATTTTGGCAGGCACAAGCGCACCAATTTTATGCAAGGTCCACAACCCTATCTGATCAACCATGTCAAGTACAAAAACGTACCAATTACACTGGATAACTGGGAAACAATGTATGATTTGTGGGTGGAATCCAAAAGTGGATTTACTTGTTCCAATCCTCAGTACGCCAACAGTGGTCAGAGTTGTGGTCCCAACATAATGTGCACCGAACAGTCAGAAGTATGTCAATATGTATCAGGAATTGGTGATATATGTGTAAAGGGGGCTGAGAACGACATATACATTGGCATTTACACATACAACCAGTGTTTGTCGGACAACTTGTTACTTAGCAGCTTGCAGGGGTCAAGCTCCTATCGAGGTAAGTATTGTATGGACGAATGTCCGCATATTACGGAGTACGGTACACCCTGTGCGGGTCATGGGCGTTGTGCACGATCTGGACAGTGTAGCTGTGATGTGGCAAGCACCATGGTGAAATATACACAGAACACACGAACTGTGATCGACAACAGTGATGGTCAACCGCTCATTTCAATTATGGGACAAGAGACCATGACCATGGAGGAGCGCACCGGGTGGAGAGGGGATGCTTGTGGGCTGAAGTGTCGGGGATACAATGAAGAAACGACTGACATGACAGGAATATGTAGCAAGAATGGGCAGTGCAATTCGGACGTGTCTTGCACGTGTGCAATTGGATTCACTGGCGATAACTGTCAATTGGACTGTCCATCCACAACAGAACTCAAAAACATTGTCTGCAACGGTCATGGTGCATGCCAACCCGCTGTATTTAAAACTACCTTTTCGACAGGGATACAAAACGAAGTGACAAAATGGAATAATGAATGTACGGAGGAACCGTCTTTACTTACAAAGACATTGACCAACGTAGTGGATACACTTAAAACAGAGCAATGTGATTACCCTGTCACTGGTGTGGATCAGTGTACAATGAAAATGGAACCATTCACACAAACGTCCGTCGAAGTTGTCAGTCGTATTGACGCACCATCCGGATGTATACTCGAGGGATCAACAGCTCTGTTCAACACCAAACAGAATGAAATCAAGTGTCATCCTGGACAACAGTGCATGTGCCAAATGTTAACGGTCTCGGAGTTGCAATTTTTCGAGGATGTTATCAGTACGAGCAATATTTATATGGACGCGGATGGCAAGTTGGTAGAGACCGATATAATCACACCACAGTATGTCAAACAGAATTCATTGCGTTACCCTTTTAACATCGTACTTATTGGTATTGGTAACATTAAACTGGATCACGACAACAGTGATCATTTGCGAGGGGGTGAGGACTGTGTGTCAACAATGATATCTAACTCCGATCTGGTACGTCCACAGATCCAAATTACCAGATTTATGGACCAGGGTGCAGAAGACTGGTATACAAGGTATGTATCGTCGACGGTGAACATACCAGATCCAATCTTCCCGTACGAGGTGGACACGGTTGAGAACTGCAAAGTGAAGTGTCTGGATGATCCAGAATGCAATGGGTTTGAACACGATGGTACACTATGCAAGTTCGTGTCAAGTTGGACACAAGTCGTCCCAGCGCTACAGGCTACTTTTTATGAAATCAATAGGTGCGAACCCATACAAACAATCAGCCAGACCTGTGACATACTCAATCAGGACGAGGTCTTGTGTGCGGAGTGTGCTTGTTCGACCACCAATGGGGTTTGGGGTGGACTGGACTGTCGCACCTGTCAACTGGGGTTCGGGGGCAACAGTTGCAAACAAAAATGTCCTGGATATGACGGGGTTTCACCGGAAAGTATTTGTGGTGGTATTGGTGCATGTGAATTTGGTTCTGTGAACGCCGAAGGAGACGAATTCAAAACCCCCAGTTGTGTGTGCGGAGACAATCCAAACGATCGCGTGGGGTTGCAACAATGTGAACTGTATACACGGGGTACAAATACAAAAAAGTACAACAGACAAAGTAGTCAATGTACCTTTCCGTCGAACCATGACAGGTGTGTGCAGTATGGACATGCCCTAGACATGTCAGTTACAACGGTTACAACCGGTCCTTCTGGGTGTTATTTCGTGGATGGACACAGTGATTTGAAGTTCAATGATCAAACGTCTGACACGGTATGTGGGTCAATGATATCGGCAGTGAATTCAGCGTGTACAGCCGAGTTACACATTGAGGCATGCAAGAGAGCCGCGTTTGAATTAGGTCATGGTTTTCAGGAAACCTCTTCTGCACAGATCCCAAAGGGGTGTTCTCTCCAAAATAACGCAGATGTTGTTAAGTACAACAATTTCAACGCAAACGCGAACATGGTTGGGTTTCACAAGATATGTGGTGGGTACCAGTGCATATGTGATACCCCCAACTATTTACAATCTGGTGGTCAAGACACGTGCCAGTGTAAAAGAGGTTACTCAGGCATGCTGTGCAATCAACCCACACCGACATGTTTGTTTGGGGGGGCACCCACTAACAACAACAATTGCAAATGTGAAATCGATAGTTTAGACCCGGATGAACACTGTTGTCCAGAAGGTACGGAAGGCACTGGTATGTTAAAATCCGGAGTACCCACATACATCACCGACACTCAGATATACACCAGTACGTATCTAACAACCAAACGGACCAAAGAGATGACAGATCTGTGTATTCCCAAAGGGTCACTACCCATGAGTCACCATATAAATCGTGGCAAAAGGTTTATAGAAGGCACAAATTCTTTTTCGGAAGAGTGTATTGACGAACCATTCTACGACCCAGATGCATGCCTGCGAAAATGCAATGACAACGACGACTGCAACGGAATATATGTGTACGAAGAGACACATGCCCTCGCAGGGAAATGTTGCTACTACAATACATGGACTTCGGTGGGTGGTGGTAAGACACACAGTTGTTCTGGGTGGGATTGTGAAGTATTGGGTGATGTATGTTTTGCCGGTTACACATGCTGCTCGGCTGCCAATAATGGTTGCACCGATGGTACCTGTTGGCACGCCAGTAGTGACCTTAGCAATGCTGGCGAGTGTGCAGGTGCGGTCTCCGCGTACGTTGTGAGAACTAAAATGACCAACTCCGATGTTTGGGACAATCTTTACTTGGTGTCGAGTTCTCAGCCGAGTTCTGACCAAATCAAATACGAACCCTGTACTGGTAACGGAGAATTCAAGAACGGGCAATGCATCTGCAACAGTGGTTGGGAAAACAAGTACTGCAATTGCAATGAAAAAACACAAACACAATCAGGTCTGAGTCAGTCTTTGTTCGTCTCACAAGATGCTAATGTCGCAGACCCCCACGACCACTGTCCGGCACCGTTACGTAAAATAAAAACAATTGAAGACTGTACTGCTGCTGCAGAGGCTTTGGGGTTGAGATTAAACATTGGCGGAGCAAGTGAAACCAGTGATACATATTGGCGTGCTGGCTGTTTTTGGGATGAAGATGAATTACTGTCATTCAATATGAACGTTGACTACTCTGCAGGCTCCCATTCATTCCCCGGTCTTCCTGTTAGACAAGATTGGGAGCTTGATCTTGGTACTTCCCTGTACCTGTGCTACAACGATTTGATGATGAAGACTTTCGAGTGTGCCCCGGGAACATGTGGTGATAACCACCAGTGTGTGTGTCCTGTTGGCACGTCTGGCACATCCGTTTGTGTCTCGTGTGTACCGGGGTTGTACCAGGACCAAACGAACCAAGTCGCTTGCAAATCTTGTTACCCAGGATCAATCACTAATGAACTTCTCGGTACGGGATCAACTTCGTGCACACAGTGTGCAGTTGGGCAAAAGTCAACCACTAGCACGGTGGCGTGTACGGTGTGTACATTGGGACTGTACCAAGATAAGAACGGTCAAACAAGTTGCAAATCTTGTCCAGGAGGGCAGTACCAAGATCAA
>TARA_B110001452_G_scaffold67426_1_pt1 | contig 17796 bp, 19 predicted proteins | sample TARA_B110001452 | Tara Oceans TARA_B110001452 (sample SAMEA4396971) | marine metagenome | biome: Polar Biome; feature: [DCM] deep chlorophyll maximum layer (ENVO:01000326); material: water (ENVO:00002006), including particulate matter (ENVO:01000060) such as... | depth 25 m
CCCATATCACCAAGCAGCACTAAACTGATCATGCTGTCTGTCGATGGTGTCATCACGTCAGATTTGGTTCGCAACACGCAGACTTCTTTTTGCGCCATCATAATCGAGAGGTGGGGGTTACCGCCTAGGATTCGAGATTTCATTGACTCGAAGATGTTGACAAGAATGCCTGGTGCGCCATCGATGGAAACGAGGAAAGGGGTGTGAGCATCGGTTCTAATTTCCCATGCATTCGATTTGTTGACGAGTTCGATGAGCAAGTCCAACCCACGGAGTTCAGCCGCAATTTGTTTCTGGCATGCGCCTTCAAGAACATTGAATCGGCCGATGGGAGTCGCTATAGGTTTCACCCTAGCATACTCTCTGACTGTACTTAAACTTCCAACTCACGGGGCGCCTAATGCTTTCATGCTCGCCATCAACTGGTCGGTGAATTTCCTGTACAATCCTGCAAGCGCCGTTCGAACTTCATGATCTTCGAGCGTCAATAGTTCGGTCAAATGCTCAGCGTTCATCGCACCACCCTGTTCGTGACCGAGCCACTCCAACCATGTGACGCCCTTGCCAACGTTCATGGTGACCCTCTTCCACAACTTTGGAAACTTGTCCTTGTTTGCCTCCATCATCTTTCGAGTGCCGATCAGCGCCATTGGAACAACGACCGTATCCGGATAGGATGCAGCGATTCTTGCCACGCCAGTTTTGCCCGGAAGGAGGAAGGGTGGTTCCGTTCGCTTAGAGCGCGTACCTTCAGGGAAAATCCCAAGGGTTCCTTTCGATGCGAGGACATCTGCTGCGCTTGACAGAGCTTGGCTGCCGCCTTCATCGCGCTTGGTTTCGATTTGTCCAGTGATTCGCATCACTGCTCCTAAGGCTTTGTTGCTAAAATGGCCGTCTTTGGCGAGGTAGCGCACCGGCCGGCGGGCCGAAGCGATGACCATGATTGGGTCGACGTGCGAGAGGTGGTTTGCTGCGAGGATGACAGGGCCTTTCCTTGGGATGTGGTTGGCGCCGATAATTTTGATGTTCACTAACGGGCGCAAAAGCGGTGATAGCGTCCATCTGAGCAGGCCGTAGCCAGGAACCTTCGGTAAGGCCGTACCTGTTGTTGGAATCAGCCAGTGATTCTCCAAGGAGGACCATGCTGAAGCCAAGGATTCTTTTGTGTCCATGAGCCTTCGGTTCTCTGTTTTGCTTTATGGCTTGCCGCCAACGTGGCTCCGTTCCGCCCCTTTTGTTCACTGAGTTTTGAAGCCCAGAGGGGTGCGAAGAATCAAAGCATTCGGGCATGAGCCGATTCCATGGCGGAAGTCAAAGCAACGCTCCCACAGCGCTGCCTTACGCTGAGCATTCTTGTCTGCTTGTGCAGCGTTGCATGGAGTCCAGTAGCTCTTGCAGAATCAGCATGGCAAGAGGACGGCTGGTTGACAACCACTTTGGCTCAAGATCGCCTCGACGCAGGCGATGAGTTCGGCTGCTATGGTATACCTGGCTTGTCATGGCAAACCGACCCGGGAGCGGTTGCTACCGAATGCCGAGCCTACATTGAACAACGGGTGGCGGCCAGTTCATGGGGCGACGTTCCAATTTCCACATACACCCCTGGCGGGCTTACAATGGCCCAACACACAACCGTGGCCGAGCAGGGATTCGTTGTTCACGGCGACAACACCGGTCTCAGCGTGTCGGCATGGCACGATGCAAACAACACGCCGACCGACAAATGGGATTGGTACAACCTCGGACGGCGTGGCGGTTCGATGGAACAACTGATTGGTTCCCTCGAAGAAGTTCAAACAGCGGTCGAAGAAGGTGGTTTGGTTAACCTCTATTGGGTTGGCAGGGTCAATGACGCAACCATTCGCCACGATCGTGACATCAGCGCCTACCTTGCTGAAGTTCCCAATGTCTGGCTCACCACATGGGGGGAAGCTTGGTCGTACTGGACGGTCAACAATTGTTACGAATTCACCCACGACACACGAACTGAAGGGGAACAAACGGTCCTAATTTTCGAATCTTTGGTGACTGAAGAATGCTCTGCAATGAATCCAGAGGCATGGAACGTGCCAATCACTTGGGTCCTCGACCTTGACGGCGCCACCGCAGAATCGATCGAAGGCCCAAGCGGGCCCTTGACCGACATCACTGGTGTTCGCAAAACCACTGAGGGCTACGTTCAAGCGGCCGGGGAATACCTGCACCTTTCGGTTGTCAACGGCCACCAAGTCGAGGTACGATACAACGGTTCTTCGAGCCACGATGTCGTTGGCAGGACTGAATTCTTCAACAACCACTCGGCGGCTGTGACCATAGCGGCCCATGAAACTCACGACCTGTTCAAATGGTCCAAGCGTTTTGTCGATGACGACCATCTTGTGTTTACTTGGCTGGTTGAACCACGAGAGGGGCTCAACGAAGCGGGCTGGTTGCGCTATGTGGCCGCTGGTGTTGCTATCAGCACCGTTATTGGCATGCTTGTTGTGCTCAAGAAAGAAGGCTTAGGTCCTCTGGCGAAAGGCCAAGACGCTCAACCACCAAGCCCTCCAAAAAGCGAGTGATGCCCATCCCGCAGGGCGAAGCCTTGATGCAAGGAAGGCGTGAGCAACACTCATCCGAGGTGGTACAATGGGGGGTGAAGACGTCGTCATCGATCCGTGGGGCAGCGCTCAATCCACCGATTACGATCGCATCATTGACCAGTTCGGTTTGTCCTCAATGGACAATGTATCGCTGGAGAATCCTTCTCGCTTGCATCGGCGTGGCATTGTTTTCGCCCATCGCGATTTTGATCAAATCCTCGACGCTAAGCGCAGAGGCGACGGCTTTGGGGTCCTTACAGGATTGATGCCAAGCGGCCAAATGCACATGGGCCATTCGATGGTCATTGACCAGGTTAAATGGTTCCAAGAGCAAGGCGGCGATGTTACCATTGCTGTTGCGGATTTGGAAAGCCAAGCAACTCGAGGCGTTTCACTGCAAAAAGGGCGGGAAATCGCATTGCGGGAATATGTGGCTCATTACGCAGCGCTCGGCTTGGATGTCGAGAAGACAAACGTCTACTTCCAATCCTCAAGACCTGCTGTTCAACGGCTTGGATTCCAACTCGGAAAACGCACAAACTTGAATGAATTTGAAGCCATTTACGGTTTTACTGGCGAAACAAACCTCGCCCATGTCCAAGCCCCAATGGTCCAAGTGGGTGATATCTTACATCCACAAACCGAAGAATACGGTGGTCTGAGGCCGATCGTCGTACCAGTTGGCGTCGACCAAGACCCTCACCTTCGACTTACTCGGGGTCTGGCGGCCAAAACCAACTGGTTTAACGTCAATGACGGCAAGAATGCAGGCGTTACAATTACGCTCTCTGTCCATGAAGAAAACGCAGCGGTCTTGGGCCAACTTCCAAACGGGCGCATGGACAAAGAAAAACTGAATCAAGTGTTTGGCGGCATTGTGAAATGCCTCACAGAATTAGGCTACTCCGACATTCAATCAAACCCTAAGCAAGGGACTGTCAGCGTGATGAGCGCAACCAAGCGCGACAAAAACACCATCCGAATGAAATTGCTGCATTATGAACGGCAACTTGGGGGCATGGGTTTGCTGGCTCCTTCGTCGACTTACCACCACTTTGCTGTGGGCATGACCGGCGATAAAATGAGCAGCAGCCAGCCGAAGACGACCTTGTTTTTGCGCGATGATTTACCAACGGTGGAGAAGAAGATTAAGCGCGCCTTTTCTGGCGGTCAAGCGACCGTGGAAGAGCACCGCCGAATCGGTGGTAACCCCGACATCGATGTTGCCTATCAGTACATGATGTATTTCTTCGAAGAAGACGATGCTTACCTCGCAGAATTGAATTCAGACTACCGTGCAGGAAAAATCCTAGCTGGCGAAATGAAGCAATTGTGCATCGACAGGGCCAGCGACTGGCTCGGTCAATTGCATGAAATGCGAGACCAGACAGCCCACCTCGTCGAGGACTTCCTCGCCCCTGATGCCCGCTGATTACTTTTTGTCGTTCGGCGAAAACACAGCCGGGTCAGGCCCAACAGGAAGGGCCAACAATTCTTGTTCTGTCAAATCCCTGTGATTTGCTCCGTCGTGAAGGATCATCGAAAGCCCATGCGGGTCGAGCAACTCGAGGGTGAGTGGCACCGAATCTTCGGCACCGGCGCTGTTGATTCGTTCCAACATGCCTTGCAGAACGGTCACCGATTCCACGCTTTGAGCGAGGGCTTCTTCATCGACCGGTGCGCTTGATTGCAGCATTTTTACTTCCGATTCTATATCGCGAAGAACCATTTGCACGATGTCCTTGAATCGGTTGAGTACGCCTTCAACGTTGCTGACATATCCTGTTGCGTTGCTTCCTGGTGCCACTTCCAAATCCAACTCTGGAACCTTAACTGTGCATGAAGACGATCGAATAACTCGCGCTGACAACGTATCGCTTGAATCAACCACAATGCTCCATCCGCCGGCTTTCTTTCCTTCAGCAGGAATGAAATCGGTTTGCCGCCATCCACAAGAATGGCACATCACGGTAACTTGTGTATGTTCACCGAAGTATGGAATCTCTTCGACATGAGCGATCATGAACACTTTACCTGGGAGGCTGCAAATGGGGCATGGAATGTCAACCGGTTGCTCTTCCATCATGCACCAACTCCTGAAAATTCACCAGGTTCTGCTGCGAAGGCTTCCATATCGACACCGTTCACGCCTCGGCAACCCGCAGGGAGCAAAAGCAAGCGAGATGCAGTCATTCGCAAGAGTTGGCCACCGACATCGTCGACAATGAAGGCGTTCAGTTGTGCGAGGGCGGCGTTGAACTCAACGGTTCGTTTCATCAGGCGTTTCATCTCCACAATCACAGCGTGGCCTTCAGCCACCCAATCAAGCAAGATGTCGCATCCAGTCAAATCATTCAAAACCGCTCGATGAAGGACAAGGCCTCCATCTTCGTTTGGAAGGGGTGGGTTTGGATACTTTTTGCCAAGGTCATAAAATCCCGGGCCCTTGGCAGGTGAGTGGGTGACTCGCTTTGCTTGCATGCTTGGCATGTCAAAGCTGCGCAGGGGTTGTTCGGGGTCTTCTTGAGCCTGCATGGCCTCTTCGTTTTCCTGACGCAAAATCTCATCGGCCTCGGCTAATAAGTCGAGATCGGGCATCGATGGTACCGATGGTTCAGGTGGAACCTCTGCGGGGGATTCAACTTTTTTTGCCGGTTCGGTGAAGGCGTCAAGCGAAGCCTGAGCTTCGTCTTTTTCCCTTGGTTTGCGCCGGCGCATAAAGAGCGGTCAAGTCGGCCACCTCAAGAACACTCCCATGCTTCGGTGGGCAACGGTTGGGTTTGAGAGCACCAATGCTGCATCGGAAGGCTTCGGCGGGTTGATAAAGGGCCGAGTTTAACACAGGCTTGCGCCTCAACCTTCAAGAGGTGTCGTCTAAGAGAAGGGATTGATGATGATGGAGAACCAACCAACCGTAATGAAAACTGGAACAAGCACAATTGGCATCACATTCAACGGCGGTGTCGTTGTTGGAGCCGACCACCGAGCTACTATGGGCCACTTCATCGCTAACAAGAGCGTGCAAAAGTTGTTCAAAATTGGTGATAACCTCGCCCTTACCACTGCAGGGCTTGTCGGCCACGCTCAATCTTTGTCACGCACACTTGCAGCAGAAGTTTCGCTCTTCCAGTTGCGACGCCAACAACCAATGACGGTCAAAGGCGCTGCTACCCTCACCGCAAACATCCTCTCTGGACGACCGCACTGGGTTCAACTCCTCATTGTGGGCGTTGATGACGAAGGCGGCCACGTCTACTCCATCGACTCCGCCGGTGGTTCAATTCCAGACTCCTACTGCGCTACTGGATCGGGTTCTCCCTACATGTATGGTGTCCTCGAAGACGGGTTCAGCGAAGGCATGACTCGGACCGATGCATTGAAACTCGCTGCCCGCTCCCTTCACGCATCGGGGCAGCGCGATGCCGCCTCCGGCAACGGCATGGATTTGGCGGTTATCACCGCTAAAGACGGCTATGTTGCCCTCGAACAATCCGAAATCGACAAGCTTCTGGCTTGAGGTTTAGATCCTTTTCCCGCAGCTCAACGCTGCAACCCCAACGGGGCCAGTGCACATTGTTTTGTGCGAGCACGGGAAGACGGTGAATTACATGCGTCTAACATTTAAAGAATTAAAAGATCAAATTGCCAAGGTTGTCCCCAAGGACATCCCATACACGGTTGAACTCGAAGCAGGAAACATAGCCATTGTCACGCCAGTACCAAACAAGTTTGGCGGCGGCGACGGATTGATTGGAAAAATCGCCAAGCGCGTCAAGCGGAAGATTGTGCTTCGTCCTGATGTTTCCATCATGAAGACTGAAGAAGAAGCAAAGAAGTTGATTCATGAACTTGTTCCTGAAGCAGCCGAGATCACAAACATCTACTTCGACTCATGTTACCGTGAAATCATCATTCAGTGCCAAAACCCAGGCGAGGCGGTCGGACGACGTGGTGCAAACCTTAACGCCATTCGAGACCAAACTGGTTGGCTCGTCAAGGTTGAGCGAACCTCACCCCTCATCTCCAAGACGGTCCACGACATTCGTGGATACCGCCAAGTCAACGCCACTGAGCGCCGAAAGTTGCTCAAGGACTTCGGCCTCAACATCCATCGACCAATGCGCCCGGGCTCAGCCTGGGCTCGCGTCACAGCGCTTGGTTCCTACCGTGAAGTTGGGCGAGCGTGCCACTTTGTCACGACCAACGAATCAAGGGTCATGGTCGACGTCGGCGTTAACATCGCTTCGGACACCGACCCAATGCCATACTTCACTGCACCAGAGGCGCTGCCTTTGGAGAAGCTCGATGCGGTTGTTCTCACCCACGCCCACTTGGATCACGCTGGAATGCTTCCAGTTCTGTTCAAGTACGGCTACCGAGGCCCTGTTTACTGCACACCACCAACTCGGGATTTGATGCTGTTGTTGCAAACTGACTACCTCAAGGTTGGCGGTTCAGAAGGCAAGCGGGCTCCATACGACATGGAAGACATCCGCACCTGCATGAAGCACGTTGTTGACGTGGATTGGGGCGAAACCACAGACATCACCCCTGACATCAAGTTGACCTTTTCCAACGCAGGCCACATCCTCGGCTCTTCCGCTGTTCACCTCCATATTGGTGAAGGAAAGCACAACATTGTGTTCAGTGGCGACCAAAAGTATGAGAAATCATGGCTCTTTGACGCTGCAAACACCCGTTTCCCACGCGTGGAAACCCTCGTGATCGAATCGACATACGGTGCATCTGGCGACTACCAGCCTTCTCGGCAGGAAGCAAACCAAGAACTGCAAGACATCGTATCCCGCACCATCTCGCGCGGTGGAAAACTGATTTGCCCTGTCTTTGCCGTGGGCCGCAGTCAAGAAGTGATGATTGCGATTGACGAATTGTTCCGCTCCGGCCAAGTGAAACCGGTGCCAGTGTGGCTTGACGGAATGATTCAGGAAGCGACAGCAATCCACGCCTCCCATCCTGACTACCTGACCAGCAGCTTGCGCAAGTCCTTGCTCAAGGATGACGGAGAAAACCCGTTCACGAGCGAATGGTTCCGCCCTGTTAAGGGACGTGAACTTCGAGAAAGCATCATCATGGACAATTCGCCTTGCATCGTTCTCGCTACCTCAGGCATGCTGAACGGTGGACCAGTCATGGAATACTTCCGCCACTGGGCTCACGAAGATCGCAATTCGCTGTGCTTCGTTGGTTACCAAGCAGAAGGGACCCTCGGACGCCGCCTCCAGAAAGGATTTGGCGAGGTTCCAATGGTCATCGATGGAAAAACAGAGATTGTCAAAATTGGCTGCGAAATGGTCACCATTGACGGCTTCTCAGGTCACTCAGATCGCCGACAATTGTTGGATTTCGTCGATCAATTGTCGCCCACACCAAAGAACATCATTTGCCACCACGGTGATTACCACAAGTGCAACGAATTGGGCCACACCCTTCGAGAGCGGTACAAGTGCCGAACTTACGCACCGAAGAACCTCGAAACAGTTCGCCTTTTGTGATTACATCAAGGGCACATCAAAGCCTGCGTCAAGCGGGTCAGGGATGGCTTGCTCAACGGTCTCTTCCGAAGAATTGATGCCGCCTGTGCCTCGAATTATAGAATCTTCAAGGCGTATGCTTGTCGCTGCTACGGTTCTCTCTTTTTGCTTTCCACCAAATAAGAGCCAGATGAACGAAGCAAGGATGAGGCACCCAGCAAGAACCACCAGCAAGAGGGTTGAACCGCCTTGGAGAATGTTGTTGATCACCGCAATGAACACAACACCAATGGCGGTTCCCGCCAAAAGCGTTCGAGAATTCATCGCCATGGGTAGGGGGATAACCACGGTGTTCATGAACCCGTTGCGTCTGTCTTGACATCATGTACTCCAATGACAACGCTCGCTCAAGTTCCGTTGCCTGCCCCGGATGGTTGATGACAGCCGTTGCCCCGTGGGGCGAAAATGCGGAAGACGCATACGACCAAGGCTTGGTAGAACTGGGCCTTGGTGACGCACGCTTGATTGAGATGAAGGGCGCAATGCTGCCGCTTGGTTTTGGAGCGACCGCCCCTCAACCCATGCCCATGGGTTCCTTGGTGGAATGCCACCTTGCAACCGCTTATGCTTGGAACGGGTCAACCGCTTGCGCCGGTGTGGCTTGGGCTGCATGCACAACCCCGGAAGGCGATGACTGTGCCATCGTGGCCACCATCTCAACCGACTTAGATTACGAGGAAACCTCACTTTTGTTGAGGAGAAACTTGCAACGCCGATTGGCGAGCAGGGACCTGGAAGTCAAATCCTTTGACGTAGCAGTGGATGAAGTGACGGCGGCAAACGATCACCACGGTGTGGCCATGGCAGCACTGATCCTTCCGAACTCCCTTTCCCTTGGAGCGAAAACGGGCACCGGTAAGGTGCGTGGCGGTCTTACTCGCAAAGCTGCAGAGGCACCTCCAAAGCGGGTTGACGTCAAGGCGCCAGCCGCCCCAGCCCTGCGCCCGGGCTCTCGCAAACAAAACACGGACTTTTCCCTCTGAAGAAGTCTTGAATAACCCTCGACCCAAACAGGTCATATGACCAATGGAGGGTACAACATCATTCGATGCCCTGCATGTTCGACGTGCCACGGCCGGCAAGGTCTTTCCGCTTCTTGTCCGCACTGTGGACAGCGTCTTGGTGAGCACGGCATTCTTGTCAAAGCAGTGAGTTCGGCAGAAGCATTGCGCATCGAGGTTGCCTTACAGAACACCCCTGAAGAGTTGAGGGAGGCGCTGCGAAGTCGAATGGTGAGCAACGAATCACTTTCCAGTTTCAACGATGAAGTCCCTTCCAGAACGATGGGCAATTGGGTGCAACAATCCGTGAACGAGGATGGCCTCATCACCGTACGCTCGGTTCAACTGACGCTCAACAAAAACCATTCAGATTTGGATGCGAATGATGTTCTTGAGCAAGCCGAGGTACAGGGAATGCTTGTTCGTATGGGCGAAGGTCGGTGGATGCTCCTTGAGTGAAGTTCATAGGTAGAACCTCGTGGGACGGAATGCAAGGGCGATTGGGTTAGCTTGGCCTATACTCGGGCGTTTGGGACGCTTGGACCCAGGTTCAAATCCTGGATCGCCCACCAGCAATGGTGTCAATTCACTCCGGTAGGATGATTTCGTGCACCCATAGGATATGAAATCCAAATTGAGTTTTGATGAAGTTTTGCGGCACCGTTTCTGGTTCCATGGCCCATACAGCGTCTTCAAAATCCTGAACCATTTGGCCTTCAACGAATTCACCGAGGTCGCCTTTTTTACTGGCGCTTGAGCAGTTCGAATGCTTCTTTGCCAACTTCTTGAACACCTTAAGCGGACGCTTTGCCGCTTGAATCTCTTCCAAAAGGCCCCTTGCATCAGGTTTCGCCGCTACCAAAATATGGCGGACATGAGCCTTTCGCGGCTTACGCCTCTTGTCGTGCCTTCGCATTCAATCTCAACTCCTGTACTGTACTGGTCGCTCCCTTATCAAAAAAGTGTGCTACGGCCCACGCTCCCAACGTCAAGACAACAGGGGGGCAACCCCGAATCACCAATTCACGTTCAATATCGGTGCTGATCGAGGGAAGCAACGCAATCCAGCCAATCGCATAGGCGATGAGGGCGAACAGGGTGTGCGGGGTGATGCTTCGGCTGAACAACCATCCAACGTTGCGCCGATGATGTTCAATGGCCATCATGGGGCCAACTGAGGCGAAGAACTTCAGCCGTTTGATGCCCGATTTTTCGCTGCCATAGACGGAGTGGACGGGTGTTTCTGTGATTCTACAGCCCATTCGGGCCAATTGGATGAGCCAGAAGTTCGGGTAGCCATACCCCTTCCAAGAGCGTTTCCAATTCCACTCTCGCAGCACCTCATGGGAGGTTGCGGTGAAACCGCATTGCGGGTCGTCAATGGTTTGGCCTGCTGCGAGGGTTGTTGCAAAACTGAGAATTTTGCTGGCTATTTTCCGTTGAAGCGGCATGGTGCCCGTTCCAGCGCTGTGAGCAAATCGATTGCCCTTGACATGATCTGCCTGGCCAAGGATCACCGGTGCAATCAGGTCCGGTACATCACGAGGATTCATTTGTCCGTCACCGGCCATCACAACGCTGACAAAAGGGGTTTCAAACTCCTTGAGGAGGGCTTGGTGGCCTGCATCAATGGCAGCCCCGACCCCTTGACCATCGAGGTTAATCTCAATGAGTTTGGCTTTGCAATCAGCGGCTTTAATCTCGTCAGAAGTAGAATCAGTTGAGCCGTCATTCACAACCACGATGCAATCCACAACCTCAGGCATTGTCTCAAGGACCTTGCGAATGAAGGGGGCTTCGTTCTTTGCAGGGACAACGACACCAACCGACCAATCGCCCTCCATGATTCATGCAAATCTCCTTGGCTCAAGAACATGACCTCTCAAGGCTGGACCACAAGAAAGGACAACTAAAATCGAATGATGGCCCTCGGTCCGTCGAGAGGTTTGATAGGTGGAAGGCATGGCATGCAATGCGTGGCAGACATTCCTTTGCGCATTGTCCTCATCGGGAAGGACATTGAATTGCGCGTGGTTTCTTTGATCATTCGAGCGAGGGAGATCTCGGACGAAGTGGTTCTCTTGGACCTTGGTTCAGACGATTCAACAATGGAACTGGCCCAGGAAGTGGGATGCAAGTCCCTTCATTTCTCTTCAACACTGAACGCACTTGAATTGGCTAAGTTCATGGAACAAGCTGACCTTGAGGAAGCCAAAACGACCCTTGCCATCCACATCACAGATGGGTGGAAGTTGCAAGACATCTCCCTCTCGATTAATCGGGCGCGTGAACTTTGGGACCTCCACATCTCATACGTCACTGAATTAACTGGAGATGACTCGAATGAAGACCCGATTCTATCGGATTTGAACTTCCGCCATGTTGTGATGACCCAAGCGGGTATGGAAGCCATGGCAGACTTCCCCGAAGATGCGACTCAAGAAGCGCTTGACCAAACGCTACGGGTTCGCATTGTCCGAGCATCCTCCAACATTAACATCCAACAGCGAGAATCACTGGCAACAGCTTCGAAGTTCGCCCAACTGTTCTACTGGATGCTTGAATCAAAGCACCCTCTGCTGTTGTTTGGGATTCCGGGCATTGTCCTGTTTTTCTTGGGCTACCGCCTTTCAGGCAACATTGTCGGCGCTTTGGAGGAGATCAACTCCACCTCAATCGGTGTTACGCTGGCTACAATTGCGATGACCCTGATTGGTCTGTTTAGCATCATGGTTGCGCTGATCTTGTACATCATGGGCAAGCAAGTGGAACAAATCCAATCCCAGTACGATTGGCCTTCGCGCAGTTGAACGAAGGAAGAGTTTGAGAATGGAGGTTGAAGACAATGACGAACATGAATCCTGCACGTTTGGTATGCCTTGATATGGACCGAGTCCTCGTTGACCACTTGTCAACCTGGCAATTTGTCTACGACAGACTCGGCATCAACAACGATGAATCCTTTGAATTGTACAATCAAGGCTTACTTGACGAATGGGACTGGATAAAACTCGATATTGCCCTCATCAAGGAGAGTCGCAAAGACGGGCCTACCGTCACCGATGGGGAACTGCGCGGGTTGATGGAAGGCATGCCGATGATGACGTATTGGAAGGAACTCATCGGTAACCTCCTCGACAGTGGGTTCCATGTCGCCATCGTCAGCGGTGGGTTGCAACAAACAGCAAGGGACATTGCAGCACAATTCCCTGCTGACACCCCATGGAAGCGGCGCTGGGGCGGCATCGACCGCTTCACTGCTAAGCGCTTTGGCGGCGGCAACGACACAAAACTCCATGTCTTCACAAACGGTTGGCTTCAAGGCCCTCGGACCAACGACGGTGACCATCAGATTGCAGATTTCGGGCGTTACCAAGTTCAAATGGACGGCAAAGGATCTGTAGTGCGGATGCTTCAACGTAGGCTGGGTGTGAAGAAAGAGAACACGGCATCTGTTGGTGATTCAGCAGGCGACATCAGTATGTTTCAACAATCAGGCTTGCCAATTTGCTTCAACCCTTGGGATGACCGTCCGAAAGCGCATGCGCTTCACGTGGTTGAAGAAAAACACCTCAAAAACGTAGAAACCATCATTTTCCAGCATTTCAACCTCGCTTCGATATCTTGATGAACTTCCCCGTGGAGTTCGTCGCATGCTCGGAGACGACATGATGACATCGATTTGCCCCAGTTGTGGTTTCCTGCTTGGCGCCTTTATCCCTGGCATGCCTTGCCCGCAGTGCGGCGAACCATTGCTTTAATCAAAGCGAAAGTCGACGCCTTCTGATTGCATGTATTGCATGATGTGCTCGATGGCCTCTGCCGAGAGCCCTTCAGGTGGATGAACGCCAGGGCTTAGCCCGCAACCGCTCAAGGGACCTTGATCGATGAACAACATTGCACATGCGGCCGTGACAAGCCCGGTGGTTCTCGCCATCGAACCGTCGTCGTTGAGTCCGCAGTCTTGCACAACTGTGCGACGATGTTGGTCACCCTTTGTGGCTACGACTTCAAGCCAAGTGAACTCCTTTCTTTTTTGATCAAAGGCCCATGCTTCGAGGAGTTCGCTCTCAATCATGCCTTGGCCTTCTGCAATCCATCGGTCGATGTGGCCGGGCCAGCGGACGGTGTATTCCTTCATGGTTTGACAATCGATGGTGTCCAAGACGCTGCGCAACCCGTCGGTGAGAAAAGCCTCCATTGTTCCAAAACCTTCGACTTCAATAGCGTGAGCCTCGCTCAGTGCCGGAACTTCCATCGTGACTCCATCCACTCGAATACGAGCAGGCCGAGTGTATTCTTCGATGACATCAGAGGGGGAGAATGGAGCCATGTACGACCAATCATCGTCCATTTGACACGGGTTGCCGCCGACCTTGATCGATACAGAATCGAGAGGCCCAAGGGCATCAAAAGCTTGCTTGACAAGCATGTTCGAGATGCCAGGGGCGATTCCAACATCCCAAAGAAGAACCGAGTTGTTGGCTTCGGCAAGGGATTGGTGACGGTGAGGATCTTCTGCTGTAAACGCCAAGTCGACGATGTTGTGACCTCCTTCGAGGAGCGGTGTTCGCACGAGATCGCCAATCCTCCCAGGGAGCATGTTGACAACCGTTTGATTTGGTTTAAGGCTCTTGATTCGCAAGAGTGCATCCCCTTCCATTGCTTCCACCATTGGATTGGCCTTCAGGGATTCTGGAATGGTGAGGTCGATGACAACAAGATTGTGACCTGCTTGCAAAAGCCGTTCGATGACAAAGTGGCCAACCAGCCCACATCCAAGGGCGATCACGTTCCCCATAGGTTCACCTCAGGGCGTGACTCGGCGTGAGTCCCGTGGGAACGGAATGACTTCTCGTATGTGGTCTGCTCCTGTAAGCCAGGCACAAACTCTGTCCACACCGAGTCCAAAACCACCGTGAGGTACGCCACCGTATGAGCGGGTATCGATGTAGAATTGGTAGGCATCATGCGGGGTTCCCTCTTCATCAAGGCGCTTTAGAATTTCTTCCTCAGACCATGTGCGTTCACCACCGCCAATGATTTCACCATAGCCTTCCGGCGCAAGTAAATCATGGCACAGCACGTATTTTTCTTCATCTGGGTCGACGCGATGATAGAATGGCTTAGCAATCTTAGGATAGTGCGTCAAAAAGTGTGGAACATCGAAGTCTTGGGTGAGTACCTTTTCCTTTGAGTAATCAAGATCTTGGCCCCATTCGACATCAACACCCATGCCTTGCAGCGTTTCCACAGCCTCGTCGTACCGCATTCTTGGGTAAGGGCTGTCGGCGTATCGGGCAACAAGGTCGAGGTCGCGACCAAGCGCTTCCAACTCGGTGCTTCGTTCATCCAAGAGTTTGGAGGCAATGTTTCGAACAACACCTTCACCGTGGCTCATGATTTCTTCATTGCTCGCCCAGGCGACTTCCATTTCTGCGTGCCAGAACTCGGTCAAGTGACGGCGTGTGCGGGACTTCTCGGCCCGGAAGGACGGTGCGATGGTGTAGAGGCGCTCAAGAGCTGGCATGGCTGCCTCGGCATAGAGTTGCCACGATTGCGTTAGGTAAGCGGTGCGACCAAAGTATGGAACTTCGAACAACGTTGAGCCGCCTTCCACAGCGCCTGCTACGAAGTTCGGGGCTTGGTATTCGACAAAATCTAAATCGCGGAAGTACCCGTGAATCGCTCCAAAGACGCTGCTTCGTAATTTGAGCATGGTTGTCATTCGGGAGGTTCGCAAGTAGAGGTGGCGGTTGTCCAACAGAAATTCGGTCTCGCCGCCATCGGCTGCTGCCATGGCTGATTCAGTGATGGGGAAAGGACGGTCCGGATTGACCGCTCCAATGATTTCAACACCTGAGACAACGAGTTCATGCCCGCCTTCAGATCGTTCATCGACGTTGACGGTTCCTGTGATGATGATGCTTGATTCGATGAGTGCGCCTTTGACTTGTTCGAATGATTCATCGCCCAGAGCGTCTCGCTTGGCCACGCATTGAATGGTTCCTGTGGAATCCCTCAACACAATAAATCGGATTTTGTTGGAGCCTCGAGTCCGCTTGACCCAGCCTTTCAACTCGACAACTTGGTTGTCGTACATTCCAGATTGCACATCTCCAATCCAAATCGTCTTCACCATCTTCGCACCTGTTCTCGGGTAGGCCATAGTGTAATTCAATGTCACCCTCCAGCGGGGTCGGCAAAAACGGCGCTAAACCTGCTTGCTTGGGCCCCATGGCAGCACAAGCCTCAAACGAGTCGTGGGCGGAACTCAGCCCGTGGCACGAGTCGCAGTTTACGCAATCGGAGGCAATGCATTGGCCTCGCCATCCGGTGAGGTGGACGGGGAGAGTGAACGCGTGCTCGCCCATGTCATGTCCGATGTTGTCGATTTGCTTGAAGCCGGTTGGGGTGTCGTGCTGACCCACGGCAATGGCCCTCAAGTCGGTCACCTGATGGCTCTTGATTCAGAACTCACCCAGAGCATGGATGCATGGGTGGCGGCCACACAAGGGATGATTGGCCACGGCCTGGCGCTCAACCTCGACTCAATCCTCTCCAAGCGCCAACGGCCTGAACGTACCGCAACCGTGGTTACACGGGTGCTGGTTGATGGTGCAGATGCAGGGTTTTCCAAGCCGACAAAGCCTGTTGGTCCCGTTCTAAACTCAAAAACCGTGATGGAAGCAGATTGGGACATCGCCGAAACCAAAGTTGGCCCTCGCCGAGTCGTAGCAAGTCCATTGCCGATGGAAATTATTGATTTACCCGTGATTCAAAAACTGGTTGACCTCCATGCAGTGGTGATCTGCGGCGGTGGCGGCGGCATTCCAGTGGTGCGCAAAGACCAGCATTTCGTCGGTGTCCCTGCCGTCATTGACAAGGACCGGGTTTCTGCACTGCTTGCCATAAAATTGCATGCCGAGGCCCTGATTATTTCAACCGCAATTGACGCTGTGAGGACAGGCTTTGGCACTTCGAACGAGCAAGTGCACAGAAGCCTCACGCTCGATCAGTGCGAGGCTCACATACAGGCTGGAGAATTTCCTGCGGGATCGATGGGTCCAAAAATCGGCAGCCTGATGGAAGCGGCTTTGCATCAACCAGGACTCCAAGCTGTGCTGTGTCAGCCAGGTGAAGCGCTTGACGCTCTGCGGGGCAAAGCCGGAACCACAATTGTTGTGTGATGTACGCTTGAGCGCATGTTCATGTACTAGGGCGCATTGCAAGAAACGATGACCCAAGACAACATCCTACCTGAAATCGAAGCCTCTGCACATTGCGACGGACCTTGCGGCGTTTATGACCCTGCAAGCGCCCGAATCGCTGGAGAAGCGGTTCAATCGATGACCAAGAAAATGCTCGCTCTTGAATACCCAAAGGTGTTCAGTTCCGAATCAATGGCCTCATACCTCAACACCATGAGCCGGTACGCAGCCATCAAGGACGAAGAAGCCCAGAAGTGCAAGCATGAATTGCTCGTTTTGTGGACTGATTTCTTCAAGCCACAACACCTCGATGCACACCCTGAGCTTCACACGACCTTCTGGCAAGCAGCCAAACTCTGCAGCGCTTGCAAGGTTGAAGTTTCAGCAACCCACGCTCAAGAACTCATGGACGCTATCGAAGCGATCCACACCATGTTCTGGGCCGTCAAGGGCCGAGAAGTTCCTTGGATTCGTGCCAGTTGAGGTTCATCCATGCAGCGTTTCATCGCGGTGATTTCTGGCGACAGCATGTGGCCAACCTACAACAACGGTGACCGACTCACATGCATTGCATCGCATGAGGGCTTGCGCGTCGGGTCTGTCGTGGTGTTTGAGCATCCCTTCCACAGCGGTATGAACGTCATTAAACGAGTGACTTCAATGGACGAAACCACAGTTTTTGTTGAAGGCGACCAGCCGGACCCTACTTCCAGCGACGACTCCCACAACTTTGGGAGGATTCTACGCACGAGCGTTCTCGGCGTGGTTATCGAAGATTTGACCGATGAATGAGAGCGGGCCTGACGGGGTTCGAACCCGCGACCGATGGATTAAGAGTCCATCGCTCTACCTGACTAAGCTACAGGCCCACACCGCCGTCCTTCCGCCCGTATTTAATGATTGACGGACAACGGCTCAACGCAAATCAGTTCAAACGCCCGGCAGGATTGATGATTGTTTCAACGCCTTCAGCACCAGCAAGAACAACCGCGTCACACATGCCGTTGAACAAGCCCACTTGGACCACGCCAGCGATGTTGAGAATGGCCGCTTCGAGGGCCACTGGTTCGGTGATGGTTGGGCCCATGTGAGCGTCAGCAATCATGTTGCCATTGTCAGTTACCACCGGGTTATCGCCCGCCATCCTACAGTTGACTCGGCAATCAAGCAACCGACCAAGCGTTCGGATGGTGGCTTGATGTTCGAACGGTGTAACTTCAATTGGAAGAGGGAAAGCGCCCAAATGGGCGACTCGCTTGCGATCGTCAGCAACAACAACCATTGCCGCTGATTCCTGAGCCACGACTTTTTCTCGCAACAATGCAGCACCACCGCCTTTGATCAGTTGAAATTGAGGATCGTATTCATCTGCACCATCGATCACGATGTCCAGCCCATCAATGGCTGACAATTCCACAAGGGGAATGCCGACTTTAATGGCCAATTGTTC
>TARA_B110001452_G_scaffold267382_1_pt1 | contig 17488 bp, 11 predicted proteins | sample TARA_B110001452 | Tara Oceans TARA_B110001452 (sample SAMEA4396971) | marine metagenome | biome: Polar Biome; feature: [DCM] deep chlorophyll maximum layer (ENVO:01000326); material: water (ENVO:00002006), including particulate matter (ENVO:01000060) such as... | depth 25 m
CGAACTCACAAGAGTTCAAACCTTAGGGGTGGTGGACGTTGGGGGATTTGAACCCCCGGCATCTTCGTTGCAAACGAAGCACTCTTCCAACTGAGCTAAACGCCCCTATTTGCCACGGGAGTGTCCGTTGCTTTTGATACTTATCAATGAAATAATCATTCTGCGCTGTCAATTGTTGCATCTCGGTCAGGCCCAACACCAACGCTTGTGCAAGGAACTCCGACCAATACTTCTAGCTGCTTGATGTAATGTTGGGCTGCTGCAGGTAGTGCTTTGAATCCTGTTCCATCTTTATTGGCCTTCTTGGCAATACCCAACCATTCACTCAAAGAGTGAGACGGGAAACCTGGCACGGTAACATAAATTGGTTTACAACGGGCTAGAGCTGAAGCACTTGATGGCATTTCTCTAACTTCCTTCCCATCTAATTCATATGCAACGCAGATATTTATTTCATCCAATCCACCAAGTACGTCTAACTTAGTAAGAGCAAGCCCAGTAAAGCCATTGATTCTATGAGCATGTCTCATTACAACTGCATCAAACCATCCACATCTGCGCTTTCGGCCTGTAGTAGTTCCAAATTCCTGACCAACTGTACCGAGGTGGTTTCCAACTTCATCGAAAAGTTCGGTTGGCATAGCACCATTTCCTACCCTGGTGATGTAAGCCTTGGTTATACCAATAACCTCATCGACGTGACCTGGGTGAATACCAGCACCATGAGTTGAATTGCCTCTCGAAGTAACCGAGGATGTGACATATGGGAAAGTTCCTTGGTCAATATCTAATAAACAACCTTGAGCACCTTCAAGAATTACATTCTCACCTAGTTTCAATGCATTATCTAGCATTAATCCAGTATGAGTAATCGAAGTCGAAAAACTATCACATATCCACTTGACATCTTCGAGTAAGGAATCAGCGGTTATTCTTTCTAGTGAGCCAGCCGCTTCGAGTGAAGCATTCATTCGCTCACTACTTGATGATGCCCATTGCAGGTCACCGTTCACCTCAGCTAAATCTCCAAACCTCAACCCAATACGGTTGATCTTATCGGCATAAGTCGGACCAATGCCTCGACCTGTAGTTCCTATTTTCTTGTCAAGACTGTCCATATATCGGTGATAAGGCAAGATAATATGAGCCCTTTCGCTGATGAATAATCTTTCACCACGAGGGTCTTCTCCAGAAGACTCGTTCCAATTAACAAGTTCATGGTCAAGAACCCACGGGTCTATCACCATACCATCGCCAAGAATTAGATTACATTCTTTTCGAGTTATTCCAGATGGTAATAGATGAAATTTGAGAACTTGTTCACCAAGTACAACAGTGTGTCCTGCATTATTACCACCTTGGAATCTAACGACCCAAGTAGCTTGTTCTGCAAGTCTATCCACTAACTTCCCCTTTCCTTCATCGCCCCATTGTGAACCTAAAATTACAGTTGCTGGCATATCTCTCAACCTTAGCCATCCGCGTACCGTCCTTGAACTATGTCATTGGGTGTAAGAAAAATAGTGTATATTATGTTGCACATTTTCTCTATGAAATAAACAATCTTTTTTATATCAATTCCATCTTCTTTAATTTGTCGAAGAGACCATAGTATTACCTGTAATACCAATCAGCAAGCCATTAGTTGTTTAATTTCTAATGCGCATGTTTATATATGGCCAAACTTGACTACACAACAAGGAGTTGATTAGATGACAAGTAAAACCGAAAAAAGAAACCAAGCCAATTCGTCAGCATCTGTACCCAGAGATTACGGGTTGATAGATCCTAACCGTAGAGTACTAGATGGACACACAAGACCATGTGAAGAATGTGGGGTTGTCGACTGGCAATTAGACCAGTCTCGAGGAGAAATTGCATGTAATTCATGCGGCCTAGTAGTCGAAGAAAATGTAATTGACCCGGGTGCTGAATGGACTAACAGAGATAACTCACAAGACCGTTCAAGAGTTGGACAACCAACAACCTACACTCTTGCCGACAAGGGTCTAAACACTACAATCGATGTTAAAGATTTGAATACAGGCTCTGCAGCACGTCATGGTCTAAATTCACAAGCCCGTAGAGAGTGGCGCAGAAGAAGAGTTATCGATGAGCGTTCCAAGACACGCAAGAGTCGTGAAAGAAACTTGGTCAAAGCGAATCAAATGATTCGTGACCGCTCTGATTTACCAAAATCACTACAGGAAGAAACAGCTAGATTGTACAGAAGGTTGAGCGGCGAAGGTTTCGTCACAGGTCGTTCCATCGCTGGAGTCACCGCAGCATGTACATACCTTGTAGCGAGAGAAGAAGATTTGCCAAGGCAAATTCCTGAGATTGCGGAGTCATATGAAATTGCAGAGAAAGAACTTTCAAGATTGATCAGACAAGTATCTAGGAAACTAAATCTTCACAAAATAACTTCACCAGATCAATATTTTGACAAATTCATCTCTGACCTACAATTACCACCAAATATCCACACCCAAGTTAATCATCTATGGTCTAAAATTCAGCCACATGAAGATATTTGGCAAGGAAAGAAACCTATGGGAGTAGCTGCAGCACTGATTTACAAGTCTGCTTCTGACTCTGGAACATCAAGAACACAATCCGATGTTTGTTCTGTGGCAAATATCTCTGAAGTGACTCTACGTGGATTACTGAAAATCTTCGAGGGGCTATTGGACAAATTAGGCGAAGTTTCTAAGCAATAAGACCCTAAACTTGAAGAATCGCTTTTTAGTGGAATAAATATGGGATTCAAGGCCAAGGCTCGAAAGCACAATCCAGATGGCGACAAAACGGATGATTCTAAGAACAATAAATCAAAGCAAGGAGAACAACCTTGTGCGATTAAAGGATGTGAAAAGTTTTCTGACAAAAGTTTCGGCGGAAGATCACTCTCGATAGATAATGCAATCGAAATGTGGGGTAGTGGTAACTACTCTGACAGGAAAGGAAGAGTTCGTGTATGCAAGAGTTGCTATAGGAAATGGAAGAAAGAAAACAAATCAGATGATTCTTATTGATTTCACTTTCAGTTTTCCTTTACGGGTGTAAGAAAACTACTCCTACCTACGGCAACACATTCTGTCCATGAACAGCAGAGTAGTGATTAGAAGTTTAGTGCTTCCAGAAGGATACATTGCCGCCATGGATGATGGCATGATAAGTTGGAGGCCAAATGAAGGTACTCGTAGAAATAATAGACTACAATACCCGATTACAACTCTACTTGCAGTAGGTGGACCCAGTGGTAAATGCGATTCTATTTGGTGTGGGGATAGCCAAGGAAACGTAATGCACCTAAGTATCCCTATGTTAGAAGTATTAGACAAATACTGTCTAGATTCATCTAGTATTCGGGCGATATGTGCAGTGAGTAAAACATCTGACAAAGTGTTAGTAGGTACTTCCAATGGAAATATTTGGACACTTGGAAAAGAAGTACCAGGAAATCAGATTCTATTGTTTTCATTAGAAAGAGCAGTGACTAGTGTGCGCTGTAATGAAAATACTATAATAATTCAAAGTGGATGGTCACGATATATCTTTGATTGGACTGGAAAAGAAATTGAACACCATGATCAGAATAGAATATTTAACAAAAAGCAGAATAAGAGAGATAGCAGAAGAGCAAAATTACTGAAAGTTCAATATGAAAAAGGTGGACTTCCTGAATCAAGGTTACTAGACATGCCCCTTGTCGCTTAAGCTTCTTCTCTTTCTTCAAGTGGCCATGGTGGACTTGGTGTATTCCAAATTGCAGTCTGTGCTGGCCTAGGCCATGACTTTGGAATTGCACCTTGATTATCGATGCAGTTATTGAAGAAATCAATGTGTCTCTTCAAAACCTCTTGGACATGCTTTTTACCCTTAATTGCTGGACCTTGTAAAGGAACTAAGGATTCTAAGCCCATTGATTTAATATTTTTTAAACTCGCTACTAGATCTGTCAAACAACCTGTTGGAAGGTCCCATCTTGTAGGTCTATCCGCTCTTGGTAGTAAGGCTCCTGCAATCAGCATTTTTTTCTCTGCGATGAAAAATGCCATTGAATCAGAACTATGACCAGGTAAAGATAATGCTGAGACTTGACCATTCCCAAGAATAAAAGTTTCTTGATCCTCAATTGCAGATGTTTTTACTGAAGGCATATCCGAGTCAAATCTACTAGCCCAAGTGGTGAAAAAGTCTCCTGACTCTAGTGATGCTTGGCCATCGGTGTGAATATGAATCGGGCAATCATCGAATTGCTGTGAAATATGCTTAGCTCCGCCGGAACAAGGGAAACGTCTACAAGAAAGTAAAATACGCTCCAATGAATCATCACCTAAGACTCCTAAAATACGTTCAACTTGGAGGCTTTGATACCATGAAGTCCCTGAATCGATGACTAGATTTCCTGCCTTACCAATTATCACAACCGCATTTGAATCGTGGTGAATACCCGGCAACCGCACTATGCGCATGACACATGCTTGATGACCAAGTTTTTGAACAATACTGAAACTCGAACAAATGTTTTTGTCAAACCACGTTCAATGAGTTGGTTGTGATTAAATAGGGGTAGTTTGTCGCAGACTCCATGGGACGCTTTCCAGAGGCTGAAGAAAGAATGCTTCGACGCAAGATTTGCATGAAGTGTAATGCTCGTAACGCTTTTCGCGCTGTACGATGCCGCAAGTGTTCTTACAAGGGATTGAGACCTAAGAACATTGAACGAAAAGGTATTTGATTCATTCATTTACAATTTCAAAGCCCTATCAGTGGCATAATATGAGAAATAGGGTCACCCAGTAATGCTAAAGGAATTATTGCAGGGAATAAGAATACCAATAATGGTAACTTATAGCTTATCCAAACTTCTTCGACGTTGAACTTTTCTAACTCACTAATCGAATCATCTAACTCTTCTTCAGAAGGAGTTCTACGTGGTGCTCTTGTTTTATGGTATACTTTTGAACTACCATCCGGCAACTGCATCACAGAAGTTAGCATCCATACATGACTATTTTTTACTTGACTTAGTTTCATTTTACTAGCATGCCAAGATAAGCGTAGGTCAGTGAATGATGAAATGTTTGAATTTAGAATATTCTTTACAAATAGAATTATTGGAATTAGAATAAATGTTAATCCGCCCCACATCAATAATGCGAGTGCTGGAGGAAGTGCAACCAATGAATCTGCCGTTTTATCGGAGATTAGGGGCATTGTATCCCAATTTGGCATCAGTATTGCGACCAGCATCAAGGCTTTGGCATCTGCACCACCATGAATTAGTCTAAAGCGCCAGGCTAAATCAATAATTAGAATTGTAAAGAGCCCGGACAAAGTCCCCCACCAAAGTGCTGCGGAACTTGTATCATTACCTACTAAAACATCTAATGGACTTACATCTCCATACTTTAGCGAACCACCAATTATTCCTGCCAATGAAATCACATACCATAAACTAACTAAAACATCTATTCTATTACCTGATAAAATATCTTTAATGGTAGGTCTGCCGATTAATGATGTCGATGCATAAGCAACTACTGCTGAGGCTGTAAAGAAAATTGTCCAATCCGCTTCTTGGGCGATTAAGTCCAAAGCCCACAAGAATAATGCAGGTTTAACCCAAACCATCCAATGTTCATTTCCAACTCTTCTGTCTTTATGGTCCATCCAAGCAGCCCACCCCATTGTTAGAATCAAAACAGAAACTCTTGTCCAACCTAAAATTGACTCTGTGGTTAGCCCCATAGAACGCCCTAGTTGGCAATGAACTTAAAGACGGCCACCCGACAGGTAAGAATATTGAGGATTGAGGTGTTTATATGGATATTGAAACTCGACTACAACAAGTTGCAACTGTAATCAATCAAATTGATGACCCTAAAGTCCCACGGAATATTCGAAGGCAGGCTAAAGAAGCGTGCGAACAATGGCTTTTGAATAAGGGTAAGAAGTTGGATGTTCGTATTGCAATGGCTCAATCAAAACTTGAAGAGTTGTATGAGGATCCAAATATTCCACCAGAATTTGGAACTCTTATTCTTATGATTAATACTGAACTCGAAAAGATTCTTACCGACGTTCTTTGATTATTCTTCACTGGAAGTTTCCTCTTCCGGTTTGGCAATTTTTAATGAAATTATAGCTGCCATGACCATTAGTACCCCACAAAGGTGGAATGCGGTATGGTAATCATATGGTGCTGATTTATCTACTGTTAAGACCCAAACAAAACCTCCGGTTAGAGGACCGAGTATACGAGAGAATGCGCTTATTGATTCTTGAGCACCCATTACAACACCAAGCTCCATTCCGTTATCTTTAGCTAAATTAGTTAAAATCGAGGATGAAGTAGGTTGGAAAATTCCATTACCCATTGCAATTAGAATCGATACCATTCCCAGTTGTATGAAAGCATATTCTGGCTCAGTATATGGGATTAGAGTTAGACCTAGTCCTGTAACTAAACACGATATTGGCAATAATCTACGGGAACCGAACTTTCTAGTCAAGGGGCCAATTAGAACACCTTGGGTCAAAATACCGGCAATTCCAATTACTGCAAATATTCTGCCATTTTGAGACTCATTAAATGATAATCCACCATTACTTACATCCATACCTGTATACAAGATGAATACAGCATGCATTATGGTGAATCCAAAAACAAATAGCATTGTCATCCAAATTACTACCGAAATAGAACCGCTAAAAAGGGTAGAAGCAATATCCTTTGATGAGGACTTGAATCTACTAATTAGAGTCTTATTCGATTTCTTACTACGTAATTCTAATGGTAGTGATTCTGGCAAATTTTTGTAAGCTACAATGAGAGAAAGTAATGATAGGACGCTTGCGGCAATACATGGCAAGAGATAGGGGTATGTCTCAAAAATAGTGGATTCAAAAACCTCCCATCTCGCTGCAGGATTAGATAACTCGCCTCCAATGAATGGTCCTATAGTAAATCCAAGACCGAAGGCTGCTCCAATTATACCCATTCTAGTAGCGAGTTGTTTTTGATCACTAACGTCTCCAATGTATGCCCGTGCTACCGCAATGTTTCCATTGAACACTCCCGCCATGAACCTAGCCACTAATGCGACTAGCAGGGTGTTAGCAAGACCAAACATAGTGAAGAATACTGTATTACCCACTAGTCCAATCATGAGTACTGGGCGTCTACCTATTCGATCTGAGATTGAACCCCATATTGGGGAGAAGAGGAATTGGGCCGCCGAGTATGAAGTCATCAAAATACCGACCCATATACCCACCTCAACTATTCCTTGTGAGTCAGCAAGGTCTTCGACAAGATATGTCAAAAATGGGATTACAATACCAAAACCAATCAGGTCAATCATAGTCACAAGAAATAGAACTAGTAATGCACCTTTACTAGCATCTCGTTGATTTGATGACATTAAATCCCCTCATTAAATGCCAAATGGTATCATATTTCTTGTCAACAGTTCAAATGAGCAAAACCAATCGGTTATGCTGACGAAGAATTGGTGCTAACTTCAGGAGTTAAGATATCAATTACTGATGAAAGTCTTTCAACTAAGCTCTCTTTATGCTCATGCTTAATGAGTGCATATCGCATAACTTCATCCAATGAATCAACAGGAATTACTTCAACCATATCTTGATACTTATCATCCAAAAGAACGTCTTGCATATTTGCCCTAGGGATAACTACTACCTTAATTCCTGAACTTGCAGCCGCTTCAATCTTAGCTGTAACTCCGCCGATTGGGAGTACTTCACCACGAACTGATAGTGAACCTGTCATTGCCAAATCTTGGCGTATAGGGATATCTTCGAGTGCTGATATTATTGCGGTTGCGATAGTGATCGACGCTGAATCTCCATCCACTCCATGAGTGTCTACAAATTGAATATGAATATCATAATCGGAAATATCTTTCCCAGTTAATTTCTTGATAACCGCACTAACATTAGTCACGCTTTCTTTAGCAAGGTCGGAAAGACCACCAGTTGCATGTATCTTACCTCCACCACCAAGTGATGGGGTTACCAATGCTTCAACTGGAAGCATGATACCACTAAAGTCTGACAAACCTGAATTAGCACCGAGTACAGCAAGACCGTTTACTCGACCAATACGCTCACCAGAGTTTACAGTAAGAGAATAATCACGACGACGTTCAATCATTCTGTCAGCCACTTGTTGTTCAAGAGGCTTAGCAATATTTCTTGCACCAAGTACGTGAGCTGAAGTGGTGTAAGATGATCCTTCTTCTCCGGCTAAGTCACCAGCAATTCTTACCAATCCTCCTAATTCACGAAGTCTTAATGATAACTTACCCCGACGTCCTGCTCTTCTTTGGGCTTCTCGTAAAATCATTGCAACTGCGCTCTTATCGAAATGTGGTATTTCTCTCGAAGTCCCCATATCTCTTACAACTTCTTGTGCAATGAATCTAATCAAACGGCGACGATTCTTCGAAGTATCTGGCATCTCTGAGTTTACGTATACTTCGTATCCATAACCCCTGATCCTACTTCTTAGAGCAGGATGCATTCCTTGAATAGCATCTAAATTACCAGCAGCTATCAAGATAAAGTCGCAAGGTACAGGCTCTGTCTTGGTCAATGCACCTGAAGACCTTTCAGAGCGTCCAGATATTGGGAACGCTCTTTCTTGCATTGCTGTTAGCAATGCTTGTTGCTCTTCTAGTCTCAAGAGGTTTACTTCATCGATGTATAGAACACCTTTGTGAGCACGGTGAATAGCACCTGGTTCAACTCTGTCATGAGCTGGGGTTTCCATTCCTCCAGATTGGAATGGGTCGTGCCTAACATCTCCAAGTAGAGAACCTGAAAGAGTTGCAGTAGCATCGACAAACGGAGGTAATTCATTAGGGTCATGCTTCACAAGTACCTTAGGAATTCTGCCTTCATCAGATGCGCCTAGTCTACCTCTGATGAACATATATCCAAACATTAGTAGAAAACCACCAAATAGTAATGTGATAATATCACCATTCTGAAGTGTAGCAATAACAAGTAAGAAACCAATTGCAGCAAATGCTATCAAAAGCATTTTTTGGGAGCGCTCTCTTTGCTGCTTGATAGCTTCTTTTTGCATCTTGACTATTCTATCTCCACGAGAAGCTGGAACACAGCGTACTCGTGGTTCATTCTCATCATCTTCGTTGGGATAAACAAGAACATCTTCTAAAACATCTCTTGGAAGAAGATTAGTCATGGACCTTGCCAGCATTGACTTACCAGTACCTGGGTCACCAATCATAAGCATGTGCCTACGTTGTTCTGCAGCTTTTCTAATAACCGTAGAACCTGCTTCTTGACCGATTACTTGATCTACTAAGTTTTCAGGAATTGGTACGTCCTCAGTTGTCTCGAAGTTAACAGACTCAATCCACTGTTTTACACTTTCAGATAACACTTCATCTGTACCGTTTGGCTCCGGAGCCCATATAGTGACCTCTTCTTCGGCGGCCTCGGGCTGTTCAACTAGTTCGTCCGACACATCTATTCCTCCACGCTACTCCCCTTTATGGGTTTACAATACAAAAATTATTGTAATTTACCAACCTCATTGGTGATTCAATGCATCTAGATATTGTTGTCCGTAGTAATTCCACTGTTCCATAGTCCACCCAGAAGGCAAACCAGTAGCAGGGACTTGTGGCCCTGCTGCAGGAATGATTGGTGCAACTGGTTGAACTGGCACTGGAGTAGGTTGTTGGTAAACTGGAGTTTGAACAGGTTGTTGATAGTTAACCGGTTGTTGGAACATTTGCTGAGTTCCGCCATACATCGAATTGGCTATTGAATCATCAGCAGGCAATGTTGAATCTGCCCACTTCAATTCCTCTAGACCACCAGTTCTACCGCCTCTCATCAAGAATAATCCTCCAAGAAGGGCGACAATAATTACACCAGCTATAATTCCGACAGTTAATACGAGGTTATTAGATTTTGAACTATCTTCTGAATCGGTTGAAGTACTTGCTGAATCTGTAGTACATTGGACTCTGCCATCATCACATGCTAAATCATATTCCGATTGAATATTGGACAATTGAACTTCTAAATCAGATGTATCTCCGGATTCTGATTGGATTTCTAATTCTAGTTGCTGAATTCTATCTTCAAGAACTGATATACGCTTATCCAAGGTATCTTGGTCCATTTCAGCAGGAGATGGAAGTTGCTCAAGTATTTCCCACTTAACAGGTGTTGAAGTTTTGTAATTATTATTTTGTGAATCTACTGCGTCTATACTCAAAGTGAAGTAATCATTTTCGTTATATCCGTTAGGTCTAGCCATTTCACCGTCTGAACCTCCAAGCAGTGGAATATTCAAATCTAGTTCCCAACCAGAAGCGGATTTTGATACATCCAAATCATATCCCCAATAACCGTCACAAACTCCTCCACCACAGAGTGTCCAAGTTACTGCCATGGAAGTGAATGTTGGAGCACTATCGCTCAATTCCATCATAATGTGTGGTGTCTGAGAAATGTAAAGGTCTGTAACTGTAGCGATTAAGAAACTTGATTCAGATTGTGTCTTTGAAATAGTGAATGGAACTGAATCGAAAACATCGATTGTCATCATGTAAGTATTGACGTCATATGTATCTCTAACTTCAATGGTCACAGTTTGCATACCGATCTCACTAAATTGTAGGTTCAACATTCCCGAAGAACGAATATACTGAGCGCTTCCTGGAGAGGAAGAGGAAATCAGAGTGGTAACTTTACTCAATTCATCATCAACATCCGAAATTCTTGATTGTAAATCTATTGACATTTGAGTTCCAGCCTTTAGAGAAATCATCTCGATATCTATCATATCGACTCTAGGAGCGTCGTTGATTGGGTTAATTTCAACCAAGACCGTTTGCTCAGAGCATTCTTGGTCTGTATCACAGGCTTTGACTGTAATAGTTGATTGTCCATTGGAGTCATCAGATTTGGTTTCAAATCCTAATACATTTCCAATAAGTTCTGCACTGACCAGTTCGGGGTTAGAGTTCCCTACGACTGAAAAAGTAAGTAGTGAAGAATCAGAATATTGTCCTAATGAATCGGTATCAGAAATGAATGGTAACAGCCTTAGTGTTCCGTCTGAGTCTGCCCCTTGTTCATCGATTATCTGTGTCGGCAGACCACTCCATCGAGGTTGACCATTTTCGATTACATTAAATTTCAAAGTTCCTGAAGGAAGAACACCTTGTGCAGAATAATCTCCTCCGTCATCGACTGTAATCAAGATACTCTTTTGGCCAAGTGGGCAGCCTTGAACATCACTGAAAGCAAATTTAACATCCATGGTGCTAGATGCAGGATTCCAAGAGATGAAAGAAGTGTGGTCAGAATCAATTATCAAATCCTGAAGTGGAGTTTCTGGGTCACTCACATGGTCTGTTAAATCAATCGAAGTGATTTGGTCACAAATCACAGTTGGAACTGGCTCTGCAACAATTATCGGCATTCCATTAGCTAATTCAAAGGCGTTGGATGTAACTCTCCAGTCACTGGTCTGCCCTCGACTATCGACGGTTTTAGAACGTAAATCATACCATCCAGCAATCATTTCAGAGGTTGGCGTAATAACATATTCTCTACCTTCATTACTAGTATCGAAATTGACAATTACTTCACCACCAGAATCCACAGAACCATCCCATAGGTTCTGACCTGCTGGTGAAACTTCCAATTCAAAAGTCATAGTATCGATTGTGTCAACTAGATCATTAGCAGTTCCTTTAGCGATTACATTGAACACTTTACCTCTCTCGATTACATTATTACCATCGACAGTTGCTTGCTTAGCCAATGGTGGTCTATCATGCTGCATAGTGTCAACATTGAGATTATTACTCGATAAACCATCACCGGTTAGTCCAGAAAGTCTTGCGCCAAATTTAGTATCCCAAGAATTGGCTGGAAGTGAAGTCGTATCTACTACTGCTGAGAATGACATTGTGGCTTGAGGAATCAAGTTAGACAATGGTTTTGAATCAACAACGACTGGATTACCTGCGTTGAGATAAACTATTTCCATCGTTCCTCCATCAGTATAATCTAATCCTCCGATATTCTTAGCATTCGCCGTGACAGTTACTTGGTCACCATTGACATAGCCTAACTGAGAAGATGGATTTGAGAGTGTCACATCTGAAATAGCAAGATCCATTTTTGGCCCCATGGTACTATCTGAAACTGCGAAAATATCTGCATTGTGAGAGGTTGTACTCCATGTATTGTAAATCGCACCTATAGTAATCATGTTATTGATTCCAGATTGCCCGCCACGAGAACGTGCTAGGCTTGCCGGTATAGTCCAAGATTCAGAGTGTACACCTTTCGACAAATCCATTGTGACAAAGCCAGAACCACTTCCTGTTGTTCCTGAAGTTGTTGCATAGGAATTACCATTCAACAACCAAGCTCTCCAACAGTTATGACCATAGGTACCGTCACTGTATGTGTATGCACACTTATCTTCTGTAACAGCAGCATAAAGAACAGTTGATGAAGGTGCAGTACCAGTTCCAACATATGATGCTTCCATGGTAATGTCCACGTTAGCACTGTTGGTTGGATTGACTGATTGAACCACATTCAATTGATAATCATTAATTGAGGAAGCCATAGAGCCGCCAGATGAAAAGGCGGAATCATATCTCTTTCCATCGCTGGTACTACCGCCAATTGAAGGGTCGGAGTCGCCCATGTATCCTGTTGGAGCACCGCCAGATTCACCTAGGTGATTCATAGCATAAATTGGAGCCACATTTCCTGAACGGGCATCATTTGTTGAGCCATAACTTGCTGACATGTAGGTAATGTAGACGAATTCATCAGGATTTGTTGATTTCAAGTTGTAGGCAGATTCCGAACCGCCTCCAGCGTGATAACAGTAATAGCAGTTATCAGACGATATGTACTGTAAAAACACATTGTGCCCTGGGGAACTTGCTTCGGAAACAACGGCTAAGCCTTCCAGTTCTTTCTCTTCTTTTTGATTTAAATCACCAGTTAAAGAAGTCAAAATACTTCCAATAAATAGAGCGACGATGACTAGTGACAATACGCGTGCGGACATCTTCATGTATCGAGGAGCATCAAGACAGTATATGAAACCCTCTATTTCAGGATTATTTCATTCATTCACAATCGCCTAACTTCAAAGCATAAAGATTGTATCAAATGTATTTCTCGGCATCAATATGGACGACCATGCATGGGTGGCACTTGAACAAGAAGATGGTCGTGTTTTTTTAGTCGAAATGGTTGATAAAGTTCACAAAATTAAAGGCATTGGAGTTCTTAATCCACAAGAGGAACTTTCACAAGTGGAAATTGGAGAATCTGTTCAACTGGGTCATAAATCGTTCAAGAGGTTAACTATCGGTTTACCCGAACTGAGCAAATCAATGCTAAGAAGAGCCCAAACAATCAGTGCTAAAGATGCTGGAATGATGATTTCAAAGATGGGGATAGGTTCAGGTGACTCTGTACTAGAGGCTGGACTTGGAAGCGGAGGATTATCTATGCATATTGCCCATGTTCTTGGAAATAATGGAATCCATGTGACTGTTGAGCCAAGAGATGAGCATGCTAAAGTTGGACTTGAAAACCTAAGGAGAGCAAAATCGTGTTTGTCGGAATTCCCACAGCACCATCATGTAGAAGGGAATATTGAAGATGTCGTTGAAGATATTAAATCGATAAGAGCAACATATAATTCAATAATACTAGATCTACCTCAGCATAGCGAAGCAATAAAAGCAACCTTACCCTTACTAGAATTAGGTGGTAGGATTTGCTGCTATTGCCCTGTCACAAGTCAGGTAGAGGTCGCATGGCAAACCTGTGAAGATAATGGGCTCAAAGTTGAGTGGGCTGGTGAATTAATCGAACGGCCTTGGGGGAGAGCATCACGTGGAGGAATGAGACCTGTGAATGGCCCATTTGGACATACAGCATTCCTCCTCATAGCCATAAAGAATGAGTGATGTCAGAACTTCTGACCCTCAACAACTCTGATTTTCGTCTCACACTTAGGACATGTGAACTTGAACGGTGGCACACTCCCTCTAGGAACGCCCAAACGCGCATTACAAGACGGGCAATTCACCTTATTATCAGAACTCATTCTACACTCGTTTTCACCTAATGTGTGAACATCCACTCCCTCATCACTATTCTGGGTTGATTCTTCTTCGGTTGTAGAATCCCCTTCTGAATCGTCTTGATCTTCAGATTCCATAGAAGGCTTTCTTCTCTTACGAAGCATATTCATCAACATCAATAATATCAGAGAAAATATCCATCCACCAAACATTGTGTAAAGTGTTTGAGATTTATCAAGAGTTACACCAAATAATAGTTCTACGCCTTCTGGCGGCAATTCTGGACCTTCCACATCGACAGAGAGATTACCCGATTCAACAGTGTAGGTAGTCCCGTCAATTTCAACATTAGCAGTGATTACTATACTTGCAGACTGTGTTTCAGTAATTCTTGAATTAAGAAGTAATTCATATACAGCTGATTCACCATTGGATAAACTGAATTGATTAGATGAGGAATTGGTTGAGACTAAAATTAGACTAGTATCAAATAATGATTCATCGGTTCCAAGTAAGAAAAGAGTCCCAGCAACAGGTGCATTGGCTAGGTTCTTGATCGTGAAGGTCGTTGATGAGCCACCTGATGACGACATCGATAGAGAATTCGTTCCAAAACTCAACTCTACAATCCCTTCACTACCCCAATTCGCTTCGACAATATAATTCTCAACCTCTTCAAGGACATAGTTGGTTCTTGCACCACTAGTGACTCTGAAAGTTATTGATTCATACCCATATGTTGAGTCATCATCGATTGTACAAGACCAAGAATAGGCTTGAGATGAAGAACCTGCATCAAGAGTGAAAGTTTCAGATAACCCACAAATATTACCCGGTGTGGTGAGCATAAATTGGTCTAAACCTGAACCGGTGTTAGTGACCACAACAGTACCTGAAACTATTTCACCTGGTTTGCCACCATCATCATTTTCTAGTATTGTTAATTGAGCACTTGCTTGTATAGGTAATACGTTGAGTGTACTAGAGCTCGAGGTTGTATCATCATTCGTAGAAGTTATAATTACATCAACTGGAACTCCAGTGGACGGTGCTCCTACTGCCCTTTCGCGGATGGACATAGAGATTACTTGTGTTGCTGATGAGTCAAGGTTTACCGAAGTTGTTGAAAGAATTATGTCAAACCAAGTAGTAGCATTATTGGAATCATCGTAACCTAAAGTGATAAAGAAAGTGTCTTGTGCTGAACCAAGGTTGGTAATCTCAAATGTATAATTGACACTACTTAGCGGACCTGCTGCAATACTACTTGTCACCGAGTTAACTGTAAGGCCAACACTATCTGTAATTTGTAATTCCAGACTAAGTGAAGCGGTTATTTCTGATGAACTATAGTTGATTATTATTGGATGAACTCCAGAGCCTGATGTTGCGACCATACTCAAAGACATGTTGATTGTCACCGATTGACCCGGAGCCAGCATAGTAGTTGTTGGGTCAAAGGAAACTTGGGCACCGGTTGGCAGACCTGATACCGCAGCACTCAAATTAAGTTCTTTAGTTCCATCGTTAGAAAGTTGAAGGTCAATGGAAACAGTCTGACCTGGTATAACTGAAACTCTACCATCCAAAGGTCCAGTCAAAGATACCGAAGGTACTGATGAAACTTTGACAATCAGAGTAACCTCGCTAGTTACCTCGCTGTAAGTTACGCTAAAGGATTGATCATAATCCCCAATCATACCATTTTGTGCATCAGTAGTTAATGACCAAATACCAACAGAGCCTGAAGCGACTATAATACCACTTGAAGAGGCTAAATTAGTGTTAAGCCCCGAGGTAGAGCCAATGTCTAGGAAGAACTCCACCTCTTCACTACCAGAATTATTCAATCTAATTTCATAGACAGTATTAGTACCAGGTGTCACATCTATACCACCTTGAGGAACTGTCAATTCAAACTCTACTTTCTCATCTATTCCAATAATAAAGTCAAAGTCTTCAGGAGAATATTGCTGCTCACCAAAAGAAGCAGTTCCTCCAAGGCTAACTACACATTCATCAGTGCTGGTTGATGTTGAATCAACGATTACTTGAATGCCAACCTCAACTGCATCATCCGGTGCAAAATTATTAGATGAAATAGTCAGAAGTGAAATATTACATGGGCCACTAATTAATTCTAGGTCCCAATCCATATCCAGTTCTGCATTACCAATGTTAGTAACTTGAACTGTAGTATTAGTTGTTTGGCCGGGTATGAAATTTGCATCTTGGTCAAGGAATACTGCACTCACATCATTTTCTGCAACCACTTCAATTACCATTGTTGAATAACTAGAAATATTACCTTTAGTAGATGCAGAATACAAATTAAATCCATAAAATCCTGGCGTTGCATCGCTTGGAATCGATACTTGTAAATTTACTTGAGTGTATGAATCAGCAGGAATATCAGTTAATTCCATGTCATCAAACAACACATTCCACCCAGCTGGTATCGAACGACTGGATTGACTGGTTGGTGAAATCGAAGAACCTGAGGTTTCTTCCCAAGGATAACTAAGATGGGATGTTTCATTGAATACTGTTGCAGCAGCCGCTTGTTGTAATTCCAGTTTCAAGGATGCTGAGAGTGCAACTGTGTCATTAGAACCAACCGGACTCTCACCAATCATGGAAGCGTAAAGAACGCAAGCAGCAAGATAACTTCCCGAAAGAGAAGGATGACTACCATCTGCAGTATACAAATTATAGAAGGTATTTCCAGAGAGTGTCGGGTCGATGCCGGTCAAATTTATTTGCTCATGAATATGCTTGTAAGCAAGACCTACCGGTGCAATCCAAACATCTCTACTAGGTGTAGACATATTGTCTCTGAAATCTATATACCCACTTTCAAGTCGGTCTTGCATCAATGTGAAGTTGCCATATATGGAAGGGTAAGTAACATCGCCAGTTCTTCTACCCCATGTCATCATCAACATTGCTTGGGAGTTTTCATCATCAATGGCTTGAGCCAGGTTAACTGCTGCATCCTTGTCAGTAATCCAATTCGCATTGGTTCGGTTAAATCCAGGTATTTGACTTTGGTCTTGAATGACCACAAAGTCCCATGTTTCCCCATTATCTCTCAATGTTGTATTCCAACTATCGCCTGAAGAATTGACATTATCCCAATGTTGTGATAAAATCATTCCTCCTCCTGTTAATGCTTCAGTATTATTATGCTGTCCGGTGACATTGAACATATTTTCAATTATCGAATCAAGGTTTTGTGTGTAAATATAACTATTACCATACATCAAAACATTAGATGGGTAAGAAATACTAGTGTTCGATTGGTTTCCAGTTCCGTTACCTGTACCATTACCTGTACC
>TARA_B110001452_G_scaffold132196_1_pt1 | contig 17172 bp, 19 predicted proteins | sample TARA_B110001452 | Tara Oceans TARA_B110001452 (sample SAMEA4396971) | marine metagenome | biome: Polar Biome; feature: [DCM] deep chlorophyll maximum layer (ENVO:01000326); material: water (ENVO:00002006), including particulate matter (ENVO:01000060) such as... | depth 25 m
TGACACTACGGTTCCTATCGGAAAAAGTATGATGACTGGTTTTGGTTCTAGACCCATTCATGAAATGCTTATTGAGGCTGGAATATGTAACGACTTAACAGTTGTCCCTAACGGCGGTCATGGGATATATAGATCTAAAAAAGACGTAGACTTTAGAATTAGCCGTGTTGCTTGTTTTTTCAAAAGTTTAATTTTTAATACTTGTGTAGATTTTATGGCTGAGAAAAGTGTCCCATCAACTTGTACAAATTAGCTTCGTGTAACTATTTAAAACTTAAAAAAATCAACTATACTATACTGCTTCCTGAAAAGCAACCCTTATTTTTAACACACAGCTTTGACCGAATATAACTCTTTCCTTCTGGATGCAAAAACTTACAAGTATTAGTAAGTTTTTTTGGTGCTACACTTGATATCAGCGATTTGAATTTTTCTTTCCCCAGAATTAATTTTAATTAACCCCTATCCAAAATAGTTCGACTTCACTCCTCTCTGCTCCACTTTTTTTATTCCCAAGAATAATTTTTCATTTTTGGGAATAGTTTTTTGATTAAATTTATCATAAATTAAAAATACAGTATTTGATACGATATCTTAAAGAACTTATTTCAAATAAAATTACCCGAATACCTCTGGGCATACAAAAAAAGAAGAAAAAAAAGTATGTTATTTCAGAGAAAAATACATGGCTCAATCCTAAAGACAATTTTGGTAAATTAGAAAAAGGTAAAGTTTAGTAACAGATATAAGCTCATATTCTATTGATATTATAGGATAAATACTACAAAAAATTAAATACAAAGATGAATTATAAACCACTGTTAGTAATATTAATATTCAGCCTATTTTATACCAATGCTCAGCAAAAACATGAGATAAGTTTTGAAGAAATTGAAAGCAAGTATTGCAGAAACTGTTATGGAAGTCTGGTAGTAAAAAAAGGCAGCTTTTCAGACACGATTTATGGGGGACAATGGGGAAATAGTGTGAATTATAAGCTTATCAAAATAAAAGATAAAGAATATTTAAATACCTATTATCGTTATGGATATCCTGGAGGACAAGCTGTAATGGAATATAAAATTCATTCTATCGAAGAGCAGAACTTTCTAGAGCCTATTTTTGAAAAAAGTTTCGAGCTGTATAGAGAAACTCATAGAGATTACAATGATGTACCCACAAATTATATTTTTGATAGAACAATTAATATTAAAATAAAAAATGGAATAGAATTTGATATTAAATTAGTTGTAAGCTACTGCCCAGAAGTTGAAGATATACCTTGTGACCAACTTTTTGAAGAATCTTACATCGAATTTTATAAAATCAATTAACCAAATTATAAATTATGATATTAAATCCAATTAAACTCTTTTTAAGCGTATTATTAGTTGCAAATCTCGCAACAGCCCAACAACAATTTAATCCTGAAAAAGTCTCTGAGGCAGCTCTAAATCTCACTAAACAACAAGTTGTTTATGACGGAAGTTATTACAGTATCCCCTACCCAAACGGGGATGTCCCAGAGGGTATTGGCGTATGTACAGATGTAGTTATCAGAACTTACAGAGCGAATGGGATAGACTTACAAAAGGAAGTACATGAGGACATGACTGAACACTTTGAATTATACCCAAAAATTTGGGGACTCACAAAGCCAGATTCAAATATAGACCATCGAAGAGTTCCAAATCTAATGACTTATTTTGAACGAAATAACGCCAAATTATCTATTACAAACAAAGGAGCTGACTACAAGCCTGGGGATATAGTAGCTTGGGACCTAGGCGGAGGCACTACACATATTGGAATGGTAGTGGATAGGCTCTCTAATGATAAAAAACGTTATAAGATTGTTCATAATATTGGAGGTGGACAAGTACTTGAAGATTGTCTATTTGATTTTAATATCATAGGACATTACAGATTAATTATGCTAAATAACTAATATGCGTTTGCTCTTAAACCTTCTATTATTTACTTTTCTAGTTAGCTGTAAAAACCCTAAGATAAAAACTAAAACTCATGATAAAGTCACTAAAGATTATGTTTCAATACCAAGCTCCTCCATTAAAGATAATTTTTCATATTACAAAAAAGAATTTAAACAGATTTTAGAATTACATCCAGAAATTAGTCTATATCCTCCACTACACCCTGACCTAGCTTACAATAAAAACTATGTAGGCTTTGTAGATGAAACTGGCAAAGACGCATACTTCACTATCTACGCATATTTATTAAAAGAAAAAAACAAGGCGAGAAACTCTAAAAGATTAAGAAAAAAATTGATAGATGCCTTTTTAAAAGTAAATTATGTTCATGCATTATATAAAAGAGGTGGCTCAGGTTTCTCACATCAAAAACCAAGAATTGCAGCTTATGCAGAGTTTAATATTTACAACTATATCAATAGAGATACAAATTTAAATAAATCAAAAAAATTCTATAAAAAGAAAGCAAAATATATCGAGACCTTCATAAACAATATGGAAAAAGGAATTTTGAAACTCGTCAATATGCCAGAATATGCAAAAAAAAGAATGCTTAAGGAAATTAGAACAGAAATATCGCAATTAGAAAAACTTATTCAAAGTGATTTTCTTTTAGAGTCAGTCAAAGACTTTGAACAAAAATATTACAATTATGACAACACTGATTTACTTTGGTAATTAGAAGGGAGCTTCATCATTATCCGCTTCATCAAAAAAATCACTCATTTCTGAACTGACGAAATTATTATCTGATTCTTCTTTTTTGGTTTCTCTAGCAGGAAAAAACAGTTGCCATCTCCCTTCGAATGTTAAATATTTTCCAATTGTAAAACAAAGTCTAATTGAATTAAAAAGAAGTATTGGCCAGAGAAGTACAAAACTCAAAAACAGAATAAGATATCTTTTTGCAGAATGTTTAAAACCTGAAAAAATAAAGTGAAGAAGCAAGTAAATAAGACCGATTGAAAAATAAATAATCAAATTTGAAATAATTAAAATTAATATACAAAAATTTTAATAAAATAATTCCAAATCTCCCCCAAAATAGTTCGACTTCACTCCCTTTGGCTGCACTAAACAGGACAAACTCAAATTACTTGAGATCTGTCCCATTTTATTTTTAGGCAACTACTTGTATATCTGTAAGATATACTTCAACACATCATTGACTCTTATAGGTCCATATTTTTTTCGTCAAATTATAAAGATTCTGGAAATATCGAACTAATTTGATTTCTTTGCTTAATATGTCGGAATAGGGAATTTATTTTTCTAGGACAAAATTAGCCGCCATTAGTCAAAATACTCAGTGAAATACGCGTCTGTAAAAATAGGATAACCTAAATCATTCGATATTTTTTGGTATTTTAAAAGTTGATCATTTTGATTAACTTTTAAGCGATATTTTAAAATACATGTATAGATATTGAAAAAAGCTTCATAGCTATATCGAACTTTGAAGTTATCCAAAAGTAAAAGTTGTTTCTTAATTGACATTTTCTTTTTTTCAAAAACACCTAAAAATAAATTGACTAGTATTAAAATTTCATAATGCCATTCTTTATAATAAATTAAGTTAGTTTTTTTTTCCACAAAATTTGAACTAATCCATTTCATTAAAGCAAAATTTTTAGTCAGTATGGAAGTGAACATCAACTCATATACGTAATCAATAGACTCATATTTAACAAAGTGATTTTTATAATTATCTAAAGTATTAAGCATTTCTTTGGGGGGCATACCTAAAATTTTAATACTCATGTATCGACTCAAAAGTATAGGATGTGTTTGATTTGAAATAAATTTATCAAACTTATTACTGACTTCATTGTGATTTAATAAATTCAAAAACTGAAGAAGGAGTCCACTAAAGAGTTTAAATTCTTTGTTTTTTGTTGTTTTGAATATGTATTTAGCGTATTGACCGTAATTTTTATTTAAACTAGAATAGTCGACAAATATGGTGAAAATAATTGTTGTGAAATATTTAGTATCCTTAAACTCAAGATAATTAATTTCTCGTTCTCTAAAAACTAAACCCACGGAATTTCCTAAATATAATTGTTCGAGATACGGAATTCTATTAGGATTAAAAATTTCAAGATCAAATATCTTCTTTAAAACTGTAATTTCATTATTTAGTGCCAGTTCCCTAATAATAGAAACAAGCAAATCTATATAATATTCGTTAATATTTAGTAGAGAATTCAAAAAGTCAATCAGTTTACTTTTATCCTTTTGATTCATAAGTTTATAGATGTCATTTCTTAATGACCAAAGTGACTGATGTGGATGTTGATTAATAAAATCAACGTATGAATCAAAGCCATTAAAAAGCGCCAAAATATTTAGAGTTTTCATTCGAGGACTCGTTTTATCAACTAACCCAAAAATTCGACGTAAAGTATTATAGCTTATTTCTTGATTTATTTTAATATGTATCAAGTCAGATAATTTATGACAGTCACCTCGTGTCTTAATTTTAAAACCAATTTTTTTTTCTGTGATGTATTTTAATTTTTGAATCATATTAGTAAATGTATCAATTGTGTATCAAAATTAATAACTAAATGTTATATTTTTAAAAAAAAAGTTGAAACAAACCGAAATACAACTTAAAAAAGAAGTAGGTAAAAAATTAATAAATAAAAATTATGCCAACTATTAGAGTAACCAAAGCAAGTTCTGTACAGAGCATTAAAAGACAGTTCTCAGAAGAATTCAACTGTAATATTCGTATTTACAAAGGAAATAAATTTGCTGATGACAAAACAAAAATCAGCGAACTATCCAAAACAGACAGTGCAGGCGGAGAATTAGATCTTGGCGCTCGAAGTCGTGTTGAGAATGTGGAACGATACTTTAAGGAAACATTTGGGATTAAAGCTCAAATATCTAATGCTGACGACACAAAGTTAGCAGAAAATAGCATGACGCTTACACAAGCAGGGAAATTATAAATTAATAGAGTGGTTGTTATTAATAGCAACTACTCTATTTTTTTCAAAATAAATAACCAATAAAACTATAAAATTATGGCAAGAGAAGTTACAACAACAGGTTCAAAGAAATTAAAAACATTAATGAAACAATTCAATGAACACTTCCCTTATCTAAGGATTAAATTGCTTTCCTCAAATATGGCTGCAAAAGCAGAAAGAGGGGAAACCATTTATGGATTAGATATTGAAAAAACACTATCAGAAGTAAGAGAAAAAACTGGTTCAGGGAAAATATCATTCACAGGCCGAAAAAATGTAAAAACAATTGAAAAAGAATTTGATGAAATTTTCGGGCTGTATGCTCAAATATGTTATACAACTTCGGAAGGCAAAAGGCATTACACTTCTGGTTCTCAAGATTCAAAAACACTAACGGTCATAAATAGAGAGAAAGAAGCAGAGAACTGTGAAAAAGGAATATGGAAATAAAAAATAAATAATTATGGGACTATTTAATTCAATAAAAGATCATTTTAATAACGCAGAATTTTCAATTGCGCCAAATAAAAAGTTAAAGACGATTTCTAGAGACTTTAAATCTGCATTTAATTTATCGTTGGTTTTTTACAAAGGCAATATGATAGCGGATGGCGACTTAACGCTTGCCGCGCTCAATAAAAAAACAGCCAAAGATGTAAACACAACTTCCAAAGTTGATGTTAAAATTAAGGCGAGTATGAAAGTTGGCGATGTTGAGGACTTGTTTGAAAACACCTATGGTGTGAAAGTTCAAATAAAAGATAAGTCAGCGAAATCACTAATTGATAATGACTTGACCTTAGGAAACGCATCACGAGAATAAAATATTTGTCATAATGGGATTTTGTTCATCGTGCGGTTATGCACTAACAGGAAATGAAAATTTTTGCCCAAGCTGTGGCAACCAATCATCTGGAATAAGGACAGAAAATCGTTCTAAGAAAACATTTTCATATAAGTTTTCTTCAAAACTAATCTTAGGTGGAAATATATTTACTCCAGATAAAATAATTATTGATCAAGACGGCGTCACTTATTTAAAGCGAAATAAATACCTTATAGGAGTTGATCGTGCATTTTTGTCATTTTCTGATATTTCATATGTCAAAGTAGATCGTCGTTTGATTAACTCATCTATCGTAATATCGAGCAAAGGATCAAGAGGAATCAGGGCAGAAAATTTTTCTATATCAGATGCTAAAAAAATTGAAAGAATTATTAAAGACAATAGAAATGTTTGATGAAAAAACAAAAGTAGAGTTAAAGAGTTACGTTTACCTTTTAATTGATCCAAGTACAAAAACTCCCTTTTATGTTGGTAAAGGAACTGGAAATAGAGTTTTTAACCATTTACAAGACGCTAAAGATGGAAAGACTGGCACTAGTAAACTTTCTGAAATAAAAAACATTCTTGAGAAAAAGATGGAGGTGGAACACATTATTGTTCGCCACGGCTTAACTGATAAGGTTGCATTTCAAATAGAAGCAGCTTTAATAGACACCTTTAAGTATATACCTAGTTTTAAAACTTTCGTAAGAGGAAATATTCAAGGAGGCATGAATAGTATTGAAAAGGGGCTTATGAATACGGAGGAAATTATTAGAAAGTACAATGCAAAACCATTAGATAGTATCCCTAAAAATTGTGTTATTATAAACATAAATTCTTCTTACAAAAAAACTTCAGGTGAAGACAGGTTGTATCAGGCAACTAAAGAGATTTGGAAAATGGCAGATCCTAGGCATAGCGACCTAAAATTTGCACTTAGCGAATATAAAGGACAAATAGTAGAAGTATTTCAAATAGATAGGTGGTATCCAAAACAACGTGGATATAATAAAGGCACCAAAAGATATGGACAGACATACCAAGGATATGGTTTTGATGGACAAGTTGCAACTGAAAACCTAAGGAATTTATATATCAATAAGACAATCGCCCATAAAAAAAAGAAAGGGGCTAGTAATCCCATAACATATAATCTTTAATTATAAGTATAGTGAGTAGAGCTTATTTAAAACATCAAATAGAACATATCAAACGTGCTATTGAATATGAAAAAGTTAAAATAGCAGATAGCCGAAAAGACATCACTTCTACTAGACTACGAAAACAAAGGAGATCTGAAAGCTATTCTTACAGAATAAAATCAACTTCAAGTAGTGCCTCTAAATCAAATCTTAGAATATTTAGATCTAACGAATAGAGAGAGTTTTCAAAGGATATTGATTGTGAAAAAGAGACGATAGCATCGTGTCGTGAACGCATTAAAAAACTCCGATAGGACATTAAAAAAGAAAGAGAAAAGCTAAAGAATCATTGGAAAAATAAATAACTAGGTCAAGCTCACACAGATTATAGTTATGATTTATATATAAATATTGAATATCTAATCCAGTAATGTATAACATTTAAAAAATAACATATGAGTGTAGATAGTATAAAACGTCAAATTGAAGGGTACAAAAGAGACATTGACCGGCAAAAAGCAGACATTGCAGATAGTAAAGAGGATATGGCGAAGACACGAATACGAAAAAGCAGGGATGCTGAAACCTATTCCCGTCGACTAAAATCATCAAGCTCTACAGCTCAAAAACATAATATTCGTGCCCAGAAAAAAAGAGATTGGGAACGCTACGCTAGAGAAATTCAAAAAGAAAGAGATAAAATTTCGAAGTACCGCGAAAAAACTAAAGACTATCGCGAAAACATCAAACGTTGCCGCGAACGTATCAAAAGATTAAGGTAAATTAATTCTTTAATAAGAAGATGAAAAGCAAGAAAGTGTTATCAAAATCGCGTTTTAAAAAAGGACTTTCTTGTCCTAATAAACTCTACTTTAGCGGAGATAAATCCTTTAAAAACAAAGAAGAGGACAATACGTTTTTAGCAACCTTGGCAGAAGGTGGATTTCAAGTCGAAGCCCTTGCACGTTTATCATATCCAGAGGGTCATTTTATAGATGCTCCTTATGGAGCTTATGAACAAGCGCACAGACAGACTCTCGAACTTTTAAAACTAGATGATGTTATCATTTATGAAGCAGCTTTTTTGCATGAAGGCCTGTTTGTAATGACAGATATATTGGTAAAAAAAGGGAAACAAGTTCGATTAATCGAGGTCAAAGCTAAATCTTTTGATTCAACACAGGTGAATACTTTTATTGGCACGCGTGGCGATATTCGCAGCAGCTGGAGGCCCTACTTATTTGATATTGCGTTTCAAGTTTATGTAGCAAAAAATTGTATGCCAGAACTTGATTTTGAAGCCTATTTCTTAATGGCTGATCAATCTAAAGTTGCTACAATTGATGGTTTGAATCAAATGTTTCGTTTACCAGACAATGGAGATGTTCGTAAAGATGTTGAGGTGAAAATTTCGGCAGAAGAAGCACAAAAAACATCGGTCCTTTCAGAAGTAAATGTTACAGAAATTGTCGATGCAATCATTATTGACGAGTACCAATATTCAGATGATTTATGTTTTTCTCAGGCCGTACCACTTCTTAAGAATAGCTATCAAGATCATTCCTACTTGAATTGGCCTACCAATTACAGCAGATGTAAATCCTGTGAATTTAAAATTGATGCAGACTCAAAAAAAGCTGGATTTAAATCCGGTTTTGAATTTTGTTTTTCTAAGCAACACCAATGGACAGAAACGGATTTTACGCGACCAAATGTTTTTGAAATATGGAATTTTAGAGGCCAAAAACTTTTAGAAGAAAATCGGTTGTTTTTAAACCAATTGAAAAAGGACGACTTTAAGGTTATTAACGAGCCTGATGCTATGAGTTCTAGAGAGCGTCGCTGGGTTCAAGTACAAAAAAGACTGGAAATAAATCCTGAACCTTATGTTGAGTGTGAGGGATTAAAAAAAGAAATGGATAAATGGGTGTTTCCATTACATTTCATAGATTTTGAAACAAGTGCCGTGGCATTGCCTTTCAATAAAGGGAGACATCCCTATGAACAGGTTGCTTTTCAGTTCTCACATCATATTTGCCATGCAGATGGAACTATCGAACATGCCTCAGAATATATCAACACTATTCCCGGAGAATTTCCAAATTTCAAATTTGTTGCAGCTCTCAAAAAATCACTAGAGAACGATGAAGGTACTATTTTCCGGTTTGCAACACACGAAAATAGTATCTTAAACGCTATAAAGGATCAGCTAAATGACAGTGATTACAGTGAAAAAAATGAACTTATTTCATTTATAAAAACCATCACTACCCCACGTAGAAATGACACAGATCGTTGGAATACCAAAAGACCGATGGTAGACTTAAGGTTAATTATTCTTGATTATTATTACAACCCCCTTACAAAGGGTTCTAACTCTATTAAAGCAGTGTTACCGGCTATTTTAAATTCCTGTAACTTTTTAAAAAACAAATACTCTAAACCAATTGCTGAAATCAATCTTACAACTTTAAATTTTGATCAACAACATTTATGGATTGAAATAAAAGACAACAAAGTTATCAATCCCTATAAATTATTACCCCCCATCTTTAATCAATTTGATAAACATGAATTGGAGCATTTTATTTCTGGATTGGATACTATTTCTGATGGAGGTGCAGCACTAACAGCCTATTCAAAACTACAATTTGTAGATATGTCTAAAAACGAACGAGACGGCATAAAAAAATCATTGCTTAAATATTGTGAATTAGACACCCTAGCAATGGTAATGATATATGAACATTTAAAAACACTTGTATAAGTCAATTATCAAGTTTAAACCTATTTAATATTTTATGAGATATTCTAGACTTAAAATTTATAACTTTCTGATATTATTATTCATTTTTGGTCCATTTACTTTGGCACAAACTATTATCAATACAGAGTATATGATGATAAATGCCGAGCATAAATTTTCTTATAACATAAATTTTAAATACAAACATAATCTAAAAAAAAATAATTAAATCTAATGAGTTCAATTACAGACAAGCCTATATCCGCAGTTTCAGATGACCTATTAAAGGTTGAAAAATATAGCACAGCATTATCAAATTTTATTGTTAGAAGTGAAACCCCAATCACTATTGGCCTCCAGGGAGAATGGGGGACAGGAAAAACATCATTAATGTCATTATTGTTAGAAGATTTTAATCAAAGAAATATAGCTTGCTCATGGGTTAATACATGGGAATATAGTATGTTTCGAGGGGCACATGAAACTACACCAGGCGTATTAAAAGGAATGTTAGACAAACTTAGACAATCATGTAAAGATCGTGGAATATGGACCCTAAAGGACGAAAGTCAAGCGAAGTTTAAAAATGCAGCTAAATTTTTGGGGGGACTAGCAAATCAAATTGTTGCCAATCAAACAGGAGTGAATATAAAAGGAGCTGCCGAGGGAGTATCCAGCAATGGGAATTCTACAGCTGAAATAGCTGAAATAAAAGCCCTTATTGCTGATCTTATTAAAGATTTAATAACTGATAAAGAAAACCCCATTGAGAAAGTTGTCTTTTTTGTGGATGATTTAGACCGAATTCCACCCGGAGATGCTGTGGAGGTTCTTGAAGCGTTAAAAAATATATTTGATATACCAAATTGTGTTTTTATTTTGGCTATTGACTACGACATCGTTGTTAAAGGGTTAGAAGATAAATTTGGTCCTAAAACAGAAGAAAACGAACGTGAATTTAGATCTTTTTTTGATAAAATTATTCAGGTTCCTTTTTCGATGCCTACTGGTACTTATGATATCGAAAATTTCCTTGTTGAAAAACTCAAATTTCTAGGAATTGATGTTAAGGAAGAGGAAAAAGAGCTTTTTACAAAAGCTGTTCGTTACACAATTGGTTACAATCCAAGAAGTTTAAAGCGTTACTTAAATTCTTTTAGCCTAATAAACCACCTTAAAGAAATAGAAGAAGAAGAAGATCAGGCTCAACAGGAAGATGATTTTATGTTATTTGCTGTTTTAGGTATTCAAATTTCATATCCGAAGATATTTCGTTTATTATCGCAAAACTCTAACTACTTAAATTGGGATAAGGGGTTTGCTAACAAGTTTGGAATTGAATGGGACGACATACAAGATAAAATAAAAAAATATGGGGAATCAAGTCTAATAGATGAAGAATGGGAACAAGTCGTATGGGGGGCCTGCCAAAAAGATCCATATCTAAAATCCCGTTCATTTTCCTTACTAGAATTATTAAACTTACTTAGAGATCGCTACAAAGATACTCTTGAAGAAGAACTAGACCATGCGATGGCATTTGCTTCCATAACTAGCGTTGATGATGATGTAGAAGCAAAGCAAGCAGTTCAAAAAGTTGGAAATAAAACTATTTTTGATGGAGTAGATTCAAAGCTAAGTCAGTTGAATGAAGAAGGATATGTTAATCAAGCCATACAAAATTATGCAGATTTATGGAAACCTTTGAACGAAATAAAGGAAAAAGACAAAGACAAATATAGAATTTCGTTTGCGAAAACAGGAACATCGTTTAATGATGAAACACGCTTGGGACGTGGTAAGAAACAACTGATTTATTGTTCTAATCCGTCTCGTAAGGCTTTGGGAATGAAAATTTGGGTAAAGGCCAATACTGGTAAGGCTAAGTCGATGTATCAAGAGATTTTGACCAAATTTAATTTGGAGGAAAGTAAAAATATTTCATTTTCAAAGCAAAAAGATCTAGTCTTAGAGTATGGTATTTACCTTGAAACAAAGGAGAGATACCCAGAACTAATGCAATTTATAGTCAGTCAAATACAATAATATATCGTTGTGTAAAATAATCTTTGTAATAAGTCTCTAATAGGTTATACATGAAAAATGAGAGGAGTAAAAGCACATACATCAATATTTAAAAGGAACTCGGAATTGATGTTAAAAAATGAAAAAATAGCAAACAGTTTCGTTGAATTATTAGTCTTTCCGACATATGTTTCCTTATGTTTAATAAGAACTATTCTAGTCTCGCTTGGAATATTTATTATTGGATTCTTTGTTGTCGATTTAGTACATGTGGAATACGTTATTTATGGATTAATTGGGTTTTTCTTTTTTTGGCAATTGGAATTCTAATAGGAATTCTAATATTAAGTTGGAAAATAAAATCTGATATTTACAATATAGTTGAATTCACTTTAGAAATTACGGAATCTGCACTTACTGATTTTAATAAAATTAATAGTAAAATAACAAAAGTTAACAGACAGGAAGTATTTGGATTGCTTTTCAAAGGGATAATACATATCGTAACAATTCCAACGTTATCAAAAGTAATTATAGATAAAGTTCCATTTGTAGCAGGATTGGTTAATGAAATTGTAAAAAGGGTTTTGATTTTAGTAACAGAAAAAATCAAATTTAGTTCAGAAGAACTCGAGCATAACGTTACGAAAAACAAAAGTCAACTAAATGCAAATCAAACTAATAAAAGTCCTATAACGTCTGTGTCAACAGGTTTGGCAAAAGTGATGAATTTTAACTTTTGGGAATGTTGGTCTGGAGGTTGCCATTATTTTCTGCATATAAAGCATAGGGTACGCTGAATAGTTGTGTGGTTCCCATAGCCACATAGCCATTGCCTGTATCAAGCTCAATTCCTAAGAAGTAACTTCCTTGTGAACAATCCAGTTCCTGAAAAGGTGCCTGTTGAGGGAGTTCCCTGGCCTATTACAAGATTCACCTATCCTAAATCATCTGTTGGCACATAGTGTGTTTCTGTAAAAATAGGTACTGCAGTTAGAGAACCTTGAATCACGTTAAACTTAAAATACACATTGGTGTTTACTATCAACTCTCCTGCATTTTTCTTGCAGTTGCTTGGTAGTTAAACCCTTGAAGGTGCTTGCGCATTTAAGCTAAGTCATAAAAAAAGAAGTATTACAATGGATAGATAGTTTTTCATTGCTTAATAATTTTATATAAATTGGTTTTTTGTCTTCTGTTGTTGCTATTAATTTTTAATTAATCGTTTTACAATTTCTCCTGAGTCTGAATAGATAAACACAAAATAACTGGCGTTTTTTAAACTAGAAACATCTAATTGATAGTTCGTATTTGTAAATGTTTTTGATATAATTTTCCGACCACTCAAATCATATACTTCAACAAAGTTAAGACGTTTTTCATTTGTAGAGAAGAACAACATGTCGTGCGATGGGTTTGGGTACATCACAAAATTAGTATTTAAAGTTTCATCATCAATACCTGCTGTATTGTCTGAAATAGATTGGCGTGTGACTATTGGTACATAGCCATATTCGAAACCAGTTGGAGGCGTAATGATTAAATTATTATCGAAAGAAACCAACTCGCCTTCAACTATAGAATGCATGTACTCTTGGTCTATCGTCCAATTTTCATGTATCTGCTCAACTAAACTCTGTAATTCATTTCGTTCGTCTGTCGTCCAGTTGTACTGTCTAAATACAGGTTGATCTATAAATTTATACCAATAGTATGTAACTTTAGAACCATCGACGAGCTCCGCAATATAGGGGCCAGACGCAGGGAGATCCCATGCATTAAAAAACATATTGGCATTGTAAACAAATGTATCGGTGGTGGGCTCTGAAAAAGAAGCGTTTAATAAGTAGCTACTTGCGGGAACATCAGCCTCAGTAATTGCGGTTCTAACATTACCATCATCTCTAAAATATCTAGGAAACTTAGCCATCAGATCAGTTCCATGATCTTCCCAATCTAATCCAAAAGATTGGTCGCTAAAAATTACGGGTTGCACCATTTCATTAATTCCATTAATTGTTTCTCCAACTTGACTGTAATTTACGGAGCCTGTATACATATTTGGAAAGTATACTCCAACACTATTAAAAGTGCCAGAGGGGATACTTGTTGTTCCATTCTTCCAGTCTAGAATGTCATTGTATATGGCGCCTTGCGAATAGTAGGCAAAATCTCTAACTAAAACAGTTTTATTATTTTCATCAACAGGAAATTGTAATTGAGGTATTTTAGTGTAGGTTGTACCCTCAATTCCTTGTTCAAAATAAGGCACTGAATTAATTTCCATGGCTCCTCCAGAACCTCCTATACTTGCCGGTTTTGAATCCAGACCTCTACCCTCACCAAAATCTTGTCCTATTGAAACTTTAGCCCATGTTTCTGGAACGAAAAAAGCAAGAGGGCCCTTAAAATTTTCAGCATTTAAAAATAAAGTCCAATTATTATTACCTATAACATGAGGAGTGGTTTTAGAACTTGTTAAAGGAAGAGAGAGATAGCTATACCCTAAAAACTCTCCATTAGGCGTTCCTTCAAAAGGCAAGCCATCGGGTGGAATGATCATACGGTTACTCAATTGGGCAATCCCTAAGCCGTCGTCAGAAATTGGACTAGGGTTTCCAAAAAATCCCCAACCTGGAGATGCTATTTGTTGCGTGTAACAATTAGGGGTACTATTCATACTGTATTTAGGCGGTCCATAATGAAATCGATTTCCCATCCAATACCCTAACCCTCCTTCAAGAGTTTGAAATACAGAGGCATATGTAGGGCCTCTTTCAGGCCAATTATCGCGTGCATAGGTTCCAACAGGACAGAGCGGTTCAGTCAAATTGTCAGAATTGTCTGGAGTTAACCATGTGCTTGGTAATCCTATTTGAAACCCTGCTACAGGTTCAGGAGTTAATGACCATACCGCAGAATAAAATCCATGTCCTGCATTGTATTCAGAAGGTGGGGTACTTGACCAACTATTTATGTATCCATGCAATCCTGGATATTGTGGTGTTAGATTTTGAGCCTGTACATTAAAAAAACACAGGCATAAAATGTAGGTGAATAGACTTAATTTTTTCATTGTTTAATTTATTTAATATTCGATTACGTTTTTGTGTAGGTACTATTTTTATTAAGCACACAAAAAACTCATTAACATTTTTTTTATTCTAAAACTACGTTCAAAACTCAATAAAGGTTACTCTATAAGCTATAGGATGGGCGTAGACTGGGTGAAATATAAATAGAATAAAGGCTGATAAACTTTATTAAATTGGTTGTTGCAAAACTAAATAAAATAAAATCAGTAATTTAGTTTATTATAAATATATCTAACTCAAAACAGTTATACTTTACTCCCATTGCCTCCACTAAACGGGACCAACTCAAGTTACTTGATATTTGTTCCGTTTTATTTTTAGGTAAGTCTTTGTTTATCTGCAACATATACCTCAAAACATCATTAATTCTTGGAGTTCGATAGTTTTTCCGCTTTATTAATCTTCGCTTCTTCTAGTGATGATGAAACTGAAGAAACTATAAATCTTGAAATTGGAGATGTTTATAAAGGGGGAATTGTTTTCCATGTAAATTCAACTGGGGAACACGGATTGGCTGCAGCAATGGGAGATTTAGGAATAATAAACTGGCATGCAACTATGGATTCAGAATCTATCGATTGGTTTGTTCCAAGCATTAGTCAGTCCTAGATACAAGAAACCACCCCTTAGGGTGGTGTTCCTTGAATATTCTTTCTCATTTTTATTCTATCATAACCACTTCTCGTAGTAGTTCTTTCAACTATACCTCTCTATTAATAGACAGTTGCATGCATACTGCCACACCAAGTTACATAGCTAATTAAAAACCAGTCCCAGGATCCGATGGGCTTTGTGCCTGTGCTTTTTTAGGATTCAATAACGCATAGGTACCTATAGCCGTTAAAGCTGCATATTTACCGTAATTTCCAATCTTTTTTAGTGCATCTTTTCGTGAGATCTCTTTTTTATGGATGGTTTTTTTATTTTTCATAATTATATGATTTATAGATTATTGAATGATTATTTTTTTGTTTGTTGTTCCGTTTTTTGTAACCAGTTTTATAATGTAAACACCATTGGCAAGGGTTGGTAATGTTATATCATTCACTCCGTTTCCTTCAAAAGAAGTTTTGAACACCTCTTTTCCTAGTATGTTATAAATTTGAGTGTTGGCTGTTCCATTTTGCACCCCTACTATACGAAGGTTATTTCTACTTGAAGTATACATGCTTAGGTTGTTATTTAAAACAACATCATCTGAAGTCAAAACACTAGAAGTGGTATGCAAATAAAAACGCCCTATCCCACTAAGATCATTCTCTAGTGTAGTGCTAAAATTAGCGTCTAATTCTAAGAGTGTAAAACTATTGTCTTGTTTATCCTCTAGATAGATATTTATTCCAACAGGAAAGTTATTGGTTGACGCGTCTATGCTAATAGTGGTTCCTGATTCGGCATTAATTCCAACAGGGATAATCATGTTCTCAAAATTGTTGGTTGGTAAGGATTGTACCTGATAATTCTTTCCTTCACTATCCACTACTAAGTGCGTGTAAATAGCTAAAGGATTAGAGACTCCATTAAATAATTCTCCCTCATAACCAATATCAAAACCTGTAGTCATGTTATCTATATAATAGATTTTAGCCTCTCTAGCATCTGTTTGATTAGAGAGTGTCAAATTGATTTCTGGTCTAGACATTGTTCTTTGAAAAGTTCCACCACTGCTAGCTTGGTTAGATTCAGCAAAGTTAAACGTACCTCCAGTGGCATTTGCTTTTACAAAAAAGCCTTGTGCAGGAGCGATCACCATAGGATCAAATAATCCTTTTACTTCATAGGCATCTGTGCCTTGATCCCAGACCCAAAGCGTTTGAGTTTCTAAAACAGCAGCTTCATTAGCTAAAAAAGTAGCACTTGCAATATGTGATGTGTAGGGGTTTCCTAAAAGATTAAAACGATTTCCAGTAACATCGAGAACTACATCAACTCCAGCATCAGCAACATTTAATGTACCTGTAAAAAAAACATCTCCTGCAGAGCTTCGTTTTACAGAATATCCATTTCCTGCAGCAAAAATTGCAGCACTTGCACCTGCCTGCATATAACTCCAAGTATCATCACTGGTCGTGTAGAAAGCAATGCCTCTATTACTATTACCTTCTGTTCCTGAAGAAATTTGATTAGCAGTTATATAAGCATCATCATACGTTTCTCCTACAACAGGACTAGACATTAAATACCAGTTGGTGGTGGCTAAATTTCTGTTGTAGGTAACAGATCCAGAAGAAGTGCCAGAGACTATTAAAGAACCGCCATTAGCAATTGTTAAAGCAGCACCAGCATCTATATCTAAATTATTAACTACAGCACCCGTTGTTGCGCTAATAACAGGGTTGTTAGCACTTACTTGTACGTTT
>TARA_B110001452_G_scaffold157915_1_pt1 | contig 17135 bp, 8 predicted proteins | sample TARA_B110001452 | Tara Oceans TARA_B110001452 (sample SAMEA4396971) | marine metagenome | biome: Polar Biome; feature: [DCM] deep chlorophyll maximum layer (ENVO:01000326); material: water (ENVO:00002006), including particulate matter (ENVO:01000060) such as... | depth 25 m
GAAATGGATTGGCGGATTTGATGATGCGTTACGCTACGACAGAGCGAACGAATTGGATTGGTTGCTGGGGCTTGAAGATCGTCCGAAGGTGAGTGTTTTAGCCAAACTCATGAGGATGATGCGTGGCCAAACATTTTGATTAAACCAGGATCTATTTGCCTTCTTGAGGGTTGTTCGGTTTTAGCGTAAAACTGGAGACCATTTGCATCGCGGTCCCAGCGGTGATGGTGCCGCCATAATCCCTGCTTTTGCCACGAACCATGACTCGCAATCTGAAGGTGGTTGTTCGCTTACTGCGGCGCTTTTTGTGGTGTTTGTAGAAATGAACGCCGATCTTGTACTTGCCAGGCGGAGCATCCTCTGTCCATACGACGTTCTCAACCGAATTATTACTGACGGGTCTGACGTTCATGTCCACGTCCAATTCGCCGCCGCATTCGCTGTTTTTATTGTTGAAGTATATTCGTTCGCCTGACGGGCAGAACACGTGCATGTCGAGGTCGTTGTAATCGTCCCATGCAAGGGAGATTTGAACGGTTCCACTTTTGCCACCTTCTCGCTGCAATCGCTCTTCGATGTCATCTTCTTCGGGGGCTATGGTCTCAATGATGGTTACGCCGCTGCCAATCTCTTCTTCTTCAACCAACGCAGCGTGTTCATCTAAACTTTCTCGATGCTCTTCAATCCAAGATTGGCGTTCTTCAAGCAGTGTTTCTCGCTGCTCTTCTTCTTGGATTGGATCCAGTTCGTCCGCTTCGAAAAGGTCGTTGACGAGCAACCGCAAGAATTGTATGTTCTGATTTCGAGCAACTTCTCTGTTTTCATAAGCCACTGCCTCAACTTCGTCCAAGTCCTCTGTTTGACGACCCCTGAGGTTTTGAGTAGCTTGTTGAGGGGGTCGCTCAAACCGTTGAGCGTATTTGTTCTTGCGCGCAAGACGCAGTGCCTCTAACCGTCGTTGTTTGATGATTCGCACCACCGTTCCGGTGACGACCGCACCGAGGGCTATGAAAACTGCGACGGTGGCCATGGCGGTCATCGATAGCCTCTACCCCCTGCTCCTTATTGCAGGTTCTGTTCTTTTCGTCTTTATCCGAGCAATGCCGCATTCAACTCATCGAGCAGAGCTGATGAGGGGCGCAACTCAGTTGCAGGTACGTCGATCAGTGGTGTGTCAACAATGCCAAGGTCTTCGGCTAATGCAGGCTTTGTGTTGTCGAAGTAGAGCAAACCGGTGACGTGCTTCTGGGTTGTTTCGGCTTCGTGAAGTGCGGTGAGTGCGGCCATAGGACTGCTCGGGTCGTGGTGTTCGGAAATGGTTTCGAGCCTGATGGTTGAACCGTCGTGAAGTTCGATGTCTCTGAAATGGCCTTCCGGGACTTCAACTTCCTCAACGGGGTTGAAGTGAGGGATGTAATCGGTCATGTGCAGGGTGATTTCGTTCTCTTTGACATATCCGTAAGACCGCATTGATTCGTCGTTGTTATTGAACGTCACACAAGGGCTGATGACGTCGATAAATGCGAATCCTTTGTGAGACATTGCTGCCTTGATGAGCGCCGTTAACTGCTTCTTAGAACCGGAGAAGGAGCGAGCGACAAAGGTGCAACCAAGGTTGATGGCAAGAGCGCACAAATCAATGGGTTGTGTTGTGTTGACCTTGCCTTTCTTTTTCTTGGAACCGACATCTGCAGTTGCAGAGTATTGGCCCTTTGTCAGGCCGTATACGCCGTTGTTTTCAACGATGTAGACCATGTCCATATTTCTTCGAATGGCGTGAATCAGTTGGCCAATACCAATCGATGCCGAATCGCCATCGCCGGAAACTCCGAGGTAAAGGAGGTCCTTGTTGACCGCATAGGCGCCAGTGGTCACCGATGGCATTCTTCCGTGAACGGTGTTGAATCCGTGTGATTGCCCGAGGTAATAAGCGGGGGTCTTTGATGAACAACCGATGCCAGACATCTTTGCGATTCGGTGAGGTTCGATGCCGTTTTCCCAAGCAGCAGCGATGATGACACTTGAAATTTGGTCGTGGCCACATCCAGGGCACAGCGAAGATTTTCCACCTGTGTAACTTTCTTTCGGCTCGTTGATGACGTTGAGTTTAACGGGTCGGGCTGCTTTGGCTGGTCGTGCTGGTGCGTCGCTCATTGGTTCACCTCCAGAAGGGTGGAAAGAATTCGGTCGGAGTAGACGCGGGCGCGAGGTGGCATACCGTCGCTGTAGGCGACGGAGTGAACCTTGGTGATCAAATCGTTTGGCAATTCCTTTCTCAAGATACCATAGAGTTGGCCGTCGCGGTTAATTTCGAGCACAATTGTGGTCTCATGGCGTCGAATGAATTCTTCAACACCGCTGTGGAACGGAAGTGCACGGACCCTGCACTGGCTGACTTTGAGGCCTGTGCTTTCGAGCATATCGTCGATTTCTTGAATGGTATTTTCCATGCTGCCAAGGTAAATGATGCCGACTTCACATTCCTCTTCTTCTCGAAGAATTGGAGCAGGCAACTTGTCGCGTGCTCCGTCAATCTTTGAACGGAGGCGTTCCATGAGGTTGAAGTAATCTTCAGGCTTTTCGGAGTAAACGCCCTTTGGGTTGTGGCCAGTGCCTCGGTACAATATCGGATCCATGCCTGAGCCGGGAAGGGTTCGGTAGGGGATGCCATCGCCGTCTACGTCGAGGTAACGTCCGAATTCTTCAAACGCTTCGAAGACATCTTTGTCGCGAACAACCTTTCCTCTGTCCATGGGTTGATCAGGATAAGTAAAGCCTTCACACGCCCAGCGGTTCATGCCAAGATCAAGGTCGCTAAGCCCAAACACCGGTGTTTGGAACCGCTCTGTGATGTCGAAAGCGCGCCATCCGAACTCAAAGCATTCTTCGACGGTTCCTGGAATCAGCACGATGTGTTGCGTGTCACCGTGGCTGCCTTCGTACAGCATGGTGATGTCAGATTGCTGCGTTCTTGTTGGGAGTCCGGTGGATGGACCAACACGGTTCACGTCCCAGAACACAGAAGGAATTTCGGCAAAGTAGGCAAGGCCGATGAATTCTTGCATCAGCGAAATACCTGGTCCTGAGGTGGCAGTCATGCCTCGGCCACCAGCCCATCCGGCGCCAAGCACCATGCCAGCTGCGGCGAGTTCATCTTCTGCTTGAATGACGGCGCAGGTTGCGTCGCCTTCTTCATCAACCCTGAGTTGAGGGATGTAATTGATGATGCCTTCCGCAAGGGAAGAAGACGGTGTGATTGGGTACCATGCAAGCATTTGGACACCGCCAAAGATGCAACCAAGCGCTGCTGCTTCGTTGCCATCGATGAAAAACTTGGGCGTGTCGACCGTTCGCGCTTCCACGACATAGGGGTCTTCTTTGGTGAAGTTGTCCTTGAAGTAATCTCGACCAAGGCCAAGAGCGGTGATGTTGAGTTCAATGGCGCTTGTTTTGCCTTTGAATTGCTTTGCAACCGCACTGTTGAGTGCCTCTTGATCGATGCCTAACATTTCAGCAATGATACCGACATAGATGATGTTGGTGACAAGTTTTGCAATTTTCGGATTGATTTTACGTGCGAGTGCAGACATTGGTACAGGGTAAGATACCACGTCGTCGCGGGTCATTTCCATTTTTGCGTTCTCGTTCCAGATGACGACGCTGCCGGGTTCGAGGGCGGCCAGATCGTCATGCCATGTTGCCGGGTTGACGAGAACTTGAATGTGAGTTCGGTCGCCTGGCGCTTGATAGCCATTGTCTGAAAGACGAACAATGTACCACGTTGGTAGGCCGGAAATATTGGACGGAAACATGTTTTTCCCGCTGACGGGGACGCCCATTTCGAACAGGGCTTGGAGAAGGATCAGGTTTGCAGATTGAGAGCCTGTTCCGTTTGCAGTTGCGATGTTGATTGTGTAATCGTTGGCAATGGTTTCCATTGTTCGTGTCCCCTGAGGGCCAGACTCACCGAAATGAGGGGCTGTATGGGGTTGGGGTTCCGCATGCACCCTTTGAACATGTTGATGCGCACCGCCCATATTTGGCCCTGTTTTCACGCTTTGTGCCGCTTCATAATTGATGCGTGATGCTCAAAACGGGGAGCGGCCTCGGATGCATATGGCCGACAGCACCGCAGCAAAGAAATCTTCAGTCAAGAAGTCCTTGAGCAAGCCGGAACTCACCGAAGCAGAAGTTCGAAAGGCCGCATGGGACAAAGCAGAGAAAACGTTGTTGAAGGGAAAGTATGAGGGTGCACTGGACACACTTCGCTCCATCGACGGTGAAGGGCAGCATCCAACCACCCTTCGAATCGCTGCCGAAGCGACATGGGCCAAAGCCAAAGACACCCGGTCAAGTTCTGATTACCGGAAGGCAGCGAGCCTATTCAGGGATTCAATGAAAGGCAATTCAAGCGATAAGCGCACAAACACTCAGTACAACAACCTGCTCAATGAAATGCAGGACGCACGGATCAGCGAGACGGTCTTTCCTCGAATGGTTCGAGATGGTACACCAACCCTCGCTGGCGTTTTCGCCTTCGGAACGGCCTTCTTGCTCGTTCTTGCAGGCATAGCAGCGCTCAGCCAACCACAGGCTGACGGAGAAAACGTGGTCTTCGAGATGTCTTGGACAAACGCCGATGGTTCGTTTGAGAAAGGGACCATCACCATTGAATTGTACGGCAACGAAGCACCAACTCACGTTGAAAATTTCAAGGAACTTGTCCGTGATGGGTCTTATGACGAAACCATTTATCACAGAATTATTGCAGGATTTATGCTCCAAGGTGGCGACTTTACCAACGGCGACGGCACAGGTGGCCACGCTGCTGTTTGGGACGGTTACTGCAACGGCAGCCCAAGCGCCAGTCAATCGGATTGCTCCAAAACGGCTTGGACCATTGGGGATGAAGCCGACAACGGTTTGAAGCACGAACCATACATGCTCTCGATGGCCAAGACAAACAACGCCCACACAGGTGGCTCCCAATTCTTCATCGTTTCACCAGGCTCGACTCCTTCTCACCTTGACGGTGTTCATACCGTCTTTGGCAAGGTCATTGAAGGCCAAGATGTTGTGGACAAAATCGACGCAATTGAGACCGGCGGCCAATCTGGAAGCGATCCTGCTTACCCGGTGACGCTCATCGATGCCTCGTTCAGCGGTGAATCATCATCCAGCTGGTGGCCTTTCTGATTCGTTAAGCGAATCTTTTGGTGCTGAAAGAACAACCCTATCAAGGGTTTTGTTCATAGATTAGGGCCTTTTGGCTCTCCCCATGGCGACCTTGGACCCCTTCAACGCACGCAGAACCCTTTCTGTCGGCGGCGACTATTATTCACTGGACGGTCTTGATGAAAATGGCATCGCCACTGGTGCATTACCCTACTCCATTCGAATTCTCCTCGAAGGGGCATTGCGAGGCAATGACGGGTTCTTGGTCAGCGAGAAAGACATCCGAAACATCGCAGCATGGACACCGAACGGTGAGCGTGGAGAAATTCCCTTCCGACCTTCCCGTGTGATCTTACAGGATTTCACTGGCGTACCCGCAGTGGTTGACTTGGCGGCCCTGCGCGATGCCATGGTGGAGATGGGCGGGGATCCTGAGAAGGTCAACCCACAAGTGCCTGTTGATCTTGTCATCGATCATTCAGTTCAGGTCGACGTCGACGGCTCAAGCAGCCAAGCCTTAGAGATGAACCTCGACATTGAATACCACCGAAACATGGAACGCTATACCTTCCTCAAGTGGGGCCAGCAATCCCTTGCTAATTTCCAAGCGGTCCCCCCCTCACGTGGCATCGTGCATCAGGTCAACCTCGAATACCTGGCAAGCGTTGCGCGTCAAGAAGACGGCGTTTGGCTCGCAGACACCCTCGTCGGTACAGACTCTCACACCACGATGATCAACGGCTTGGGTGTACTTGGTTGGGGTGTCGGTGGAATTGAGGCAGAGGCAGTCATGCTTGGCCAACCCATCTACATGCTTGCGCCCGATGTCGTCGGCGTTCGCTTAACCGGCGCACTCAACTCCGGTGTGACTGCGACTGACATGACCCTTCGAATTGTTGAGATCCTCCGCAACCACGGTGTTGTTGGGAAATTCGTTGAATTCTTCGGGCAAGGCATGGTGGCTTTGACGCTTGCAGACCGTGCAACCATCGCCAATATGGCTCCTGAATACGGCGCCACATGCGGCTTTTTCCCTGTTGACGAGCGAACCCTCGATTACATGCGCTTGAGCGGGCGTGAAGATGCGGCCATCGCTGGCGTTGAAGCCTATGCTCGCGCTCAAGGCTTGTGGTATGATGCAAGCGCTGCTGAAAAAACCTACACGGCTACCTTAGAACTCGACCTCTCGACCGTTCAACCGGCTCTTGCAGGGCCAAAGCGGCCACAAGACCGAGTTGATCTTACGAAGATGAAGCCTCATTTCTTGGAATCCCTTACTCATGAATTGGGCCATCACGGGCACGGTTTGGCGCATGAAGAATTATCGAAGAGCGCTCTGGTCACGCGCAACGGCGAAACTTATGATTTGAATCACGGCGACGTTGTGATTGCAGCGATTACGAGTTGCACCAACACCTCGAATCCTGGAGTCATGCTCGCAGCAGGGCTTGTTGCCCGAAACGCAAGAAAGCACGGCTTGGAAGTCAAACCGTGGGTGAAAACCTCCCTCGCCCCTGGTTCAAGGGTTGTTACAGAGTACTACGAAGCGTCTGGTCTACAAGAAGATCTCAACGCCCTCGGATTCAATGTTGTCGGCTATGGATGCACCACCTGCATCGGAAACTCCGGCCCACTTCCCGAGGAAATTGAAGCAGCCATCGATGACGCTGGCCTTATTGTTGGTTCAGTTATTTCAGGCAATCGAAACTTCGAGGGTCGAGTGCATGGGAAAGTCAAGGCGTCCTACCTTGCGAGCCCGCCGCTTGTTGTCGCTTACGCTCTTGCAGGTTCGCTCGAAGTGGATTTGTCAACCCAACCGGTTGGCTACACGCCCGAAGGTGCACCAGTCATGCTCAGCGAACTGTGGCCAAGCGATGAGGAACTGGCAGAAGCTCTTTCTGTCATCACGCCCGAAATGTTCCGTCAGCGCTATGCTGACGCCATGAACGAGCCTCGCTGGGACAGCATACCTTCCGAACCAAGCCCGCTTTATCCATGGGAAGCCGAATCAACTTACATTCGCTTGCCAACCTTCTTTTCAGGCCTTTCAGCGGAACCCCAGCCAATCTCGAGCATCGAAAACGCTCGCGTTCTGCTCAAGTTGGGCGATTCGATTACGACCGATCACATCTCTCCCGCTGGTGCATTCCCAGAGGATGGGCCGGCTGGTAAATGGCTTGTCGAACGAGGCATTAGCCAAACTGATTTCAATTCCTTTGGAAGCCGCCGCGGAAATCACGAAGTGATGATGCGGGGCACCTTTGCCAACGTTCGCATTCGCAACCAAATGGCACCCGGTACAGAGGGCGGTTATGCGCTTGATTTTGTCACGGGCGAAGTGGTTTCAGTGTACGATGCAGCACAGAGTTACGACGGGCCAAAGGTCGTGCTCGCTGGCAGTCAATACGGTACAGGTTCCTCTCGAGACTGGGCTGCTAAAGGTACCTATTTGCTCGGTGTTGGCGCAGTGATTGCAACCTCGTTTGAACGAATTCATCGATCGAACCTTGTTGGCATGGGCGTTCTTCCGATGACCTTCGTCGAAGGTGAATCTCACGAAACACTTGGCTTGGATGGGACAGAATCGTTTACCATCCCAGTTGGTGACGATGTTGAACCGCTCCAAATGCTCGAAGTTACGGCCGTTCGGGCCGACGGCTCGAATTTGAAGTTCAACGCTCAGGTCCGTCTTGACACGCCTGTTGAGGTTGAATACTACCGAAACGGCGGGATTCTCCATACCGTGTTGCGTCAACTGGCTTTGGCGGAGTGATTCATGAGGGCGTCCGTCATGAAAAAGTTCATCAATCAAATTGATTTAACTAAAATGAGGCCTCAGTGATGTCGAAACTCAGAGGCAATGTTCGTTATCGTTTCCGCTCCGATGAGCACGATATCAATGTCTTGCTTGAGGGCGATTCATCATGGGTCGATGACCGTGTGAAGGAACTCGGTCTAGAGGGCGTCGGCTGGTCGATGCCGATTGGGTCCGAAGTCATCGCTACGAATTCCTCTGGTGTTGTGCCGGCTAAAGGGGGGCCAAAAGACGCTCTTGATGATTCGCCAATGGGTGAGAAACCACTCGACATGGGACCTACACCAGACCCGAGTCGAATCCCTGTTGTCCGACGTCCTATTGGCCAACTGGACCTCCAGCTGGAATTGGACACCATTGGTTTGCAACTCCCCGCTCGGCCTGACCCAATTGAACTCATGGAGGCACTCGATGAAATGGAAGAGCCGCTTCCAATCCAAGGGGCGATGAGCATCGATCCAATGGCGGAAGCATGGTTGCGCGAATTGATGCACCTTGTGGTGCGTGAATACGGCATTACAGCCCTCCGAACCGAAGTCATCGAAGAGGTTGCAAGTAAGAAACTCGGCGGGCGCGAAGGTACGGCCTTGGAAGTCTGGTTGGAGTCATTGTTTGGCGCTGGGAAATTAGTGAAAGTTCACGGCGGAGATGCGACTGGTTGGGGCCCTTCCCCAGCTTGGCTAAAAGGTAAATTTTGAACCCTTTTGCCTCTATAAAACGGCTCGGATTGACCGTAAAAACTCCGCTGACTCCCTGTCGGGTATTGAAATTTTAAATCTGTTGTTAAACGGGGTACTGCGAGAAAGGTTAAGGCGGGATGGACTGAACTTAGGAGCAAAGGAATTAAAGTGCAACGGGCAGTGGCCGAAGCAGTGATGTTGATGTTCTCCAAAAACAACCACAAAAACAGCCGCGCCCTCAGTATGTTTCTCGTCATGCTGATGGTTTTGTCGACCACCGCCGCTCTTGCCACCACTGCAAGCGCCTCTATCGCCCGGTCTTACACAACAAACCGTGACCCGTTGGACGTCGCTATTGGCGATTTCAACTGCGATGGTTTCAACGACATGGCCGTGGCAACTGAAGGCACCCACACCATCAGCGTTCTTTGGAACGATGGGAACGGGGATTTCAGCGAGCGTCAGGACATTTGGGTCTCGGAGAACCAAAGCCGAAACGCAGATTGGGATGAATTTTCCAATGTCCAATTTATCGAAGTCGGTGAGTTCACCGGTGACGGGGCAGACGACATTGTGATTTTCCAGCGAAACAACCCCTTCAAGACCGATGACAACGGCGCACCAGCAGGTGAACCGGGCAACGTCACCATCATCGAAAACGCAGGCTGCGATGACAACTCGTGGAACATCGGCCAGCGCTACACTCACTTCTGGGCTTGGGACCTCGCAGTTGGCGACGCAAACCAAGACGGGAACGATGATATTTACATCCTCGACCTGCTCAATGACGTTTCAAATCAACGCGTCGTGACTTACCGAGGGCCGATCACCTCCAGCACACAAGGCATGATTACATCACTCGGTCCTTCGAACCAAAACGCTTACCGAAGCCTCGAAGTTGGCGATTGGGGCGAAACTGAAACAGGTGGCCTCAGCGGCACGTGCACGGATGACGACATCTGGGTTCTTCGCTCAGAGGGCGTTGACTATGCTACAGGTCAAACCACAAACCCTGGCAACGACGACAACGTCACCATCATTGAATACTCTTGCTTGACCAACACCTATCCTGCAACGTTCACCTACAACCAAGCAAACCCGCAAACCGGTACCAGCCTGATCAATATGGCCGTACCGTTTACCAATGATTTTGACATCGCCGATATCGACAACAACGGCGCAATCGATGCTTTGGTTGTGAACGATGGCAACGTCGAAAACGTGAGTTTCGTGACTTCTTCTGCTGTTGGGACCTGGACATCACCCACTCTAGCCTACTTCGGACCTTACATTTCGTATTCCGTTACTGTGGCTGACCTCAACAACGATGGTGAGCCTGATTTCGTCAACCCAACCGTTGCCTACCAACAAAACAGCAGTGACTCTGCTGGCGGTTCAACATCGAACTTCTTCCTCAACTTCCCTACGACCGTCCAAGTAACGCTCTCAGATGGAAGCGGCACCCACTTGACGCCGCTCTCATACGAGGCTGGGCGCCGACCGAGCATGGTCGAAGTTGGTCAACTTGCAGGACCTTCAAATTCCGCCCTCGACATTGTTGTTGGCCACACCAGTTACGACTTTGGAAGCTGGGTCGACAACTTTGGTTGGGAAGGTCAATACGACACCATCACCGTGGTGGAAATGGACAGCAAGGATCTCGCTGTAACCTCGTTAGAAATCAGTCCAACTGACAGATTCTTCGGCATCGTTGGAGAAGGAACTCGTGACATCAACGTCACGGTTACCAACACTGGTATGGACGTCCTCAACGGACAATCAGCCACCCTCGATCTTGAATTGAAGGTTGTTGATGAAGCAAGTTCAACCAACAGCAGCGTGTACCAAATGGATTGGGACAATCCAGAAGTCAAGACGGGCTGTGGCACAGGCTGCAACTGGGCATTCGAAGAGTACATCGATCAAGCAACCAAGTGGCATGAAGAAACCAACAGTTCCCAAGGGGCAAGCGATGGAAACAACGATCCAAACGTTTCTGCCAACTACCAGAACCCAACTGACTTCATGTGGGCTGGGCACTACAAGACGAACTCTTCCGGCGACCTATGGTCTGGATACGACAAGAACTGGGACGATGCTATGGTCCTCGAAGACGTCGATTTGACCGGCTCAGACCGCGCATTCATGAGCGTCGAACTGTTCCAGCACCTCGGTCACGGTGTGCTCGGTAGCCTTGACCAAACTGGAAACTACCTCGCAGGCGATGTCTGGGATGACGTGGCCATGATTGAAATCGGCAGCGAAGAATCTGGATGGGACATTCTCTCCTGCCCACAAGAAGCCTACATCTCCGGAGCATGCGCTTCAGGTGACTCAATTTGGGGCGGATTCGACCTTGACCGTCAATACAAGCAAGCCCTTGGTGGCGTTGCTGAAGGCGTCTACTACTACGGTATCTACTCCGCTGGCACCTACTACGGCTGGAACAACTTCACCGAAGAAGGCGTCGGTTCGTTCGATCTCAGTCCATGGGCTGGGGAAACCGTCGATGTTCGTTTCAGATTCCGCACAGGATTCACCGGATCGATTTCCGATGACAATGAAAGCCGTTGGACCGGTCGAGACGGATTCGCAGTGGATAATTTGACCATTACCAAGCAGAACACTGCTTTCTTGGCCAACCCGCAAGTTCAACAAACCAACATCAACCTCAACAACCTTGGCCCAGGTCAAGAATACACCGCTTCAATCACCGCAGATTTGCTCAATGATACAATTTATCGCATCTCTGCAAGCCTTTCTGCGAACAGTTGGGATGAGCAAGCCCAGAACGATGAACTCGTTGGATACATCACACCTTTCAACCTCTACGACCCAATGGTCGAGGGCATTGAATACTTCAATCCCGGTGGATTGTACGCTGAAGGTGTCTTTGACATTGAAGTGGCAACCAACAACTACGGAAACACCGAAGTGGACTTCGATGTGAAGGCAACCGTGTTCTCCGCTACACCATCCGATGTCTATTGTGGTACACCAACCGCATTGTGTGCTGAAGACTTTGAAGGCGGTGCCAATGGTTACCGATACGAAGAAAGCGCAAATCCCAAGGGTGTAATCTACAACGAAGCAACCTGCCAAGATCTAATTTTCAACAACAACGCCTACTGGTTCGGCCATCCGTGTGATACCGGCGCCAACGGCTATGGTGACGCATGGGCCAACGAAACGCTGACCATCCCAGACATTGACTTGACCTCGATGAGCGGCGACTTCGTCTCCTTGAACTTTGAGTACTATGCAGATACCTTCTATGGAATCGACTCAGATGGCACTTCAATCGTCGATGTCAATGATTACGCTGCAATGACCCTCGACATCCTTCGGGATGGCGCAACCTACTCTGGCGTTTTGGTCGGTCAATGGAACGACTACAACGAAGACGGTACCTGCCAAATTGATGAGAACGGGGACAACATTGTCAACGCTTCCGAACCGATTGACAACGCAGAAATCGCCTACATTGGTGATGACTCCAGCACTGACGGAACAGGTGGAAACTACAACGTCTTCTTCAACACCAACGATCTTGTTGCTACAACATCGATTGACTTGACTCACTTGTACGTGCTCAACACTTCGGACGCCAGTTCAATCAACTGGGGCTATGAGTGCATGTCACTCTCCGGCTCCGTCGTGGACATTAACTTCGAATTCCAGTCCGATGATGATGGACGAAACGGTATCAATGACGGATTCAAGGGTGTTGCTTTCAACAACATCTCGCTGCAAGAGTTCACCTTCATCGAAGACAACGCATACACCATCTCCCGAACCAACGTTGACGCAGAACAATCCGCAACTGAGATTGTCGCAAGCCACGAGTTCTTCTCTGGAGTGTACATGATTGAAGTGGAAACAATCTTCGACAACACCACTGCTGGTAAGCCTTGGTTTAACGACCAAGAAATATCCACATCCAACAACATCGAGCGAGTGATCTTCAATGTTGAATCCGTTGACATCACGCTTGGAAAGCCAAACACACTTACCTGCTTGAACGACCAGATTTTGGAATGTGTAATGCCAATTGACAGTTCTTACACCCACGACTGGGGCCTACAAGCCACCAACGGTGTGCTTGCTGGTGATTATGTGTTCAACATGAACATCTATGATGAAACGACCCAAAGCATGGCTCACACCACAACCGCAGGGCCATCACAGTCGCTTGACTCCCAACAAAAGATCGATCTTACCTTCACGCCCTGGAACGGCTGGATGGACGGCCACACCTACAACATCAGCTTCGATGCTGAACTTGCAAACGGTAACCCTTCAGGTAACGTGCGATACTTCCACGCAACCTTTGCTGACCACGTGGATGTTGCAATCCTTTCCGACACCTCGGTTCGAACCAACGCCATCAAGGAAGATCTGAACATCCTTGGCATGAGTTACACCCAGTACACCATCAACAACTGGGACACATACCTCGACGCTGGATGGTTCACACACTACGACAAGATCGTCCTGCCTTGGCAAGATGACATCGCAGCAAAGGACATCGAAAACGGTGGCCGTGGCTACTACCAGAAGTTGGGCTCCACCGCACACAAGACCACCTTGGAAGGCTTCATGTCCTCCGGTGGTACAGTGCAGGCCCACCTTGGTCCTCAAGGAAGCCAGATTTACGGTGTCGACCAAGGCCTCGCTGGACGTTTGCCATTCGGATTGGACGTGCAAAGCCGCAACACACCAGAGTCTCAAATTGACTTTGCAGGAACTGACTTTGCCGACCCATACCACCCATTGATGGACAACGTGGACATCAACGCCTTCCAAGGCTTTGATGCAGATTCAACCGTTGCTCAAGCGGTGCTGAACACAAAATCGGTCAGCGCCAACAACGTTCCAGTGACCTGCAACGGTTACATGGAAGACGGTGGTTACTTCCAGCGGTTAATCCGCGACGGAGCAGACAATCAAGACACCATCCTCGGCGTGTGCAGTTACTACTCCGGTGGACTCATAGTTTCCACCATGGACGTTTCAACCCACTCAGAGCGAGCTGACAGCACCACACTCCCGCTTCTCGGAAACATGCTTGCCTACCAAGTGACTCCGTACCCTGAAGGCTTCGGAACGCTTGGAAACGGTCTTGATTTGAAAATCAACGACCAAGTGCCTGGCATCAACCCAAGCACCGGTGGCTACGAACTTCGTTACATGAAGAGCGACGCTGATTTGACGTTCTCCTACACGACCACGACAACAGAAACCCTCAGCACCGACTGGATTGTTTCTGGCCCAACCTCGTGGGACGGATCGACCATGGCCACTGGAATGACCGCAGTCAACACCGATGCTATGCCTGTGATGAACTTCTGTAAGGCTGACCTCTCTTCCGCTACGGGCTGCGCTCAAGGTGAGCAGTGGACCATCACTCTGATGCTCCACGACGCTGCAGGGCACGCTCGAGTGATTGAGGTGACCGTCGAAACCAACGACGTTTACGCTGACGAATATCGACCAACTGCTGAAGCAATGATTGACATGCGTGAAGAATACACCGATCTTGTCGAATTCGTTGGAACGAAGACCGTCTCAAACACGGAATGGTCTGTCAACCGAATTATTCTCGATGAAGATGGTGAAGTTACAGTGCACTTTGATGCAAGCAACTCAACCGACCTTGACGCACTGGAAGGCAGCGGAATTGAAACCTATGAATGGAAGGTTCTCTTCGATGCACCGTACGGCGACGACTCGTTCAGCCTCGACGGTCACACCTTCGAGCAAACGGCAGCAAGCGACGGCGCATGGGCTTACACCTTCCGCAACGTGACAGTGGACCCAAGCGGTACAACGGAGAATCAAATCCGTATCGAATTAATTGTTTATGACAAAGCAGGCAAGTTCTCGGAAAAGTATCGAATGTACTTTGTCGTTGTTCCTGACGGCTTTGGCGATGAAGAACCGGTTGTTCAATTGGACGCTTCCCTCAACGCTTCCCGTGTTGCCTCAGACACAGTGACCATCTCTGGTACAGTCCTCTCGGGTGCAGAAAACGGCGACGTTTACGTCGAAGCAGCCTTCGTCGAATCTGATTTCGATGCAAGTGCAGTGGACAAGTACAACCTCGGACTCATTGGAGCCTGGGACCGGTCAAACAAGACTGGTGATGCTGAAACTTTTGACCTCACCCTTTCCCTAGAAGACATGTACACCAACAAGTCACAAAGCCAACGAATCTTCATCAAGATTTACGAAGGCGATGACGAACGATGGGTCACAATCAAGTGGATCGAAATTCAACTTCCAGCCTGTCAAGGCTTGGAAGCAGATGCAGGCGCACTTACAGCAGGCGGAGAGTTCGTGTTTGACGCAGATGGTGAATGCCAATGGAGTGGGGCTTGGACCTACGAAAACGGTGAGTGGAAAGCCCCTGCACAATCTGGTGACTCAGACGGCACTCAAAGCGGCGTTGATACCATGACAATCGGTATTGCAGCAGGCGCCTTGATCATCATCATTCTTCTCACCCTCGTCTTCCTTCGAAAGGGCGGCGCCGGTGGCGATGACACAATCAAGGACTTTGCAGCAAGTTCTGCAGGATACGGATCCGCTCAACTCGATGCGACTGAACAATACGTTCAGCAACTCATCGCTCAAGGCTACCCTGAAGAGACGGCTCGAACTTACGCACAGCAGTACGCTGCCCAAGCGGCTGGAGCAGCAGCTCCAGCAGCAGCGGCGGCCGCTCCTGTGGCTGACGATGCAGTGTACCAGCAGTATTACCAGCAGTTTGTTGCCCAAGGCTACGATGAAGCAACCGCAGCGACGTATGCACAACAATACGCCGCTCAATACGCTCAAACGCAGCAATGATGGAAGGGACCAAGCGCGCCCTTTGGGCGATCAATGGTTGAGCGTAAGCTACGACGGTTCGAACACTGAGTTCACTTCACTCCGTTTCGTTCATACTTCAAGATGCCTTTTCCTTTGACCATATACATCTGAATTGGACACCGACCAGCATCGAGGCCAGACCTAAAATCGTTTTCAGGGGCTCTACATGCTTGGGTTTGACCGTCCTATGCTTGGTCATTGAATAGGTTCAACGTTCTCTAAGGCTAAGATTTACAGGATTACTTCAAGATTCAATTTTTCCACTGCTTGGACTTTGTGCAGTGCGATACTGTCATAAGTGGATACGAACTACATTGAATATGTCTCAGCGCTGGCTATTGTTTGGCGCTGTTTGTGTGACATTTCCATTGCCGTTTTTCTCTCAAAAATTTGATATACCTCTTGCTCTTTTATTCGCCTCGGTGGCATGCCTTCTTGTCTGGCTCCAAGAAATCATTGTGATTCAACTAAAATACAGGCCGGAAAATGTAGAATTCACCAAGAGGTTCAATTCTAAATTTTCTTCACCCCCAAGTTCCTTTTTGAGGTACGGGCACATTTTCATCTCCCTTCTATCTGTGGTGTACATCCTAGCCACCATTGGATTTATACCCAATCTTACAGGGAAACTAATTTTATTTCTGGTTTTCATGACACTGATTCGTGTTTTCGATCCACTCCTTGGCTGTCTTTCTTCGATAGAATCGATTTCTTGGACAAGCATGGTTAGTTACCTGGTTGTCCTCATGTTTTCAATTTCTTCAGGATTGGATCCTTCCAAATTGGATATATATCAAATTCCAATACACTATTCTCAATCAATCCTCCTCACTCTCGTTGTTTTCACCACACTTAATTTGCGAATTGCCTACTACCAAAAGTTCTGTTTCCTATATGAGCAGAGCTTGGAATCTCAACTTCGCCTTATTCTGATTCCACTTCTTTTCCTATCTGTTCATCAGATGGTCAACATTTTCGATTCTCTCGACCTCGGTCACATATTCATGAGGTGATTTTTTGGCAGAGCGATCTAGTGCATTCACAATTGTCGCATTGCTTTTGTTATCTGTCTGGCTTCCAGTGTGGAACGTCAACGCCTCTACAGGCTTCTCGACCTCAGTTTCATTTCAGGGATCTTTCTCTGGCGATGTTACCGATGGAGGGAATGTCTTCACTTCAGCAAACCCAACTTTTTCCCTCACGGTATCTAATACTTCCAATCTCACAGTAATCAACACGGAGTATGAGTTGTCGAACGCTACTAGCACTCAGCAATTTAATTACACCACGAATGTGACGATCCAATCGAACTACACCTCTATTTATGATCTGAAGTACAGAACGAACACCACCTATGGTCTTGAATCTTGGAAAACTCTCAGAATTTCTATCGATGCAGACTCTCCGACAGTTAACTTGGTCAGCGGGAATACATCTGAAAGACGATATACACAAAATCAATCGGTTTTACTTGTATCTCAATACCATCCAGTCGAATTTCAATGTTCAGATTCCATATCGGGTGTTCAATCTTTTTCTGGATTAATCGGGAACGAAACCCTCAATTCATCCTCTAATAGGCTAACAATTAC
>TARA_B110001452_G_scaffold107233_2_pt1 | contig 17134 bp, 17 predicted proteins | sample TARA_B110001452 | Tara Oceans TARA_B110001452 (sample SAMEA4396971) | marine metagenome | biome: Polar Biome; feature: [DCM] deep chlorophyll maximum layer (ENVO:01000326); material: water (ENVO:00002006), including particulate matter (ENVO:01000060) such as... | depth 25 m
GTTTACGTTTATCTGAAGTGACACAAATTATTGGTTTAGAAGTTAAGCCTAAAAAAATTGTAGATATTCTTAATGGCGTTGGTTGCGAGGTTTCTTTGCTAGATGATAGTGAATTAGAGTGTATTCCAGCATCATACCGTCCAGATATTTCGAGAGAAATAGATTTAATTGAAGAGATTGCGCGTATATATGGTTATGATAATATTCCAGCAGACAATTCCTTATACGGAGACATGATCGTTGAAGATAGTGATCCTCAGTCGTATTTACAAAAATTTAGAGAGACCATGTCTAGTTTAGGCTTTTTCCAACACTATTCTAATTCTCTTCAAAATAAAATGACTGCGAATATAATTGGTGATAATTCTATTGCTATGCTAAATCCGCTTAATAAAGATATGGCGTACCTAAGAACTTCATTGATTCCTAACCTAATTAAAGCTGCACATTTAAATATAAAAAATTCTATTAAATCAATTAGATTATATGAGTTAGCAAATATTCACACACAGTCTGGTCAAAAACTCAAGCAAATGAGCGAAGAAATTCGTTTAGCTGGAATTGTTTTTGGTATTGAACAAAAGTCTTCAGTTCATTCAGATGAAGTATTATTCGATATCTTCTCCTTAAAAGGAATCTTAGCATCCTTACTTGGTGAAAAAGTCTATAAAAACTTAGATATAATAGATAGTGAGGACACATTTTACGAATTTGGTTTTACTATATCTTATAAAGATGAATTAATCGGATCTTTTGGAAAATTATCTAAAAATATATTTAAAACGCTTAAGGTGGATAAGGTAGATATATTTGCATTTGATATTTGCATTGAAAAATTAAATTTTTCAAAAAGCTTGATAAAATTTGAACCTATAAATGCGCTTCCGAAAATGGCGAGAAGAATAAATTTAGTGATGGACCAATCTGATAGTATAAAACCTGTTTTAAATCTCATCAAAGATAAAGCCGGTGAGGACCTTATTGATTATTACCCTGTCGAAATATTTGAAGATGCTGAAAGTATAGGTGAAAATAAAAAAAGCGTCGTATTTGAAATGGTATTCCAGCACAAAGAAAAAACACTTGAAGACAAAGATGTAAACCCTATTATTGATGAAATTATAGATATTGCTCAAAAGAATTTTAATGCTAAATTAAGAGTATGAATGATTCCAATTTATTAAATGAGCTTGAACAAAAAATTGTCGGACTTGTTACTGCCTTGAGAGCAGAAAAAGACAAAAATAAGAATAATAGTGGTAATGTAATAGAATCACAAAAACTTTCTAAAATAGAAGAGCATGTCAATAATATGATTAAGATCCTAGATAAAGCGGGGAAGTAAATATAATGTCTGAAGATGATAATCAAATTAAGATAACAATATTTGGTCAAGAATATTCTGTAAAAGCTCCAGCTGACCCAACTTATATAAAAAAAATCGCAGAATATGTTGATAGCAAAATGCGTGAAGTACAATCTGGCTTTAGTTCGACTCAGTCTTCAAATAGAATCGCAATTTTATCTGCGATGAACATAACTGATGAATTATTTAATGCTAGAAAAAAAGTTGATTCTGAAGATGATGACTTTGAAGAAAAAATATCTTCACTTATCGAACTAATTGACGACTCTCTATAAAAGATATTAATAATGGACACCTCTAAAGTACTATCTGGTAAGGATACTGCTGTCGCTATTTATGATTCTTTTAAGAAAAGACTAGATATTTTATCTAAAAAAGGTATCATTCCTGGTCTCTGTGTCATTTTAGTTGGCGATAATCCAGCATCTCAGATATACGTAAAAACAAAGTCAAAAAAGCTCCAATCACTCGGCTTGAGATCAAAAAATATTTATCTCGATATTGATGTGTCACAAAATGAGTTGATACAGATTATTAGTGGTCTTAATCAAGATTCGAATTACCATGGTATTCTTGTTCAAATGCCTTTACCAAGCCATATTGATTCACAAGAAATTATTAATTCAATTGATTCAACTAAAGACGTTGATGGTTTTCATCCAGAGAATGTAGGATGGCTTTCTATTGGGAAGCCCAGATTCATACCTTGTACACCTAAAGGTATAATGAAAATATTTAAGCATTATAATATTGAATTAAGTGGAAAGGATATTGTTGTTATTGGAAGGAGTAATATTGTCGGTAGGCCTATGTCAATCCTTGTTAGCTCAAACGGTGATTGGTCAAATGGTACCTGTACTATTTGTCATTCCAGAACAAAAAATTTAGAACAGTATACAAGAAATGCGGATGTGGTGATTTCTGCTATTGGAAAGCCTAATTATTTAAAAGCTGATATGATAAAGAAAGGTTCTATTATTATTGATGTAGGTATTAATAGGGTGGAAGCTGATAATGATAAGGGTTATAAAATTATTGGTGATGTTGATTATAATTCCGTAATTGATAAAGTTTCCTTTATAACTCCAGTTCCAGGAGGAGTTGGACCTATGACTATTGCAATGTTAGTTGAAAACACTATCGAAGCTGCTGAACAGTATATACTTTAGTTATCACTTTTAACATGACCCGTTATTTTTTTACTAATTTTACTGTATTAATTTTTCAGTAATTTTGGGTATATATGCGCCCGTAGCTCAGTTGGATTAGAGCGTATGATTCCGGTTCATAAGGTCACAGGTTCGAATCCTGTCGGGCGTACTATGATAAAATTAATTTTTTTGTTTTTTTATCTTGGGTCTTGATATTCTTTGATACTGAAAAAATTGAAAGTCGTTCTAATAAATAACAATATCATTTATTGTATAATAATTTAATTGAACCAGCCCTCTATGTTAAATGGTAAAGTTTTTGGGTGATAGTTTAAACCAATTTTGAATGCAGTTCCCTTCATAATATTTGGCCAGTCACTCTTTGTTCCTTTATTTATTGGTAAGCGCTCAGAATCATTATAAAGCGGATTTTTATCTTTTATATGGAATTCATTAGGGATCGAGGGCCCTTGAGTTACTTTAGCGCTTATTTCAAGGTTAAAGCTCAAATCAGGATTTATTAAGAATTCATATTCTGTTGATAATATTGAAGTAATATTTGAAGACTGAAAAGTGAAGTCATAAAACCCAGGTGAAAGGTCTGTATCTAAGTAGATATCACCGTTCATGCTTAATTGGTCTGCTCCCAAAGAAAACCCGTGGCCAAAGTTTGAACGTCCGAGACCAAATTTTCTAGATAGCCCAAGTGTATAAGTTGTATGCGAAATTATAAAATTATTTTTCACTGATGCGGAATTAATATATTTCCTATCTAAATCAATATCACTATCACCAAAAGATAATGTTAAAAACGTTTGAGGTTTATTTACAATAGATGAAATATTATACGCAATAATCATTTCATAATTTTTGGCAGTTTTTATATCTTCTTTGAATATATTACTACTCTTTAGATTATAATCTATAACATGGCTAAAAATTGTTTTTGGAATGTTTATTGAGGATTCACCGTATCGAAAACCTAATAGAATATTTGTTCTTGGATGCTCAAATACAATACTACCTTCATTAACCTTCTTCCCAATACTTTGTTTTAAGATGGTTAAGTCATCTTTGTTATTGCTACCCTTATTAATTTTAAAGACTTTACTAAAACCAGTCTTTTTAAGTTCAACGTCACCTTTTTTATTTTTATAATATTCTCCAACGAAGTATCCATCATCAAGTTTTAAACCTTCTTTTTCTCCAATCGATACTTTGTATAATCTATTCTTTGCTTCTATAATTTGGCCGGTGATTTTGAATCCTGCCATCTCTTTTGAAAGCGTACCTATATTTCTAAAAAAAACTTCAGACGCTGATTTAGAAAGTCTTTTTTCTAACTTTTTACGGTTTGATGTGTAAAGAGGCATTACAAATGACATAACTGGATGGGCAAGTAAAATCGAACTTGATTTGGTCTTAGTTTGATATTCGCTAATCTTTTTGATACTCGCATTACCATTAGCATCGTTTGAAATTTTCCACCAAATAATACCACCTTTTATTTTATAGCTAAGTATGTCAGGAATTAAGATTCTTGGTATAAACCAAAACCCAAAGGGTCTCTTTTTTGTGGTTTCAGTATATTTGATAAATGGCATATATAAATAGGCAGAATTCATTAAAATTTTTATTTCATCTAAATTTAGGCCTAATGATTTACCCTTTGTGGAAGCAAAAGATTCAAAGTCTGATTCATTTTTTAGAGCTAAACCTCTTTGATTTTGGACATCAGGATCATTTAATATCTGTACAATTCTATTCAAAACTGTTTCTTTTAAAACTTTTTCAATCGATGCAATATCTTTTAAATTTTGTGATTTATCTAAAAAGTTTTCTAAAATATTATTTGGAATGACATTGTTGTCAAATCTCGGAACTTCAATGTGACTATTAATTAAATTTTCATAAAATGTATCAACTTGTTGCAATTCATCTTTGATAAAGATTACACCAAGTGAACTAATTGACTTTCTATTATACTTACCTTGCTGAGAAAATAAGATACAAAAAAAATAAGTCAATAGCATGATAAGGGTTTTGGTTTTTATTATATAATTCAAGATTTTATGAGTCTCCTATACTATGCTCTGCTTTTTCTAGAAGGTAATTATTTGTAAATTTTAATTGAAATTATTATATAATATCAGTTTAGTTGTACAATGATAATAAATACTTTTTAAATAAAATAGGATATAAAAATGAATCGAGTAATAAAGTTACCACTATGTCTTCTTTTTTTAGTATCATCTTTTTTGTTTCCTCAAAGCACATATGAAGAATTTTTAAAACAACAACAGCAAGCTCAACAAGATTTTTTTGAAGATGAAGAAAAAGAATTTAAAAATTATGTAGCAGCGGTAACAGCTGAGTATGATCAATACGAAGCGCAACAGAAAAAAGAATTTGAAAATTTTAAAAAAGATGTTGAGCAAAAATGGTCAAATTTTAAGTCTCCCTCTAATAAAGAGTATGTGGAATATGACTCAGATTTAAACTCAAGGGCATCTGTAGATTTTGAAAAAGGCGAAGTCACAATTGAAGTAATAATTGAAGAAGAATCAGTAGTTTCGAAACCAAGCTCAAAAGATATAAAAAAGGATACCGAAAAGAGAAAAAAAAGAGTAAAAAATAAAAGTAATAATATTCAACCAATAAAGAAACCTGTAACGGCGGTAATAGAAGATAGAATTTCTAAAAAGAAAGCTATTTCAGAAAAAAAGATCCAAGAAAAACTAGTAAATATTATTAAAACAAAAGGAGCTAATGGTACTCCAATCTTAAAAAACCAATTAGTGGATAGAAGAGGTAAATCTGTCTCTACTAAAACTGCAAAAAAATATGCCTCCCAATTAGTATCATCTACACCAATTAAACAAAAATCATATAAATCAAAAGATGGTAAGATCAGAACTGTCTATACTGTTAAGGTGCCTATGAAGCCAGATCATATAAGTACTAGAGCAAAAAAATATAAAAAAGAAGTTTTAAAACAAAGTAGAAGGTTTAATATTGACCCGATTATCGCTTTTGCGGTGATGGAAACAGAATCAGCATTTAACCCGAAGGCTAAATCACACATACCAGCATATGGTTTAATGCAGCTTGTTCCAAAAAGCGGCGCTAGAGATGCTTATTTGTTTGTATATAAAAAAGATAAATTTGTTGGAGGAGATTATTTATATAGGCCGACAAATAATATTGAATTAGGCTGTGCCTATTTATCAAAAATTAGACATCAATATTTTAAGTCAATCAAAGACGATGAAAAAGCGTACATATGTGCAATACCTGCTTATAATACGGGCATCGGAAATGTTGCAAAAGCGTTAACTGGTAAAACAAAGCTTAGGCCTGCATCAATGAAAGCAAATTCCATGACACCAAAGCAGTTATATACAAAATTGCATAAAGATTTAAAATACAAAGAGGCACGAGACTATCTGGAACGAGTTTGGACCAAAAAAGATAAGTATTCTAAAATGCTTAATTAGATTAAACGCATTAATTCAAACGTAAACAAATTCGAGTCTTGATTACTTCTGAAGTCATATCTATAATAAGACTCTTAAATAAGGATAAAAAAATGAAAAATATAATATTTTGCATGTTGCTCTCGATTTTCTTAGCTGGTTGTGGTGCTTCAAAACCCGATATTTATAAATCAGCGGATAGTCCTAGCTGGTTTTTGGTACCGCCGATTGAAGCTAACTTTCTTTATGGTGTTGGTATGGCAAAAAAGCAAAATCCAAGCTTATCTAAAAAAACTGCTACTACACGCGCCAGGGCTGAGGTGTCTCAATCTGTAAGCGTGAAAGTTTCTACGTTGATGAAGGACTTTATGCAAGAATCTGGTATGGGAGAAAATGCTCAGGCTACTGAATTGACTGAATCTATATCTAAACAAGTTTCAAATAATGTACTTAACGGTAGTGTAATTAAAGAAGCTTTTTCTGCTAAAGATGGTACTATATATATTCTAGTTGAGTTGCCTTTACAAGCTGTGAATAATGAAACTTTGAAAGCGGTTAAAAAAGACGAATCTCTATTTAATGAATTCAAAGCGACTAAAGGATTTAATGATTTAGAGCAGTCTGTGAACGATATGTAGTAAACCTTTTTTTATTATCGCCTAAAAGATTTCATTAGATTATAGGTTAATGAAATCTTTTGGGTGAGCTGAACCTAACTCATTAAAACTTTTTTATAATTGTTCAACAAGATGTTTTATAAGATTTGTTAAAGCACGATACTAAACACCAAAATAGGAGTATTTTGATTATTAAAACATTAACTTTTACTTTTATTTTAATCTCTTCACTGCTTTCTCAAGATGGCAAATATATCCGAAAATCTGTTAGCTCTCTTGAGACAGTCTGGATTAAGCCAGGGGCATTAGATAGTGTAGAAGTGGTTAACACTGCAGCCTTAAATAATTTCATGAAGTTTTATATTGAAGTTCCAAGGTTTGATTTTAATGTTTTACCTGAAAAACAAGTTGCTAATTTTATTTCAAATGCGAACTCATTACAGAATGTTAATGATCAGACTCTATCTGAAGTAATGGAAAGAACGATTGTAAATGATATTTTGCAGGTATTAAATGATCCTGAAATTCAGTCTAAAAGAAATAAAAATTTCAAATCGGAATCTGATTTAGAATCATTCGCTGCTACTAAAGCGAAATCACTTGGTTTAACAACTCAGCAATTATCTGTCATGTTGAGTTCTGCATACATATACCTTCCGTATATAACTAAACTAAGTGCAAAGGAAGAAGGCGATTACCTAGACATACTAATTGAGGGTGGAATAATCTGGTGGAGAATTAAATCTAGGGAAGATGGTACAGCGGAGGTGATAAGAGTCCTAAACGAAACAACAAAAGGAGAAAATTCTATTTCTTTAAAGACCTCTAAGGGCAAAATAAGAAAGCACAGTGAATATTCTTTTGGCGATTTTAAAGTCAAAACATCACCAAACACGTACGCACAAGCCGATGCAATGTTAGCATTTGCAAAAAATCTGGGAGTTATAACCAAACAGCTATCTGACTTTAAGTTACAGACGCAAGTGATGGAACGCAGTCAAAATGGTTACAAGTTTAGCCTTGGTTTTAAAGAAGGAGTTCATCTGGATGATAGTTTTTTCTTGATGGAACTAACTGAAGATTATAATGGGAATGAGCAAGCAGTTAAAATTGGTTTTTTAAGAATATCTAAAACCGGTAATAATATAAAAACTCCGACAGCACTTTCATCAGCTGTACAGCTTTATGGGCAAAAAGGAGATGTTGGAACGCTTATAATGGAACATCCAAGATTGGGTGTTGATACTCGAATTAGGCTTGGGTTGAAGACTGGTATGAATGTAGAAAGCGGACATACTCTTGGCATAATTGAAAGTACAGCAGAAAATGCATATGTGCTTGGTTTTGACTTTAGTTATAACTTGGCGCCTATCATTGGAGTGACACAGACATTTCTAGACTTTGGTTTTTCGTTAGGTGCTCTAGATGCCGAATTCAGTCCGACAGTATCAAAGCAGGAATGGTTTCCACTAATATGGGATATTGGAATGGGTATATCTAAAAAATTCTGGTTTGGTCGGGTGAGTCTACCGATTGGCTTATCTGGGCGTTACCAATCTCTTTACCTTTTTAATGAGAATGAAGAATCAATTAGTATTTCAGGTACTGGTATAAGTTTTAACACAGGTTTTGAATATATGCTCAATGCAAATGCGATTTTTCATTTTGGACTGGAATATAATTTAGCACAGCCTGTAACCTCAATTAGTACAGTTATTGATGGAGAAGAGATTATCTATAAAAGTGAAAGCGATTTAGACATATGGAATAAGGGGGGCTATAATAGTTTGGGCGATGAAGCGATGTCATTAGGAGGGCTTTCGTTAAGACTTGGTATAGATTTTTCTATGGGATCATCTAGTATTAACCTTTTTGGATTTCTTGATCCTTTAAAGAAATATTAATGTTTTATTTATTAAGATTTTTATTATTTACATCAATTTATTAATCATAGCAAAAAAAGAGGACAATTTTTTATAATGAAAAGATTATTTCTATCCATATTTATTTCCTCAATCGTTTTTTCTCAGTTACCATTATCAAGAGAAGCTAAACTTGTTGAGGTAGTATCTTCATCTGAAGTAATGATTGAAGCGACAGGTATCTACGCTGGTAAAGGTAAAAAAGCTAAACATAAAAAGAAAGATGTGACGAAGAATGGTACATCCAAAGCATTAGTTGATGCAAAAAGGAGTGCTATATATTTTTTACTTTTCTCTGGCACAGACCCTTTGTTAAAAAGTGAAAAAGAAAAGGAAAAGTTTTCTTCTTATGAGTCATCTTTTTTCAATGAGGATAAGATGATTAATTACATTACTTATGAGGATACAAATATAAAGAAAAAAGTAAAAATTAAAGATGGGACTGCGCTTAAAATTGTAAAACGTTTTAAAATAAGTAAAGAAAAAATAACAAATGATCTTGAAAAGTTTGGTGTAATTATTTCTCGTGATGCTCTAGTAGAGAGTCTTGGCAATCCATATATCATGGTTCTTCCAAGCGTGCCAAAAGGAAAAAACCCTATTGAAGTCCTTTCAAGTGATAAAACATATAGGCATGCGGCTACAGTTGTTGAAAGTTACTTAACAGCTTTGCAGTATGATGTCCTAGTACCAGCGCAACAAGCAGCTTTAGAGACTCTTAATATGGCTCAAATGGGTATCAGTGATAGAGAAGAGGATTATGCTTATCAATTAGCGCTATCTATTGGCAGTGATATTTATATTGAATTTTCAGGTTCTGAAGAGGATGCAGGATATGGGACAAAAAAATATTCTATTAATATTCGCGCATATGAGACAACAACGGCAAGACTGCTAGGTTCAGAAACAGGTTATAGCCGTGGACGAAAAGGTGAACTCATGGTTTCTGTAGAGGAAGCAATGAATGATGCAATAGATAAAATCCTATCAAGGATAAGAAGCTATTGGGTGAAAGATTTGAATCAAGGTGTTCAATATAAATTAGTCTTTGATATATCCACTGATTTTGATGAGGATGAAGTCGAAGAAATTCAATTTGCATTAATGGATGCAATAGAAGATTTATCAAAAAAATCAAAAGAAAACATTATAACGAATCAGACCATGGACTACCTCGTCTGGTGTGATGCCGGTAAATACAATAAGTCATCAAAAGCATACAGGTTTTTAAAAAAATATTTTAAAAAAGAAGGTACCAACGGTGTCCTTAGAAAGGTTAATGTAAATCGAAAAATGATCATTCTAAAAGTAGATTATGAATAAAAACAAAATTATAACACTATGTTTAAAAATTCTGTTTTTAATCAGTTTTTTTAATCAGTCCATTTATGCTGCGAGTATTCCGAAATGGTATAAAGAAGCTAATTTATCGGGATATTCTGATAAAGATTATTATATTGGTATTGGCGAGGGTGGTACGTTTCAAGATGCACTAAATAATGCTCAGGTTTATATTGCAAGTCAATTAAAAGTATCTATCTCATCAAATATCGAATCTAGTCAAATGTCTATTGAAAGTAATGATGAGAATTATTTCAAAGAGGTTTTTAGTGAAAATATTAAATCTAGGGTAGATGAGACAATCTTAGGCGTTGAAACTATAAAAAGTAAGGAACATAATAAGCGTTTTTATGTTTTTGCAGTTTTAAATAAAAAGAAATACGCAAACAGCTTAAAAGTTGAACTCGATAAATTAATATCATCTATAAAGTCCCTTGTTGGTAGTGCTAGAGTAGCAAAAAAAGATGGTAAAATAATTACTTCTGTACAATACTTTGTAGATGCTCAAAAAATTATTCCTGAATTTTATTCAAAAAAATCTACTTTTGGAGCTATCGCAAACAAGCAATATATATTAAAAGAAGATTATAGCCTGGGTCTAATATTATCAGAAACTAGTGATATAATATCTAATATTAATATTGATATTGGTTCTGGTGATAGGCAGTCAGTTTTAGAGGGCATGCCCTTTTTAAAACCATTTGTATTTAACGCTACATTTGGGAAATCCAATGAACCAATAAAAAACATGCCTATTATACTACGCTATATGGACGGTGAAATAGCAGATAAAGGAATTACAAATGATAAAGGAATATTTGAGTCTTTTATTATAGGTTATGCCATGAAAGTTGGTGTCAATAAAATCACCGCAAAACCTGATTTTGGCGGGCTGCCGTCAATATATAAAAAATATTTAAAAAACACTGGCGCAACCGCAACTTATAGTGTCTTAACTAAACCACCTATCTACTTTAGTATTAATGTCCGGGATTTTAAAGGTATAAGGTTGAAAAAAGTTGAAAGTAAGGTTGCAAAAAATATTGAAAGACTTGGGCACATTGTTAATAATGATTCTGAGATTTTAATTAGTGGAGAAGCTATTATTATCGATGAGAAAGAGGTGCCTGGGAAAAGCGGCACGCAATATTTGGCAACGGCTGAACTTGGCCTATATTTTTCGATGGGCGATAATAAATTTGGTTCATTTTCTGCTACTGGTAAAGGACTATCAAAGAAGAATGCCAAGGACGCTAAAAGAAAAGCATATCAAAAAATCAAGATATCAAGGAAAAAATTAGTAAGTATGTTAGCTGAAAATGAAAACATAATTGAGCAAGAATTAGCAATGTTTTCCAAACAAAAATTAGTAGAAGGAAGGCGACTAATTTCTCAAAATAAATTTAAAGAAGCTTTTCAGGCTTTATCTAAAGTTTCCCACGATATTGATCAAAGAAATCAGGCTATTATGATACTTAAAACAATCAAAGATAAGATAAATGTTGCAAAGAATAACTGATGAGCGCTAGTAGTATTATTTTAGATGAATTATTTATTTTATAATGACCAATAATAAATACAGCGTAGTTGGCAGAGATCGAATTAAAGAAATTCTTGATGAGGGTTGGAGTCAAATTGAGTTTATTGAAGTTGTTTTTCGTGAATGGACTAAACTCAATCAAGTCTTTTTAAACAACGAATATTTTCTTCAAAATAAAATTCAAAGAAATGAAGATGATTTAGACAAGTTTTCTCTCTGGCTTGTTGATAATATTTTTTTACAAGTCTATTGCAAAACTAGTGACAATAATACAGTAAAAGAATTTTGTTCTAAATATTTTTCCACTGAAGATGGTTTTGTATTAGAAACTTAACTTTTTCAGTTTAAGTATTAACATTTTTCTTAAGAAGTGATTTTTGATCTTACATTTTTGAGTAAGTGTATACAATTATAGGTATTATTAAATATGGTTTTCACAAAAAGAGAAAAACTGATACTCCTTTCAGCTAGTTTTCTAGCGCTTATGGCTGCTGGGGTTGGTTTCGTTTTTAGAGCTATGGTACCCTCGATTTGGGGGGCAGAATTTGGTATCTCTGATGGTCAAGTAGGGGTACTATTAGGCGCTGGTTTATGGCCAATTGCAATTATGATGATTCTATTTAGTCTTGTCGTTGATAAGGTCGGTTACAAACTTTCCATCCTTACTGCTTCTTTTTTTCAAGTTATTTCTGTATTTCTAACATATTTCGTTAATAGCTATGATGGTATGTGGTGGGCATGCTTTTTTGCCGGTGTCGGTCATGGCATTGTGGAAGCCGTAATAAACCCTCTTTGTATATCCGTTTTTAGAGATGAAAAAACGAAAGCTATGAATATTCTTCACGCGTCATGGCCGGCTGGGATTGTTTTTGGGGGAACTATCTTTTTATTATTTTTCATGGGGGATTCTACGGTTCCATTAACATGGCTAAAATCAAAGCCAGCCTGGTTATTTATGTTGCTTCCAACCATTGCCTATGCAATTATGTTTTTACTATGTAAGAAATTTCCTGTTGATGAACGTGTTGAAAATAATATACCGATTTCAGAAATGTTTCGTGAATTTGGTGGCCTCGGTGCAGGTTTGGCTGTAACATTTATCGGATATGAATTTTTCTCACAACTAAATCTTTTTAACGCTGGGTTTGGTGGCTCTTATACGCGTCTAATTATTTCGTTAGTAGTTGGTGTTTCCAGCGGCTTTTTGTTTGGGTCTATAATAAAATCAAAAGGAAAATTGATGTTTTTCTTTATTTGTTTACTCATGATTCCTCTTGCTACTGCTGAAATTGCCACAGATGGCTGGATTCAAAATCTTATGAAACCGACAATGGGTGAATATGCTGGATGGGCACTCGTTTTTTCTGCCTTTATTATGATGACGCTTCGCTTTTTTGCTGGAATACCTTTAAAATATATGGGGCCACTAGGATTATTGCTCATAAGTTCAATTTTTTCAATTATAGGTCTCTTTGCGCTTTCTTATGCTAGTGGAATCGTTATTTTGGTAGCGTTTATTATTTATGCTGTTGGTCAAACATTTTATTGGCCTTCTGTATTGGGATTTGTTGCAGAAAGATTTCCCAAAGGAGGTGCACTTACTTTAAATACAGTATCTGCTATCGGACTTCTTACTGTAGGTATCTTTGGTTTTCCTTTCTTAGGAGCTGTCCAAGATCACTATAATGCTAAAGGCATAATGGAAGTTAATCTTGAATTAGTCCAAAAAATAAAAACCGAAAATAGATTATTTGAAAACAAACAGATAATTGATGATGCTAATCTATTTGGCATTCCATATACATCTATTAAAACAAATGCTTTTTTAAAACAACCAGAACTTACAAACAGAGAAATCTCTAGCATTAATAATGTTTTACCTCAAACCGGGCGAAAAACACTTAGAGTAGCTGCCTTACTTCCTGTTATTATGGCATTGGGTTTTTCTTTTATGATATTATGGTTTAAAAAAGAAGGTGGCTATAAACCAATCGTTTTATCGAAAGAAAAATAGACTCAGTGATAACTATTTATCATAATTTAAATTTAGAAAATCATGTTATCAGTAAATAACGTCATAGTAGTATATATAATTACTTTTTGTTTAATTATATTTCCTGCAAATCTAATTAGTCAGAACGATTTTACTTTAGAAGATATAAACCCTGGCTCCGATACCTTTGGTGAATTAATTGGACCATCATATTTTACAGATAATGTTGTAGTCCTTGGCTTTTTTCACGAATACTGAGGTACCTGCAGGGCTCGGTTCGAGCTTTTAAATGATTTATATCTAGAACTTCTATCTGAAAACATACTAGATGTCAAATTTATTGGTATTGGTAAGGATCAGTATTCCAGTTCTCTAGATGGAATGTTAAATGGGCGAATTCTGCCATGGGTTCAAGATGATAGTTTAGATAATTATCCTGTTTGGTCGGAATATGGAGCTAACCAAAGAGATGTTTTCTTTATCAATAATGAAGGATTTATTGACACTTCTTTTAGCATTACCCCTTATAACCCAGCAAGCTTTGAAGATGTCCAGTATATCAAAAATATAATATTAGAAATTAAAAACACATCACTATCCATTGAAAATAAATTGAAACCTGAATTATTTACATTACGTAATAATTATCCAAACCCGTTTAACCCTACAACTAACATAGCATATGACTTATCAAAGAATAGTTTTGTTAATATTTCTATTTTTGATATTGACGGTAATAAAGTCAGGACTCTTTTAAATCGTTTTCAATCCGAAGGATATAAAACGATTGTATGGAACGGAAAAAATGATAAAAATGTAAGAGTAGCTGCTGGTATGTATTTATATACATTATATGTTGAAGATATGATACAAACTCGTAAGATGGTTATGTTAAAATAAGTTATTATTTATAATTAGTATAAAAAGGAATTTAAAAAAATGAATAATTATGACTCACTAGATATTGATAAAAAGCTAGAATTGAAAAATCAGATTACTGATCATGCAAAATTATTTGGCGGGAAAAATCATTTTTTATCACTAATTGAATCTTTACGGAAATCTCATCCGAACCCACTAATGTCGAAAGATGCTAGTTTTAGTTATGAAAAAGGCACTGTTAAGTGGGGAAAGGTCATATTTAAAGAGAAAGTTATTCTACTTATTGATATCATTAACAGGAGCAATGAAGATAATAATTTGATGCCAAACGAAAAAATAAAAGGCTATAAAACTATAAGGAATCTATTACGCACCATTGGCCCAATGAAATTTGTAGTAAGCCCAAAAAATACAAAAGATGGTAAGGGTTTTAGTATAAGCCCAATTGAAATAATTGATAGTAAAACGTGTAGATTGAATTTTATGTTTGAAGTTTTGTTTTTTCTGCCTGTTTCACTTGTAAAAAAAATATATATCGGACCTAAGAAATCTAATTAGCCAAAAAAAACAGGTTAAAAATTTATATGAAAAAAAATTGGATAATTTTCCTATGCTTGATATGCACTTCTTTTTCGAATCAACGCAATGACAGTGATTTATCTATAGGGTTCTGGAATGTTGAGAACTTATTTGACTTAGAAAATGATCCAGATAAAAGAGATGACGAATTTTCATTAAATGGTAGAAAAAAAGCCACAAAGGAAATTTACGATTTAAAAATAAAGAACTCTGCAGAAGTCCTCTACGATTTGAACGTAGATGTTCTTGGCTTGTGTGAAGTCGAAAATCGTAAAGTATTAAATGATCTAAACAATTCTTACCGTTCTCGAAATTATAGTATTATCCATTATGATTCGCCTGATGAGAGAGGTATTGATAATGCTTTGCTTTACGATAAGGATAAATTCTCTATTATTACATCTAAGCCAATTCAAAATAATTTAGGAAGGGATGATAAAACTCGGGATATATTATATGTAAAAGGTCTATATAAAAATTCAGCTTTGCATATTTTTGTAAACCATTGGCCCTCAAATTATGGTGGTAAAGAACTGGCAATTCCCAAGAGAAAATCTACAGCCTTATTAATTATGCAACAGATTTCAGAGATACAGAAAAATGAAAACAATGCAGAAATTATCTTGCTTGGTGACTTTAATGAAGACCCTACTGATGAAAATGTTACACTTTTATATGATTTAGGGTTTGTTAGTTTAATGGAGCCTATGATTGGTATACCAAAAACTGGAACCTATTTATATAGAGGAAAAGATTATTTTTATGATCAAATCATAATAAATAAGGCGTTAAATGAGGACGGAAACCTAAAAGTAATAAATAAATCTATATATATACTAGATTTACCTAAGTACAGGCAGCAAGAAGGAAAATATAAAAGGTACCCTTATCGTTTTTGGGCTGGCAACAGACTTCTGGGTGGTTATTCAGATCATTTAGCAATCAAAATTAACATTCGTAAAGTAACAAAATAATATGTCTAAGGAAAAACGTAGACTAGTAGTAGACAATGGGGAATCCTACTGGATAGTGGATGGCAGACGACTTTCTAAAAAAGAAGCAATCGATTTACAATTAAAATTAGATAAAAAATATTTTAAAATATCAAAAAAGGATGAGGTGTCAGATTCGTGAAAAAATATACTATAGTGTTCGTACTTTTCTGTTTTTATAGTTGTGAAGATAAACAGTCCAACACTGATACAATTTTTAAATATACATATCATGAAAATAATCGTGTAGCATCTTTAAAAATGAGTTCCGGCGAATATGAATCATGGGTTGTAAACGATGGCTTTACAAATACTGAAGAAAGACTAAAAGTCATAAACGATATTTATGAGGTTTTCCCTGATAGTTATGATTTTATTTTTTTAATACTTGATGAGCCGTCTATCCCTGAAAATTTATATTATTATGGCAAACTTATTGGTGTATCTAATAGTATTTCAGGTTTAGGATTTCAGATCTATGATAATTCTCTAGATTATGGCTCAAATGGAAAATTAAAAGCGGTAATGCAATTAACCGGCTTGGAATATCTAAAATACGGCCCAGCATTGCATGAATTAGCCCATAATTGGGCAAACTATGCATTACCCACACACTCAGTTGATTCACAGGGAGAAGAACTAAGCTCTTACTTATATACAGGTCATTGGGGATTCACAGGAGGTAGTACACCTGGACAACTTGGCGGATTTCAACAGTCCTCTCTCTTAGACAATGGAAATAATTCTTATACAGTAGATAGTTTTGGGCCCTTTGCTAATGGAGGGAATGGTGTGCCTTATAATGAATTAGAGTTATATCTAATGGGTATGTTAGATATTCAAGATTTGAATAATTTTGATATGTTTACTGATATAACTGCTTTATCGATAAATGAGACAACATTTGATTTTACAGCACATCAAAAAACTACTTTTACTTCAGAAACATTAATTGAACGTCTAGGACAACGATTTCCTACTTATGCTGAGTCTCAAAAAGAATTCAATCTTCTAGCTATTGTTATTACAGATAATTCACTTTCAGAGGATGATTGGCTAAAGGTTGATGAAACGGCTGAATGGTTTTCGAAATTAGAAGATGATGGTACTAGTTTATATAACTTTTGGGAGGCAACAAACGGTTTGGGCTCATTATTAATATCTTATTAGATGTTTTATTATCTTTTAATTATTATATGAGAGGTAACCAAAGACCTGATTAATTATAATCAAGGAATACGCTTTTAAATAATTGATATATTTGAAAATATATTA
>TARA_B110001452_G_scaffold267100_1_pt1 | contig 17134 bp, 8 predicted proteins | sample TARA_B110001452 | Tara Oceans TARA_B110001452 (sample SAMEA4396971) | marine metagenome | biome: Polar Biome; feature: [DCM] deep chlorophyll maximum layer (ENVO:01000326); material: water (ENVO:00002006), including particulate matter (ENVO:01000060) such as... | depth 25 m
CTGGCCTCGGATCATGGCCGCGCCCCGCGCGCTCTCCGGGCGTGCGGGCCTCGCACGCGCTTGTGACCCGCGCGCATCAAGTGGAGAGAGATGGTGTCTGCGGCGATGCCTTTGACCTGCAGCCTTCATTCTGATGGGGCTTGCATCCCAACGGTAACCAATCAGTTCCAAGACCTCGTCGCCGAGGCCCGGGAAAGGTTGCATGAGATCAAGCGCCGCCAGGTAATGACACTCGACCCAAAATTTGTGCCACCATTGATTTTGTACGCTCCGGCGGCGAGGACTATCTGGCGCAGCAATGAGCCGCGGACTCTCGATGAGTACCTGAACAAGTATCGTTCTGACGCCTGGCTCGCACCCGTCATTCGAGTTCACGAGACCTTCTTTGCGCAGACGCCCGTTCAACAGGGCTTCGTCCTAGAGGCGGGGGGACTGGATGGCAACGTGGCTGGCTCCAACTCCTATCTCTTCGAGCGTTTCCTTGGGTGGAAGGGCCTGATGGTGGAAGCGAATCAGCTCAACTTTGCAACCCTACTTGCAACTCGGCCAGGCATCTATCGTGCTGAGACAGCACTGTGCCCCACTTCTGGCAACCTCAGCTTCATGAGCGCTGGCTGCTGCGCAAGCGTGGCTGGCAAGGTGGCGCCGCACAGGGGCAAGGGCCTAAAAGATGGCAAATGGGGCGACAGCCACGTCGAACCGCGGTCGAGTAACGAGTACAAGGTGCGATGTACACCCATTGGGCCGCTCCTCCGCGCAATGGGCGTGCCACGTGTCGACTTCTTCAGCTTGGATGTGAGTCGCTGCGCCCCCGCCCCCCTCCACCCTCTCCTCCTACCCTCTTCTGCGAGCTCCCTGTCCCTGTTCACCAGACCCGGAAGCACCAAATGCAGCACGACTCCCGAGCGGCCTCACCGATCTGGGCCATCCAGGTCGAATCCGCGGAGTACGCTGTCCTCAGCGGCATGGATTGGTCAATACCGTTTTCGGTCCTCATGGTCGAGAGGTGCAAGGGCTCAAGCCCCGGCCTGCTCCGCGCAAACGGTTTTGTTCGAGCACATGCGGCAGAGGTGACCAATGGCTGCGACCGCACGAAGCCTGACTGCCCCCGTGACCAGGTGTGGTACCATCCACAGCGTATCCAGCCCATTCGCGGCGCGGCAAACTCCAATGTCTCACGGTCCCGGTGGCATGCAAAGACGGGTGTGTCGAGTCATGTACAGAAGCAGGCTGTCCCTTACGGTCGCACGTCGAGTGTTGGAAACCGGCTGGCTGGCTCCCAGTCGCCAGTTTCCATTAGTCGGTGATGTACTGTACTGAAGAATTCACAATCAGACTCGGCTGGTCCCAAAATGCCGCCGCAGAAACGCACACGCGAGGTCCGCGCGCTCGTTGGCCGGCGGGTGGCTGTGCTCATGCCAGCTCCCGAAGAGCGCGTCCTGCCCCTCCCCGAGCAACGAGGTCCGTGCACACCAAAGTTGACTTACATGCCCGCACAGCTGCGCGGCCGTGGCCTTGCCCGAGTTGACGATGGCCGCGATTCCGAGCACGTCGGCCGCGGCCTCGACCCACGTCGACCGAGCGTAGTCACGAAGGAGCAGCGACGCATACTCCATGTCCCAAAAGGTTTCCAGTGCCGTCACGTGAGCGAATTCGTGGGAGATGACGTAGCCCACGCGAGAGTAGAGCGATTCGTCGTCGTAGCGTTCGTCGGCAAAAGGCGGTACCAGCAGCCCGGGCAGCAGCATCGCGCACGAGTACGACCCGGACACGATCAGATAGGCGTTGCGTTCGCGCGCGTCGTACAGCGGCGGATGTTGGCAGATATTGTCACCGTTGGTCACGTGCTTGAAGCGATCGAGGAAGACCGCGCGCGCCTGTTTGAGCATCATGAGCAGGGCGCCGTCGGACGCCGCGAGCACCGGGCGCGAGAAGGTCTGGGCCACGCCCGCCCACGTGCCGCGCGGCGCGCCGGCCACGCGGAGCGTCGTGCGCCGCAGGTTGGTCAGCGCGAGCGACTGGCCGGTGCCGCCGTGCAGCTGCGAAAAGAGCGGCGTCTGCAGCGCGTCCTCGACGTGGTCCCGGATTTCGAGCGTAACCGTCGACAGCCGCTCGTAGAGCAGGTCGGACACGAGCAGGTCAAACGTCAGGTGGTCGAACTGGTCGGGGAAGACCATGCGCGCGGCGGCGACGCACTGAGACCTCGCATCATCGTAGCTCGCGGCGAAGAAGCCGAGGGACGACCACGTCGTCGTGGTGGCGTCCTGGACGTGGGTGGCGTTGACGTGCCCAAAGCGGTGGTGCGGCACGCTGCGCAGCCGGCCGAGCCCGGCGAGCGGCGAGACGCGCTCGGCCTGGCGTGCGGCGAGGCGGTCGCGGCTGGCGCTCAGGTCGCCCAGCGCTCCCGTGGCGATGCTCTGCGTCGCGAAGGAACAGGTGGCCGCGAGCGCGCGGAGGTAGGCCGCGACCTCGGCCGCGGGCCGCTCGGTCAGCACCCGCTGGAAGCGCTCCAGTGAAGGGTTGCGCGCGTCGTAGTGAAGCGCAAAGGCGGCGTCGGCGTCGTAGTCCGGGTTGTCGAAGCTCCACGACCCGTGGACGACGCGGTGGATCGCCGCGGCGTCGACGGCCACGAGGCTCGCGGCGTCGTAGCCGGCCATGGCCGCGGCGACGCGCTGCGCGAGGACTCTGTCCTCGTGCGACCCGCCGACGGCGTAGAGGATCTCGTCGACCTCCGACTCCGAGAGCACCGCGCCGGCGCTGACGTACACGGCAAAGCCGGCGCCGTGGCTGGTGAGCCCTACCTGCGCGGGCGCCTCGCACGCGTACGAGGCGAGGATGCCGACGGCCTCGAGGGGGGCGGCGGACAGGTCTCCGAGCTTGTCCAGCAGGAACCGGTACGCGAGCTCCCCCGCCGGGCCGACGGCGTTGGACGCGACCATGGTGCGGCACGCGGCGCGAAACTTGGACACGTCGGTGCCCGCGAGGCGGCCGCCGCCGCGCGCGCGAACGACGGACTCGATGTCCTCGTTGACCTCCGGCTCGTCGTAGAAGGCCCATCGCTCCTCGCCCGAGAGCAGGTGGCGCGCGTCGATCCACTCGCCGCAGTAGCGGTCGTGGTCGCTCGTCGTGCCGGTCGTAGTGGCCTGCATGATCTCGGTGTTGAGCGCGTTGGGGAAGAGCCGCTGGCGCACGCACTGCAGCCGGCCGGTGAAGGGGTCGACGTTCTGTCGCAGGCCCGGCGTGCACACGCCGCGGCCGAGGGCGTCGAGCGAGCGCGAGGCGTCGGTGGCATTGAGCAGCTTCCACCCGGCGGGCGTGACGCTCGTGCGGAAGGAGCAGCCGAGGCTGCTGTTGGTGAGCGCGTAGCAGGTGTCGGCCTGGAGGCAGGCATGGCGCTCGCTGCACGTGAGGCTGTGGGTGATCAGCGCTGCAAAGAGCGAGACGAGCACCGCGGCGCCGACGGCCCACGCGCCCTCCTCGGCGCCCATCGCTCCTCCTGCTCCGTACCGTGCGCCGGCGTCGGTTATCCCCGTCGAAATGGCGACTGCGTCCTCCATAAAAAGAGCTTCACCCGTCACCCGGACGCAAAACACTCCACACACTCGCTCGGCGGGAAGGACGCCGCGATGGCCGTGCCCGACCAGATCAGCGTCGCGGGCATCAGGACGAGCCCGCGGACGCACAGCAGCACGGAGGCGGTCTTGGACGCCTCCTGGATACCTGCGGCAGAGCAGGGAGCGATGTCAGCGCATGCATCGACGCTCGGATGCGGGGGATGTCAGCGCATGCATCGACGCTCGGATGCGGGCGACGCACCCCACGGCGAGCCAATCTGGCTCAGGTCGTCAATCGACGCCACCAGCAGGATGGCCATCTTCAGCACCAGCATGGCCGCAAACCACGGGTTGCGGTCCATGTACATGTGGCTGAGCACCGTGTGCACGCAGAGCAGCCCGAGTACAAAGTAGCTCAGGTAGAGCACCCCCATCACCAGCCGCACCGCCCACGTGTACGCCGTCGGCTCCTCGTCGACGCGGTACTCGCGCAGCTTGCGCACCGGCAGGCGGTAGAAGGGCGCGCACTCGCCGTCCATGCCCGGGCGCGGCGTGGCGCCGTGGTACCGGATGAGAAAGTAGGCCATGCACAGCAGGCCGTAGTCGACCGCCCAGAGCATCAGCGCCAGCGTGAGGGTCACGTTGCCAAACTGCATGGTCCGGTTGGGCGAGTGGAGCTCGTACTGCCCTACGAGCGGCGTGTCGAGGTACACGGACGCGAGCACCACGACCGAGAAGGAGCTCAGAAAGTAGCCGATGCGCATGCCCGGCCCCGTTTCCCGGATGCACGTGATCAGCCAGTTCTCGTGCGTCCAGTCGTGGCTCCCGCACCCGTTGAGCCACTGCACGGTGCGCACCGCGACGCACTCGAGGTAGGTCGGCTGCGTGTCGCCGAGAAACTCGTCGAGCGTGCCGCGGTTGCGGTAGCGCGGGCAGTAGAAGGGCTCGGGATGGCCGTCGATGCCGAGCGGGCAGGTCTTGTCCTCCGAGTTGCTCAGCGTGAATTTGCCGGCCATCGCCACGCGCGTGTGGCTGGTGATGCTCCTGTCTGAGGCACGCGGCGGGGCGGAGTTATGATGATAACCATTGCATCCCGGGAACACCAGTGAAACGGAGCGAGGCCCGCCTACGCGTGCCGCGCACGCGCTTGTGACCGACTTAAAAGTTGCTTACGCGCGTCGTACATGGCCGAGCCCATGGAGGTTGACGACCCGGAGGCCAACCCGTTTGGGGGTCCGCTGATTGCGGACGGGCCGCCGCCGGCGGCGCTCCGGCGGCTACATGACAAGATTGAAAGGCAGACGTCCAACATGTGGAACCCGTCGCTGAGGAGCGCTCTGGACCCCTCGGCGCCGGACCCGATGGACGTGCAGCAGATGGCGACGGAGCCAATGGACGAGTCGCCGCCAGACTTTGGCGGTCCGTCGGTGCCCTTTGACGGGCCGTTTGGCGACTCCGAGATTGCAAAGGGCACTGTGGGAGCGGCTCAGTGGGCCCGCAAGGCGTTGGAATCCATGCGTGCGCGTGCGGCCGCGAGCGCCAGCGCGGCCGACGCTGGGGAACGGGCCGCGGCGGATCTGGAGCGGCAGACGAGGGAGGCGGAGCAGCGCGCCGACCGAGCGCTGCTCCGGGCGGCCATGGCGGAGGAGGACCAGGACGCCGAGCCGGCGCCGCTCCAGCTCGAGGAGGCCGCGGCGGACGTCGAGGACGACGCCCTCGACGTGGCCGCGTGGGCGCGGCGCGACTTTGTGCCCGGCGCCGCCGCGGGCGACGGGTCGGGCGACGCGGGCGCCGACCTCGTGCTGCTGCCCGTGCAGGCGCCCGAGCTGGACATCCGCCCGCCGAGCGCGGAGGCGCCGATTGACTCTCCCGCGTACGAATCGCAGTTTGTCAACCTGGAGATGGCGGGCGGCGCCGCGGCGCAGGAGGTGTGGATGTACTACGTCGAGGGCCTGCACCTGCTCCGCGACTGCAAGTGGACGCAGCAGACGCCGCCCGAAGACGGCAGCGTCTACACCTACATGGCCAGCGGGGTCCGCGTCAGCAACCAGTCGGACATGCGCGTCTTTGCGGAGCGCATAAACGACATTCGATACATTGAGGACCTGACGATGGGCCCCGACGGGACGCGCCCGCGCGTCGACACGGGCCCGCTGAAGCGCGACCCGGTCGACAACGAGATCATGTGGCACATCTTCTTCGAGTCCACGGCGAACGCCGCTGTGCAGGAGCGGCTCACCGCGCGCACGCTCGGCAAGGGCGTGTCCGGTCGAAACTTTTTCAGGACGCTGCAATGGACGACGCGGGACATCCACAAGCTGCTGTACCACGAGTTTGATACCGATGGGCCGGTGTTTCAGCCGTTTGAAGGCGTCGGCGACAGCAACAAGATCTACGGGATGCGCTGGTGGATCGAGCCCGCGCGCCTGTCCAAGCCGCGCTACATGCAGCGCATGGGCAGGCCGATGCCGCCGCCGGAGTTTCGCGGCGGCGCCTTTCGCATCAAGCGGGACGCCTCCGGCCGGCCTCTGCGCGACGAGAAGGACCCGAACCGCTACCAGTACGAGCCGCGTCCGAAGCAGCGCGGCATGACGCTGTACAATGCGGCCACGGGCAGGAACGAGCCCCAGAAGTACGTGAGGCTGTACAATTACCTCACGGGCAAGTGGGAGCGCCAGCGGCGGCCCGACGGCAGCTTCGAGACGATGCCCGCCAACGTGCGCGCCGCTCGGAACCTGGTGACGCGTCGGGTCCACTTTGCCGTCGCCAGCATCCGCCTCAACAGCAACCACAGCGCCTGGCAGTACTCGTCCGAGCTGCGCAACATCGGTGTCTTCGACACGCCGACCATGTCGCTCTACATGAGCGACGAGTCCGCGAAGCGGAATGTGCCCAACGCGACAAACGCGCCGCAGCGCCTGGACACCGCGGTGCCGCTGCTCACGCCGCGCTCGATCAACATGGACATGCTCATCTGGAAGGGGGGCCTGGACACGGCCGTCTCCACGCGTCACATTGACACCGCCAACCCCTACAACAAGATGGACTGGGTCCCCGAGTACGCGCCCCTCCCCGACGACGCACGCAGCCTGGCGGTCCGTCGGGACCCGTTTGCCGAGTCGATGCCAAAGCCAATGTACCTTCGCAAGCTGTCGGACCTGGAGGCCAGGAATTCCAAGGACCCGGCCAAGGCCGACGTCCGCTTCTACGAGGTGCCGAATCGCATCGACAAGAAGCCGACGGTCAAGCAAGGGAACAACTTCGTGCGCGACTACTCGCAGGTGTGGTCCGAGACGATGGCGCGGCCGCTCGACCCGTGCGACCCGACGGTGCAGACCTTTCCGCGCAAGGGGTCCGCGCCCCACCACACGGAAAAGACGCCCCGGTACATGTACATCCACCTCGACAAGAACTCCCTGCACAAGGACCAGCGGTTGTACCACCGGTACCCGTCCAAGCCGACGTTTCCCAAGGTGACCATGGTGCACCCGAACAGCATCTCCAGCCACGTCACCGCCATCCGGAACAGCAAGCCGACGGTCGAGGCGCTCTTTGCAGACGACGGGCCCCCGTCCAAGGACAGGGACTATCCGTGGTCGTTTCTCGTCGAGTACGTGTGGGACAGACTCGACCCGGCGCCCGAGGGCCGCCTCAAGGACGCGGTCAAGGCGTACGACCCAGGGAAGTCGCGCAGCGAGCGCAAGCTCCCGCCCGGATTCGACAAGCCCGCGCGCGGCGCGACCGCGGCGGACCGGGCCGGCTATGACGCGCGGGTCGCCGCGTTCCACGACACGGTCAACGGCACCGCGCAGGCGGTCGTCCGGGAGCTGCGCGACGACCCGAAGACGCAGATTCTGGTCGTCTCGGACATTGGGACCGCGGTGCGGCGCTACGTCTTCGACCACCGCCGCGCGCTGACCTACCGGAGCCTCGCCGCGCCGTGGAAGGCGGGCAACCCCGAGTTCCTCGAGGGCACGCTGGACACCTGGTACCACCTCAACGGGCCGGGAGGCCTGTACATGGAGGCCCGGGTGGACGAGGGCACCGAGGTCGGCAGAGGCGGCTACGACTCGCCCTACGCGGTCCCCGACGCGTCGGGGGTGCGGAACATCGACCTCATGAAGGTGCGCGGTCTGCACGAGATGAAGGCGACGCCCGACCAGGCCGCGCTCCCGGGCGCGTTTGAACGGTCGCGGTTTGGCCCACCGGCGTGGTTTGTCACGGAGCGCCACCACCAGGACAGTGACAGCACCCTCGCCGCGAGACAGGCCGACCTCCGCGCGACCATGGACCGCATGGAGGGGATCGGAGACTGGAGGCACAAGGTCGACTCCGATGCCCTGTGGAGGCAGTCGGGCGGCGAGTCGGATCGGTTGGCCCTGCTCACCTCAAACCCCGGGGCGGAGACGGCGCTGTGGCAGGAGGGCGCGACGGTGACGCCGGCCGACCTGCGCAGCGCCGGGCTGAGCCAGGGCGAGCTGCCGCACACGCGCGACCTCGAGGACGCGCCGGAGCTCCTCCCCGCGGGGCGGCTCGAGTCTGGCATGGCCACCACGCTGCGGCAGCGCCTCTACCAGACCCAGGGCCCCTCCTACCTGCGCGGCGGCGGCAACGGGACGATGGACCTGACGCCCACCATGCAGTGGAACGAAGACGCCGAATGCTTTTCCGGTGTGCTCGAGGTGTCCCCGCGCGTCACGGGACGGCCCGTGGGCAAGCTTGTGCCCAACCGCACCGCGCTGGTCACGGTGCTGTACGTGACGGCGCTGGACCACGACGACCTGTGGTTTGCGCAGAGGCGCATCGACGAAAAGTGGGAGGAGTTCTTTGGCATTTTGGTGGCACTACGAGTCGGCACTGGTGGCACCGGGCGGCTCTACGAGTCGTTTCTGAGCGACTACGACAAGTACGAAGTGGTCAGGGAGGACGGCCGCCCGGACCGGCTCGAGCGCAGCGAGGACTACGACCAGCTGCACGCGAACACGCTCGGGAAGGGGACGCACGCGACGCACGACGCGCCGCGCACGGTCGAGGAGATGGTCCTGCACTGCTACACGTGCGCGCACCTGCGGATGTCGCGCGACGCGATGATCAAGCAGCTCGCTCCCCACTACGAGGAGGACGCCGCGGCCATGGTCCCGGTGGTCGACGCGATGCTGCTCGCCGAGCTGGCGGGCGACGACGAGGGAGTGAGGCACCTCGAGCGCGTCCACGCCCTGCCAGCGCTCGACAAGAAGGAGCGTCTGGCCAAGTTTGTGCAGCTCCGGACGCTCCTGACGTCTGGCCCCGGGGAGATGCGCCGCCTGGCGGAGCGGCGCAAGCAGCTGCCCGCGTGGCGCTGCATGGTCGACGCGTCGACGAGCGAGCGCTTCCCGACGTGCGTGCGCCGCCCTGGGCGCGACCCCGCCAGCTTCCTGGAGCACCGCAAGCGCTTCGGCGGCCTGGACGGCGATCGGAAGGGGTTCAAGGAGTTTGTCATGGAGTGGTGCGCCATGTACGATGCGATGACCACTCGCGAGGTGGACCTCGCGCGGTACCTCCAGGAGGAGGCGCTCGTGCGCGTCGAGAGCCGGCGCGTCAAGGGCGCGTCCTTCCGCCTCACGTGGCTCTCGCAGTACCTCGAGGCCGTCCTGCAGACGTCCAAGACCCTGGAGCCGCTCTTCCCGCCGCGCACCGACCCGGTCGCCGACCACCTGTCGACGCAGCTGCTGCAGGTGGTGGTCCTTCGTGACCTGCTTCTCGAGCTGCTGGCCTTTCGCAAGGGCGTGGCGGCCATCCGCGAGGTGGCCGAGCGGGTCAAGCCGGACACCGCGGCCGCCCAAGGGCTCGCCCTCCTGCCGCTCGAGGACCGGAACGAGCACTACCCGCTGCTCGCGAGCCTCTCCGTCTCGCCGCTGCTGTGGCCGACCGCCGACAAGATCGACCGCAACCAGACGCTCGAGCAGCTCGAGCGCACCCTGGTCCCGATCCTGTCGACGCTCGCCGCGTCCGCGTTGGAGCGGTACGGGCCGACGACCGTCAGCGGCGAGATGGCTGCCACCCTGCAGGTCCGGCAGCAGCAGCTCGCGGCCGCGGCCGCGCCGGACGAGCCGCCGGCGGAGCACCTGCTCGACGACAGGCACCTCGAGGGCACCCTGGCGATGCTCAACACCATCGGCAGCGCGATGGCCGGCGCCCTCCGCACCGGCCAACTGAGCGAGCGCAACCCCCAGCTGCTCACCGCGGCCGCCGACGCGCTCGGGATGCTGCTGATTGACCAGCGGAGCATGGAGGAACGCCAGAAGCCGCACATGAACGACCTGGAGACGATTCTCAAGGGCGTCTGGCCAGAACAGGCGGAGACGTACTGGTACGTGGACCAGCTCAAGGTCATGGACGCGCTGCTGCGCGACGTGCGCGCGGAGGAGTGGAAGTTCAACCCGGTGATGCCCTCAAGGGTCACCGACAACGGGACGCGACGGATCATGACGCACATCATGTCCACCTACCTGATCGCGAGCCGCGTGGCGATGGGCGAGAGGGAGCCACAGGCCGCGACGTCGGTGTCGGCCGCGCAGTCGGTGCAGGCGCCGTCGCGCAAGCGGCGCGTCGACGAGTCGAGCGCGCCCGGCGCGTCCGGACTCGACGCGAGCGGCTTCAGGTCGCTTGGAATGACCGACCAGCTCGCGATCATCCTGCGGCAGGCGCCCAACCAGACGCAGATCCCGAAGAGGTACAACGAGCTCATGAACAAGATGATGGCCATGATCGGAATCGTCGGAGAGCGCGAGCGCGAGCGGATGCCACCCACGATCCAGGAGCTCCTGAAGCAGCTGATCGACAGGTACCACCTCCTCCAGCCCGAGCGGGAGCGCCAGCCGACCGACGGCATCCCGGAGCAGCTCCACGCTGCCACCAAGCCGGTGCAGACGGCGTACGCGAGCGAGGTGAGGGCGCATCAGCGCGACCTCGTAAAGTACACGCAGTACCTCGAGCACCTGAAGCGGCTGAAGGAGTTCAAGAGCATGGACCGAGACGACGCGAGGTGGTCCGTGCTCGCGCAGCAGGTCATCACCGAGGAACAGGCGAACTTGATCCGAGGCAGCCTGAAGACCCTGTTTGCGTCGATGGAGCGTCGGGAGAGGCGCCTGCAGGAGTTCAGGGAGCGCCCGGACCAGGTGGACCTCACCGGTAGCAAGCGCTACAGGAACCGCACCAGCGTCCAGGTGAAAAGCGCCAGGGAGGTGGACGCCAAGAAGCGCGTGATTCTGAACCTGCTCAAGGAGCACGGCATCGGGTGGGAAAACGGCCAGTTCACCTTCCCAGGGTTGAAGGACCCGAACCAACCAAGTCAGTTCCTGATCACGGAGGATCAGGCCAGGGAGAACCTGAGGACCGTCTTCCGAGTGTCCGACACGGGTCCGCGTGCGATCAGCCTCGCCAGGGACGTGACCTTTGACGACGGCCTCATCGACCAGGTCGAGACGATGCGGAAGCGCCTCAAGGCAAACCCCACCGGACCGGGCCCCTCCGACGTGCTCACCATTCCGCAGCCGGCACCGACACGCTACGTCGACGCGCAGCTGGACCAGCCGCAGAATGCGGGCGACCCCGCGCTGGCCATCAGCCCCGACGCAATGTCGGGGGCGGTCGACGACATCGACGGTTTCGGCTCGCTCGCGTACCTTCTGCAGCAGGTCGCGGCGGAGCAGGCGGCGGAGGCGCCGTCGGAGCCGCTGACGAAGGCGCGGGCGGCGGCGTTGCAGCTTCAAGACGCGCAGGCAAACCTCGACTTCAGGATGGGCGATGGCCAGATTGACTATTCGGACAACGACTCGCTCGCGGAGGACGAGGAGGAGTTCATGGCGTTGCTGGAGGACCCGCCCGACACGCCCGACGCGCCGACGGCCGCCGGGCCGCCGCCCTCGCTGCCGCCCTCGCCGCCGTCGGTCGAGAATGCCGACCCGCACGCGGCCGTGGGCGGGCTGATCGACCTGCTCAGCGGGAGCAGCAGCAGCACCGGGCGGCATCGAGACGGGGTCGTCCTCCCATTGGTCCCCGACGCGCTCCGGCCGCAGCTGCGCGAGGACGAGCTTCGGAAGCCCGACGCTCCGAAGCCGAAGCAGACGGTTGTCGAGCCCCTGGCCAGGCCCGCCGAGCCGGACGTCGCCTTGGGCACCGTCGCGGAGGTCGAGGCCGAGCTCGGCAGGCTCCACACCTTTTACGTCGACACGGCCATCCCGCTGCTCATCGAGATGCTCAAGTTCCACAACTGGCTGTTCACGTGGCGTCGCGAGCTGCTCCTGCGCGAGCACCGACTCACAATGGAGGTCAAGAGCCTGGTCAAGAAGCTGTTTGTCGAGTGCGGCCGACTCGCGACGCCCTCGGCCACCGCCTTCCAGAGCATGCTCGACAAGCGACCCTGGTCGCCGAGCCCGCACGTCGACCGGCTGTCCGACGCGGTGCGCGAGCACATGGGCAACGCACGCGACGGACTGGACGGCACGCTCGCCATGGAGGACCTCACCGGCGACGAGCGGTACGGCTTCAAGGGCGCCTACGTCGCGTACGTCGGCAGGTGCGTGCAGTGGCGCGTGACGGGCAACCGCGAGCGGCCCTACGCGTACGTGGTCCGTGAGGCGCCAATGTCGATTGCCGAGTGGCTGCTCTCGGAGAAGAACCGGGGTCCGTACGACATGCCGCCCGGGGTCTTCCAGACGGATCCAAACGACGACACGCGCTTCCCGGACGTGTTCTACCTGCCGCAGTACACGGCGGGCAGCGCCGCGACGGCCGGCCGGCCCATCTACACGCGCGACGAGATGACCACCTTTCTGCACGACGGCACCGGGGCCGAGGGCGTGCAGTCGATGCGCGAGAACCGCGCGCTGCGCGAGGCCATGCACGCGTTCTGGCACTCGAAGCTCGAGACGCCCAAGTCGCCCGACGGAAGGCTCTGGACGGACAGCGGGACGCTGGGCCAGCCCCTGTTTCCCAACCTGGGCATGTTTGAGCACACCTGGGACCTCGCGCCCGAGGCCCGCTAAAATTTGTGCGTGCGTGTGTGTTGGGTAAGGGGTGGAGAGAGAGAGAGAGAGAGGCGCCGCGAAACAAAAAAAAGGGATTCACACGGTCGAATGAGCAACGGCATGGATCTCCGCAAGCGCGGCGCCCGCCGCGAGGGGCGCATCCGCCCGAGCAGCGGCAGCGGGGCCTCCGACCCGATGAGCGCCATCGACGCCGGGTCGCCCGGCGAGGTGCGCATCAACAACGACGTGATGGCCGCGATCCACCACCTGTACCAGACCAGCCCGTCGATCCGCGCGGCGCGCGCCATCCTGCAGGGCCAGCTGCTGAGCAGCGGCGTGGTCGTGCGCCGTGCCGGGCAGGACGTGCCGCTGCAGGAGGCCTTCTCGCGGTACCTCGAGGAGACGTGGATCCCGTTTGCGCGCAAGGTCATCGACCAGTTCCTGATGTTTGGCTTCTGCGTGGTGTCCATCGAGGCCGAGGAGGCGCCGCCCTTTGCCAACCGCCGGCTGCTCAAGCAGGAGGCGCTGAGCCGCGCCGAGAAGCTGTCGGCGCCGCCGCCGACGCACGATCGGCACAGCGCGCTGGGCGACGCCGCCGAGGCGCGCGCGCGGTCGACGAAGCGGCCGCGCACGTCGCGCGACATTGTCGCCGACGGCGTGCAAAACGTGAGCGACGAGCAGCTGATCCGCGACAACACGGTCAACTTTGTGCCGATTGTGCCGGACATCAACACGTACACGGTGTCGTGGATCCGCAAGGGCGAGAGCAACTACATGCGGGACTACCGGATCTTCAGCACGTCGTCGCGCAACGTGCGTGTGCGCTCCCCGCACTTTTTTTAAAAAAAATCCCTCGGCACGCGCGCACGCCCTGGCCAAAAAATCACGTCGTCGCAGGTCTATCGACAGGACTTTGGCGCCGAGATCTTCTTCCGCGAGCCCCCTGACCACGTCGGCAACATCTGCTCCCCCATCGCCACCGTCTTCCAGTCGGCCTCCTTCATCTCCGCGCTCGAGGAGCTCGCGCTCCAGGCCGAGGTCGTGCGCGCGCGCCAGCTGCTCGTCACGCAGCCCGTGCCGCGCACGCAGGGCAACGGCACGCTCGACCCGCAGAACCTCTTCTTCGACTCCGAGTCGCGCGCCGTGCAGTCGGCCGCCGCCGCCGAGGACGACGCCAACGCCGCCGAGTCGCTCACGCTCTCGGTCAAGCTGTGCAACCTGCTCAACAAGATGCAGACCACCGACCAGACCGGGCGGGTCGTCGAGGGCGGGACGTCGCGGAGCGTGCACGTGCCGCCCGAGGTGCCGCCGCGGCTCTTCGCCGTCCCGGAGAAGCAGCAGGTCGTGCCCAACCTGCGCGCGCCCGAGGCGCGGAGCGACCTGGTCGACCTCATGCGGGTGGTCAACGACCACAGTGAGTCGACAGACTCAAACCTCCACTGGCCGCCGCCCCCCCCCTCACCTTCCTCTCCCTCCCTCTCCCTCCCTCCCCTGCCCTCCCCAAACGCGACCCGCACTCACGAGTCTGGATGGTGTCGTTGCACAGTCGCGGCGAGCATGGGGGTGACGCTTCCACACCCATTCGAACACGCTGCACACACACACTCACGCTCCTACCTAGCACACCAACCACCCACTCACGCGTACACGCGCGACGCAGGTCCCGGCGAGCGTCATCGTACGCATCGCACTTTCAAACCAAAATCAGATCTTAACAATGGCAACGTACTCACCTTGTGCCTGTGCCTGGCAGTTTGAAGGCAAGTTCAGCTCCAACTCCATGAGCCAGCTTCAATTGTGCGCTCCTTCCAACCCATGCTCGCAGGCGCGTGCACTCACGTTCGGTTTGCCTGTTGGCGCAGGCTCAACACCACCGTGTCGGCGATGGCCATCTCCGTCAACAAGGTCATCACCGCGTGCTACCACGAGGCACGTCGACACCCACCCCTTGCCATCACTTCTTTTGCATGACCCTTTTCACCTCGCGTCCGCAGTGCTACGAGAACGCCCCCGAGGCCGACGAGCTCGTCCTCATGACCGCGCCCCTCGCCTCCACCACCGAGGTGCAGGCGCTCCACGACAGCGGCATCATCGACTTTGAGACCGCGCTCCCGGCCGCCATGCACTCGCTCGGCTGCACCGCCGCCGACATCCAGGGCGCGCTGACGCGCCGGCGCGACGCCGCCGCCTCGGCCACCGACACCGCGCTCCTTGACTCGCAGACCGCCTCCAAGATTGGCGACGCCGACGTTGCGCTCAAGACGGCGCAGACGGCCAAGACCACCGCCGAGGTCGACGCCGTGCGTGCGGGCATCGGCAAGACCAAGGCCGAGACCAAGAAGACCGAGCACGACGCCCAGGCGCCCATACCCTCGGCCGCGGCCGCGGCCGCGGCCGCGGCCGCGCCGGGCGCCAGCGGCGGCGGCGCGAGCAGCAGCAGCGCCAAGAAAAAGTGAACGAGTTACAACCACAACCACGACCACAAACAAACGTGCGTGCGTGCGTGCGTGCGTGCGTGTCTGGAGACGGTGCCCGGCTACGGTGCCGGCCTCACCGAGAGTGCCGTGCGCAGCACCTCCCTCGTGACAGGCCCATCGAGGAGGTTCTTGAGTGTGTCTTTGTGAAACTCCTGGAAGACCAACCGCAGGAAGCTGCCCGGGGTCTGCAGCTCGTCTTGCTTGTGCATCGGCATCAGCGACCCGAGGGTGTTGATCATGTCGGGATCGTAGAGAAAACTTCCACCGTTCCTTGGTTTGGTCTGGAACGGGAGCGAGGTGTAGGTCTCGACGTTCCCGGCCAGGTTCTCAATCGACCCGCCCTGTCGGCTGAAGAGCGCCTCGTGGATCATCTTCATCGTATTGAAGAGTTCGACGTAGGGAGTTTCCAGGGCGGGAAGTGCGGTCTTGGGCCTCTTGAGCATGGCGCTCCCTTCCTCGAGGTTGGTGATGAACAGTTGCAGTGGGTCAAGGGTGTCTTGCCACCTGCCCACGAGCCCGCGGTCGGTGAGCATGATCCGGAGTATCTTCACCAGCTGCTTGGGCGTGTACAGTTTGAACACGACCTTGTACAGGAATCGTCGGTCCAGACCCTCGTTGACCTTCAGGAAGGCGTTTGGGTTGGTGGCCATCTTGTCCTCGTAGCCGGCGAGTACGAGCATGATGCATCCTTTGAACTTGTCCATATAGTTGACGATGGCGGTCACGCTCTCGGCTCCAATGGAAACGCCTGAGCTCGACTTCTGCTCGGTCATCGAGTACGCCTCGTCAATGATCACAATGTTCTCCAGGTTGGAGTTGAGCACGTTCTTGGTCTGCGGCCCACCAAAGCCCATGTAGGCGCCGATGTAGTCGCCGCCGTCGGTCTCGGTGACTTTGCCAAAGATGTACACCCCGGCGGCCTTGTAGATCTTGCCCAGCAGGCGCGCCCACGTCGTCTTCCCGACCCCCGAGGGTCCCATGAACACCCAGTTGCGGAACACGTCCATGGCACGTCGGCCGTCGCAGAGGTACTTGCACAGGTCGGCGTACATGTTTTTCTTGAGCATGTCGTTTCCCTCGTACTTGGTGAGGATGACCGTCAGTGTCTTTTCCAGCTCGAGCAGCTGCGCGACCGGGTTGTACTTCGTAATCGGAGGCTCGTCGGGCGGAAGCATCACGGGCGGTGCATATTCGCCAAAGGGCATGCCGAGCTCCAAGTGCTTGTCGGCGTTGGGGTCCGGCTTCGGCATGGTGTCCGCGATCACCTCCCGGTACAGCACAGCGTCGTGTTCTATGTCCACAATCTGGTCCTCGACCACGCGGGCTCGCATCCAGTTGGCAAAGTGCGCCTCCTGGTTGAAGTTGTTGGGACCCTGCTGCGGCGCGTTGAAGAACAGCAGGTGCAGGCCGATGACCCTGCGCATGCACTCCTTGATCACCATTCTGAGCACCTGAAAGCGGTTCTCGATCTCGAGGAACTTGACGGTCCTTGGGTCGCCTACGCCGGCTCCCTTTGGCTTGGTCTCCTCTGTCCAGCTGTTGATCTTCATCATCTGCTTCCTTTCTTCAAGTGCCTCGACGATTCGTTGCTTGTATTGAAAGTACCGTGAGAGTGTGATTTCGACGGTCGACGACGTGAGCACGTCGACCATGTAGTTCCATTTGGAGTTGCCGTGGTAGGCAGTGAAGAACGGCTGCTCGGATACACCCGGTTCCTTGCTGCGCAGGCTGTAAAAGTGCTCCGCCTGATCTTTCTTCATGCCCACGTCCTCGGTCCGACACAAGCCATCGTTGTCGCACATGCACCAGTTGCGCAGCATCGTGACGCGCTCGTCGGGCGTGAGCGTCGTTCCCGCGACCGCCGATGGGATGGCGAAGAACCCCGTGGCGGCCTCCTGGCGGCGCCCCATCATGTCGAGCGCCTCGGCCAGCGGGCTGCGCCGCGGCGTGTCGCCCAGCGGGAGCAGGGGGAGCGCCATCCCGTCGCGCCAGTCGAGCGCGCGCCTGCGGGTTTCAACCTACCCCGCCTGCGGTTTCCCAACCTACCCAACCTACCAGACCCACGGGTTATTCTGCCCCCCCACCCCCCTCCCCG